>Ga0307378_10011661_pt1 | contig 11306 bp, 7 predicted proteins | sample UN1MG_FD_202238 | JGI IMG/M metagenome (GOLD analysis project Ga0307378, IMG submission 202238) | Soil microbial communities from Risofladan, Vaasa, Finland - UN-1 | ecosystem: Environmental > Terrestrial > Soil > Coastal area > Acid sulfate soil | place: Finland: Risofladan, Vaasa | collected...
CGGCTGCTCGACTTCATCGAGGGGGAGCTGACGCCCCCAGAGACCGACGCCGTCCGCGCCCACCTCGATGGTTGCCCGGCGTGCGCGTCCAAGTACCGGGAGACCGGGCAACTGATCGGGGACTTGAGTGCCGCCCGCTCGGTGGAAAGCGGCCGCTGGGATCTCGACGCGCGCAGCACGCCCGCCCAGCCCGGCCCCGCTTCCCCTGTGCCGTCGAGGATTGGCGATTTCGAAATCCTCGAGGAAATTGGCCGCGGCGGGATGGGCGTCGTCTACCGCGCCCGGCAGACCAGCTTGAACCGCATCGTGGCCTTGAAGGTGCTGACCGGGGGGTTGGTGCAGTCCGAGCGGGCGGTCGCACGCTTCCACAAGGAGGCCCAGGCGGCCGCCCGCCTGCACCACACCAACATCGTTCCCATCTACGCCCAGGGGCATGAGCAGGGGCAGTTCTACTACGCCATGGAGCTGATCGACGGGCAAAGCCTCGACAAGGTTCTTCAGGATGATCCGCTCTTCCTGCGTCTCCGAGACGCGTCGGCGGCGAGCGCGCGGGAATCGCCGACGCGGGTGCTGCCGCCCGCGGCCGACACCGCTGCGCCGCCGGCGGATGGCGAGAGCCCTCGCGCGGCAAAGGAGCGCGTGGGCGAAAAGTCCGCCAGCCGAATCCGCTCGTCCATCTCCTCCATCCTTCACCGCGGCGCGCCGCGGACCGAACGACACACCAGCGACTACAAGCGCATCGCCCGGTTGGTGGCGGAAGTCGCCGAGGCGCTGCACCATGCGCACGAGCAGGGCGTCGTCCACCGGGACATCAAGCCGCAAAACCTCCTGCTCGGCCGCGACGACAAGCTGCACATTACGGACTTCGGGCTGGCCCGTTTGCTTGACGAGCCGGGAATCACGCTCAGCGCCGAGCTGGTTGGCACGCCGGCGTATATGTCGCCCGAGCAGGTCTCCGGCGGCGGTAAGGGCATCGGTGCGCACACGGACGTGTACGCCCTGGGCGTGACGCTCTACGAAACGCTGGCGCTGACGCGGCCGTTTCAGGGCGAAACGTACGACCAGATCATCACGCAGGTCTTGAAGCGTGACCCCAAGCCGCCACGCCGGATCGACCCGCACATCCCGGTGGATCTCGAGACGATCTGCCTGCGGGCCGTGGAGAAAGAGCCGCGGCGCCGTTTCCCCAGTTCGGCGGAGATGGCTGGCGACCTGCGGCGTTACGCCGGGGATTTTCCGATCGCCAGTCGGCGGGTCGGCCCGGTGGGGAAGACGGTTCGCTGGGTTCGTCGGCACCCGGCCCTCGCCGGGGCGATCACGGCTGTCGCGGCGATTGTCGTCTTAGTTCCGTTGCTGTTGGGCGTCACCCGCGCCTATGGCAACAAAGGCATCGACAACGCATGGGCAGTCTTGATGGAGGATTATCGTGAGAAGGATCGGGCTCTGGCCCAACTCGGTTGGGCCAGTCGATTCCTCGGTGATCGGTACCGCCGCGAGATGGTCGAGGCGTTCGCGCACATCCGCACCGAGTCGAAAACGACGGTGCGCCTGGCGGAGGGGATCCTCGAACGCCAGCCCAACAACCCGGACGCTCATTACCTGCTCGCCTGGGCGTATCGACGGCGGATGACGGCAGAAGGCACCGCGATGTGGTCGCAAGCCCTCCAGCACATCGAACAGGGCGATGCGCTGGATGCGGAACCCACTGCCGCCGGCTACTTCTTCCGGGCGCAGGCCGTTTGGGGCACTGACCCGAAGGAAGCGGAACGCACGTTTGACAAGGCCATCAGCAAGCGCCCGAACTTCGTGCAGGCGATGCTGCACCAGGCGCGGGCGATGAACCAACTCATGTACTTCCTGCGCGACATCAAGTACTACGAGAAGGCGGTCTCGCGCCTCGAGTTCGTCGCCGCCGCCCAGCCCCGGAAGGCGTACGCGCGCTATTTGCTGTCGATCACGCATCTGCTGGCGGCCGAAATCTACGCGGCCAAAGAGGAGACCGCGGAGTCACAGGCGGCGTACCGCAGCAGCCTGGATGCGGCCCGTGACGCTCAGCGCGCCGAGCGTGCCAGTCCGCGCGGCTACGCGGCCGAGGCGGGTTGTCTGGAAAGCCAGGGAGACGTTCGTGGCGCGCTCGACGCTTGGCGTCGGATCAGCGAACCGGCCGTTAGCGTATCGCGGTCCGACGCCATGGAACGCGACGCTTACAGCATGCGTCTGTACTTCTGGCTGGGCGATTACGACAACGCCGAGGAAATGCGTGCGGACCGCTACCGCGAGCAGATCAGTCCTGATCAGGACACGCGCTACGACCCCGACGTAACGTTCTACGAGGCGCTCATCGCAGCCAGTGCGGGCAATCGCGCCGCCGCCGAACGAGCGCTCGCTGTGGGCGTGCAGCGCGCCGGCGTGCATGCTGAACCGCTGTTGCTGCTCGACGCCGCCTATCGGCTTATCGGTTGCACACCGCCGGTGGGGATGTGGCCCGGCGAGCTAGATTTCACGACGCGGCTGCCGCCCGGCTGGACACGCCAGTGGCTGGAGGCGCTGGTCGGCTGCCAACGTGGCGATCCGGGCTGGGAGGCACTGAAAGCCGTGGCGGATGAACAGGCCGAAAGTTCGGAAAAGCACCGGCTGATGATGGCCGGGGCGCATTTCTATCGGGGGCTGCACGAGCTGTCCGCCGGGCGCCGCGATAAAGCCATCGCAGCGCTGACCGATGCGTGGCAGCAGTATGACAATGAGAACTATTGCTTCCGAGCCAAGCTGATCCTTTTCAAGTTGCGGCACGACCCAGCGTGGCCGCGCTGGCGTACCGATTCGGGTGACGGCACACGCTAGCAATCGCGGCGCGCGTCGTCGTCCGGTTGTCCGAAGCCGCCGGCAGTCAAAAAACTTGCGAACTCGGCCGGAGCACCTGTTATAATGTCCTCAGGCAACGCTGGGGTTCCCGAGCACGGTGCTCTCTGTGTAGCCGTCAGGAGGTGGATGATGTTCAATGGCGCAACTCGCTCCCTGTTTATCGGAATGCTGCTGGTTTGCGTGTTGGCGGTGCCGGCGCACGAGCTGATGGCTGACGGTCCCTTGATCCCGCCCATGACGATGCGCGATCCGCTGGGGCTTCCGCCGACGGCTGCTGATCCGCTGGCACCACCCTTATTCTCGATTGATCTGGACTCGCCGACCACCGGCCTCGGCTTCATGGCCGCCGACGTCCTCAGCGCCCCCGGCCCGACGGTCGAGATCTCGGCCGCGAACCTGTGTCTGTCAGACGAAGATGACGTAGATGGTCTTTCGTTTGACAATCACACTGTCACCAATGAGACCTTTGTGCTGATCCTCTCGGTTGACCGGCTCTCCGAGGGTGGCGTCCCGCCGGATCCAAACATGGTGGCGCTGGGCCTACCCTTCAACGTGCAGGATCAGGCGTCCAAGAATCAAGCGGCCGGTGACGCCTACATGTCGCTGCTGCTGTTCGACCGCTTGGGCCCGGTCCCGCCTGCCCCCGATCCGCTGCTAGGCTCGCGCGCAAACAATAACACGCTGGTAACCAACCAGGGTGACGCGGGCGGCGTAGACTTCAGCCTCCTGCCGGCTAGCTCGCCCACGATGCCGAACCGGCCCGGTAATCCGCTCGACAACACGAATGCCGGTGCGGGGAGCGGCGGGGCCAGCCCCAACCCATTGGAGCCGCCGGAGTACATCTTCTTCTCGCTCACCGGCGACAGTCTCTCGCTGCCGGCCTTGCCCGGCGCTACGCCCAGCGGCGCCGACATCTTCATCGACAACGACCCGAACGCTTGCGGCGGGGAGCTGCTGTACGTGGGTCCGACCGCACTCGGTCTGCAACCGGCGGATGATATCGACGCGTTCACTGTGTTCGACGACGGCGACCACGTATTCACCCCGGGGATCGACCAGGTCGTCTTCTCGCTTACACCCGACTCCCCGAGCCTGGGTGGCTCGCACAGCCCGGCGGACCTGTTTACCTCCGAAGGCAATGGTGTGTTCGATGTGTACACGGAGGCCTTCGACCTTGGCCTGGCGTTCGCGGATAACCTCAATATGCTGGACTTTGCCCTTTGCGACGACGTTCTGGGTTGCGCGCTCGACTGGGGGATCGGCTACGTGGGGCGAGACCTGCAAGTGCCAGGACGCCGCGGGCGGGGCAACATTCAGGCGGTGGCGGCGCCCTGACCCATCCGGAGCGCGGTAGCGGTGCCCAACGTGCCGACGGGGTGGTCTGACCCGTCGGCGGAGAGAACGCATGGCGCGGATCCGGATTACGCTTGGCCCAGTGGTCGTGACGGCCGCGTTGAACGAATCACACACCGCGCGGCTGATCGCGGAGGCCTTACCCCTCGAGTCGAGGGCCCAGCGCTGGGGTGACGAGGTCTATTTTGCGACGCCGATTCAAGCTGGCGACGAAGATGCCCAGCCGGAAGTCCCCTCGGGCACAGTGGCTTACTGGCCGCCGGGGCGGGCCCTGTGTCTGTTCTTCGGGCAGCAGCCTTACAGTCCCGTGAACGTGGTTGGGGTGCTGGAGGGGGACCCGCAGACACTCGGCGTGGTGCAGGATGGGGAGCCGGTACGCGTTGAGAAGGCCGATTCCGGAGAGTGAAGAGTTACGAGTAGCGAGTAGCGAATTGGAGAGCGCGGCGAGCGAACGGTCTTCACTCATAACTCGCAACTCTGAACTGGCTACTGGGCCGACCGGTTCACGCACGCGAATCACGAGCTATTCGCGGGCGCGACGCCCGCACTACCCATCTGACGTGCAGTCGGCCCAGGTGCTCCAACTGGGCGGGCGCTTCTCAAGAAAGGCATGCATGCCCTCCTTGGCGTCCGAGCAACTGAAGGATAGACCGAACTGGTTGATTTCGTCGCCGTGCAGCATGGCGTGCTTCAGGCGGCGGATGGCGGCGGGCGAGCCGCCGGAAAGAAACTCGAACCAACGCCGCAGCGCATCGTCCAGGTCGTCGGCAGTGGGGACGACCTCGTCCACTAGACCAATCTTGAGGGCTTCATCGGCGGAGATCGGTTGGCCCGAGTAGAGCAGCCGCCGCGCGTGCGCCGACCCGACCAGCTTGGGCAGCCGTTTGGTCCCGCCCCAGCCGGTGGTCAGCCCCAGGCGGGCCTCGGGCTGTCCGATCAGGGCGTCTGCCACCAGGATGCGGAAGTCGCAGGCCAGGGCCAGCCCGCAGCCACCGCCCAGTGTGTGTCCGTTGAGGGCGGCAATGGTGACCTGGGGCAGCGCCTCGATGGCATCTACGACGTGATGGCCGTGGGTCGCCAGGGCGTGAGCCTGCTCCTCGTCATATTGGACGAGTTCGGCGATGTCGGCCCCAGCCAGAAACGTGCGCCCAACGCCCCGTAGCACAACGAAGCGAACGGACGCGTCGTGTGACACCCGTTCGACATACGTGCCTAGCTGGCCCAGTACACGGGAGGAGAAGATGTTCACGTCACCTTCCGTGCTAAAACGGATCGTGGCGACCGGCGGTCTCGGCTCGAACTCTACCTGTGTGAGTAGCTTGACCCGGCTACTCATACTCGTAGAAGCCCTTTCCGGACTTGCGCCCCAGGCGACCGGCCCGCACCATCGTGCGCAGCAGCGGGGTGGGGCGGTAGCGGTCTTCACCCAGGTCGCGGTGCAACACCTCCATGATGGCCAGGCACACGTCCAAACCGATCAGGTCCGCCGTCGCCAACGGCCCCATCGTGTGGGCACAACCGAGCTTCATCACCTCGTCGATCGTCTCGGCATCGGCCACGCCGTCCGCGTGGCAAGCGATCGCCTCGTTGATCAGCGGCATCAACACGCGGTTGCTGACGAAGCCGGGATGGTCCTTCACCCGCAGCGGGGTCTTGCCGAGCTGCTTGGCGAGATCGGTGACCGCGGCCACCACCGGCTCGGCCGTCTCCAACCCAACCACCACCTCGACCAGCTTCATCAGCGCTACCGGGTTGAAAAAGTGCATGCCGATGAACTGCTGCGGGCGGCCGCTGACGGCGCCCAGTTCGCTGATCGAGATGCTGCTGGTGTTGCTGGCGAAGATCACGTCGGGCGCGGCCAGCGTGTTCAGCTCGGTCCACAGGGGGTGCTTCACGGCCGGGTCTTCGTTGACCGCCTCGATCACCAGGTCCGCCCGCTTGACGTCCGACAGCGCGCAGGGCTTGAGTTTGCCCCTGGCCGCCTTGGCGTCGCCCGCCGACATCTTCTCCTTGGTGACGAACCTGTCGAGCGACTTGCCGATCACATTGATGGCGTGGTCCACGGCCCCGGCCCGCGCGTCGTACATCAGCGCGGTCCGCCCGGAAATCGCGAAGACCTGGGCAATACCGGCCCCCATCGCCCCCGTGCCGATGACCGCCACCGTCTGAATGTTCGTGCGAATCTTCACGGTACTCCTCCCTCACCGGCCGGCGCCGGCCGCAACACTCGAGCCCGAAGTCAAACCGTTTCCACTGCCATGGCGACGGCGTTCCCGCCGCCGAGACACAGGGCCGCCACGCCGCGCTTGACCTGACGGTGTTTCATCGCATGCAGCAGAGTACTCAGAATACGGGCTCCGCTCGCGCCGATCGGGTGCCCTAGCGCAATGGCCCCGCCGTGAACGTTCACCTTCTCCAGGTCCAGTTCGAGTCCTTGCAGGCAGGCCAGCGACTGGGCGGCGAAGGCTTCGTTCAGCTCCCACAGGTCCACGTCGTCGGGCTGCCAGCCGGCCTTCTCGCAGACCATCTTGCAGGCCTTCACGGGCGCGAGGAACAACTCGCGCGGCGGCACGCCCGACGTCGCGCTGGCCACGACTCGGGCCAGTGGCTGGGCTTGGCACTTCGACAGCCCCTTCTCACCGGCGACCAGTACCATCGCGGCCCCATCCGAGAGCGAGGACGCGTTGCCGGCGGTTACGGTCCCGTGCTTGGCGAACGCGGGCTTGAGCAAGGCCATCGCGTCCATGCTGGCGTCCTCACGGACGGTCTCGTCCACCGCCACAGGCTCCTTGCCGCGGCGCTGCTCGATGGGCACGCGCTCGGCCTTGAACAGCCCGGCGGCTTCGGCCCGCCCGGCAAACTGGTGGCTGCGGACGGCAAACTCGTCTTGCTGCTCGCGGGTGAGGCCGAACTTCTCGGCCGTCTCCTCGGCGATGACGCCCATCAGGTCTCCGTCGTACACGTTGGTCAGCCCGTCGTAGAGTAGCCCATCCACGAACTGCGCGTCGCCGAACTTGGTGCCGGCCCGCATCCCACGCGCCAGATACGGCGCCTGACTCATCGACTCGATCCCGCCGGCGAGAATCAGATCCGCGTCGCCGGCGCGGATGATCTGGTCGGCGAACATCACGGATTGCAGCCCACTGCCGCAGACTTTGTTGACGGTGCAGGCAGAAACCGTGTCCGGCAGGCCGGCGGCCAGCGCCACCTGGCGGGCCGGGTTTTGCCCCGCGCCCGCCTGCACGACCTGCCCGATCAGCACCTCGTCGATCGCCGCCCGGTCCGCCTGGACCTCGTCGAGCAAGGCCTTGGCGACCTGTCCGCCGACGGCGGCGGCCGTGAGTTTCGACAGTCCGCCCAGAAAGCGTCCGGTCGGGCTGCGCTTGGCAGCTACAAGATACGAATGATTGGTTGCCATAGATTCATCCTTGTGCGACCCAGTCGGGCTGGGTCAACAGTTGCCGCCCGATCACAAGCCGCTGGATCTCGCTGGTTCCTTCGTACAACTCGGTGATCTTGGCGTCCCGTAGGAGCCGCTCCACCGGATACTCCTCGATGTACCCGTACCCCCCGAAAACCTGGATCGCCGCATTCGTCGCCCGGCTGGACATCTCGCTGGCGTAGAGCTTGGCCATGGCGGCCTCGGCCTCGTACGGCCGGCGGTTCTGCTTGAGCCACGCACCGCGGTAGGTCAACAGGCGCGCGGCGGCAATCTCGATCGCCATGTCCGACAGCTTCCACTGAATCGCCTGGAAGGCACAGATCGGGCGGTTGAACTGCTGCCGCTCCTGGCTGTAGCTGACGCTGGCCTCGAGGGCGGCCTGCGAGATGCCGACGGCTTGGGCGGCGACGCCCAGCCGACCCCCGTCCAGCGTGGACAGCGCCACGCGCAGCCCGTGGCCACACTCGCCCAGCAGTTGCTCCTTGGGGATCACGCAGTCTTCGAAGATCAGCTCCGTGGTGCTGCTGGCCCGGATGCCGAGCTTCTTCTCTTTCTTGCCGACGCGGCAGCCGGATGTGTCCTTCTCGACGATGAATGCCGAGAGGCGTCGGCGCGGGTCGTCCGGGTCGGTGACCGCGAAGAGGACGATGACGTGCGCCTCACCCCCGTTGGTGACGAAGGTTTTGGTTCCGTTGATGTGCCAGCCGTCGTCCTTCTCGACGGCCATACAGCGTGCGGCACCGGCGTCACTGCCACTCCCGGGCTCGGTCAGCGAAAAGCAGCCGACCCACTCGCCGGTGCTCAGCTTCGGCAAGTACTTCCGCTTTTGTTCTTCGGTCCCGTATTCGAGAATCGGATCGACCGCCAGCGAGTGATGCGCTGAAATCAGAATGCCCGTGGCCGCACAGGCCCGCGAGAGCTCCTCCACGGCCATGACGTAGGAAACCACGTCCAGGCCGGTTCCGCCGTACTCGCTGGGGACGTACATCCCGAACAGGCCCATCTCGCCGAGCTTTTCGATCAGCCCGTCCTCGAAGCAGGCCTGCTGATCGCGCTCGGCCGCTTTGGGCGCGATCTCGCCGTCACAGAAGGAGCGCAGCGCGTCCCGCAGTGCACGTTGGTCGTCGTCGAGGTTGAAGTCCACGCCTGGTATCCTCCCGCCTACTGCTCCCCGTCACGCCGCGCCCGACTTGAGCAGCTCACGCGCAATCACCATCCGCTGAATCTCACTTGTGCCTTCGCCGATCTCGACCACCTTGGCGTCGCGCATGTAGCGCTCGACCGGGAAATCCTTGGTGCAACCCGCGCCCCCGTGAATCTGTACCGCGTTGATCGTCGCCTTCATGGCGACCTCGCTGGCGAACACCTTGGCGATCGAGCCCTGCATGCGGGCATCCTCGTCCCGATCCAACGCCATCGCCGCGTCGCGCGTCAGCAAGCGGGCGGCCGCGATCCCGGTGGCCATGTCGGCCAGCATGAACTGAATTGCCTGGTGCTTGCCGATGGGTTTGCCGAAGGTCTCGCGCTCGTTGGCGTACGTGATCGCTTCTTCGAGCGCGGCGCGGGCGATGCCGACCGCCTGGGCGGCGACGCCCACCCGGGCCCGTTCCAGCACGCCCATTGCGTCGTGAAACCCGCCGTTCAGCTCGCCGAGCAGCGCCTCCGGACCGACATGGGCGTTATCCATCTCGAGCGTGCAGGTGTCGCTGGAGCGGATGCCCAGCTTGTCTTCCTTGCTGCCGGGGCCGAAGTTCTCGGTTCCGCGCTCGACGATGAAAGCCGAGATGCCTTTGCGCTCCTTGTCCGGGTCGGTCCGCGCGACGACCACAAACACCTGCGCGAACGAGGCGTTGGTGATGAACTGTTTTTGGCCGAACAGCCGCCAACCCTCGCCGTCTTTCTCGGCGCGGGTCTGTAGCGCCGCGGCGTCCGAGCCGCTGCCGGGCTCGGTCAGGCCCCACGCGCCCATCCACTCGCCGGTGGCCAGGCGCGGCAGGTATTTCCTGCGTCGTGCACAGCCCGGCGTGACCGGCCATGAGAAAGCCCAGCGAGCCGTTCTGTCGGCAGAGCTCCTCGACCACCACCGCGTTGGCCAGATGCCCCAGCCCCGCACCGCCGTACTCGCTCGGTATCATCAGTCCCAAAGCGCCCAGGTCGCCGAGCTTCTTGAGGAACTCCGGCGGCATCGACTGCTCTTCGTCCCATTGGCGGACGTACGGGCGAATCTCCTCGGCGGCAAAGCGGCGTACCACGTCGCGTAGAGCGACGATCTCCTCAGGCAAATCAAAATCCATCATAACGGTTCCGTGTGATGCGTCCTCGCTGCGCGTGGGTCAGAACAGCCGCACCGCCGCAAGCAGAAACTGTATGCTAACCGGCGACGGCCCCGTTTTGAAGGGGCGGGCGCGCGCACGCCCGCGTCGGTTGCGCGAAACTCCGCTCTCCCGCGCGCGGTTTACCACGCCCAGCGTGCTGTTCGGGCCACTCGCAGGACGAGCGGGCCAGACTGCCTGACGGTATTGGACTTCGGGCAAAAACCGCGCCAGACAGAACGAAACCACTAAAGTGGTTGACACGTTCGCCGGGACACGCCGGCCTCCGCGATGGCTGCCGAGCCCTTCTCGCTAGGGCTGCTCGCGGGCCAGTTCAACGCTTGCCGGTGGCGGGGCGGAATACACCTGTTCCGCGGCCCGGTCCGCGGTGCGCTTCAACGCCGGGATGAGGATCGTGCCGGTCAACAACAGAACCAGCGCACAAACGTGCACTAAGCCTTTGCCCAGCACGGGTGCCCGCAGGCGGCCGCCGACCGTCTCCTCGCCGCGCAGGTACATTTGCCGCAAGATGCGCGCGTAGTAGAACAGGCTGATCGCCGTGTTGATCGCGATCGCGAGCACCAGGATCCACAACAGGGGTGCGCTCTCGGCCTGGGCCGTGGCCCCCAGGGCATAGATCAGCCACCACTTGACGATGAACCCGCCCAGCGGGGGCAGCCCGATCAGCGAAACCAGGCAGATGGTGAACGAGCCGGCGGTGGCCGGGTCACGCCAACCCAGGCCGGTGAACGCGTCGATCTTTTCGCTGCCGCAGTCGGACGCCAGCAGCCCCAGCGACATAAACGCCCCGAGGTTCATGAACATGTAGACCATCAGATAGGCGATCACGGCGCTGATCGGGGCCACGGCCGATTCGTCCGCCCGGAACACGATCGCGCCGGCGCACAGCATGTACCCGGCGTGGGCGATCGAGCTGTAGGCCAGCAGTCGCCGTACGTTGTTTTGCCGGTATGCCGCCAGGTTCGCGATCGTACACGTCAGGATGCCGAAGAAACCGATGCCGTAGCAGATGACCGGCAGAACGTTGCCCACGTAGTCCGCGTCCGTCGGGCCGGCGAACAAAAACACCAGCCGCAGCAGCAGCATCAGCCCGGCAGCCTTGCTGGCAACGCTCAACCACGTGGCGACCGGCAGTGAGGCACCCTCAAACACATCCGGACACCAGAAATGGAACGGCACCGCCGAGATCTTGAAGCCGATCCCCGCGAAGACCGCCAGCAGCGCGACCGCCAACAGCGAGCCGGAGACGTCGGCCGCGGCGATGCGCTCCACCAGCGTCGGGATGTGCAGCGTGCCGAACATGCCGAACAGAATGC
>Ga0307378_10011663_pt1 | contig 11305 bp, 9 predicted proteins | sample UN1MG_FD_202238 | JGI IMG/M metagenome (GOLD analysis project Ga0307378, IMG submission 202238) | Soil microbial communities from Risofladan, Vaasa, Finland - UN-1 | ecosystem: Environmental > Terrestrial > Soil > Coastal area > Acid sulfate soil | place: Finland: Risofladan, Vaasa | collected...
TTTTCCCCGGGGATGACCCCCGTCCGACTTGAATCCCCGTCCCGACGATAAGACCGATCCACCAGCAGCATTTCCTTCACTAACATAGATATAACAAATAACGTGCCACACCGTCTAAAAAGGAAAGAATCGGGAAGTCCCTCCCTATGCTGTTGTTATCATTTGCAAATCTATTCATTTTTTCAAACGGGAGGGATCTTCACCCCCCCCCTTGTTGACGAAAATATTTCCCTATCTAGGGGGTCCCTTTAAACTTTTGGGTAATTATTTTCCTAGCCCGTAGTCCCATAGGGATTCCGCCACTTAAATCCAAAGGTTAGATTATACTCCGCCCTCCCTGTTCCATCCCGGAAAGAGGAAGTTTCCCTGCTGGAATTTATCACATTGGGAATCCCCATGTAAAGTGCTTCTTTCAATAACAAAATATTTCACGGAAAGGGGCGGCTGCCGCGCAATGTCCTGACGTTTCCTAAAGAGGGATCGCGGAATACGGCGCCGCTCTCCTGGCCCATTCGGACTGCGGATAGTGTGCCGTCAGGGCGTCGTAGGCCCGTCGCAGCGCTTTCGCGTCATTGGTATGCTTGTATTCGGCGACGCCTCGCAGGAAAACCGCCTCGGGAGTTGCCCCCGCACCCGGGTGCCTCTCGATCACCGTCTGGAACTGCCTTACCGCCTCCTCCAGCCGGTCCGTGTCGTAGAAGATCTTCCCTACCCCTAAGCCGAGCTGCGCAAAGAGATCGTCCACCGGGACGTATCCCACGAACCGGTGATGCTCGTTCCCTCCGGGGTCATGGACGAGGAACGTCGGGGTCCACTTGATCGCGTATTTCTCCATCAGGGGTGTGGGATTGTCCCAGAAGCACTCACTTCTTACGGGGATAAAACGTTCCTCGAGGAATCTATGCACCTTCTCGTCTGAATACGGACCCGTATTCATCTGTGCACAGCCGATTCAGTCGTCGAACCAGAAGTCCTGGAAAACCGGTTTGCCGGTCTTTTTCCCCTTTTCCAACGCCACGTCGAAATCTCTTTCCCACACAATCCCGGCCATGTTCCCTCCTCGCACCGGATGGTGACTGCGGCTTTTCCCTTTGGATGCGACGAGAATGCCGCAGGTTCCAATAGGGAAGGCGGGCCTGTCCTCCGTAGCGCGAAGCGCGAAGGAGGATCAGATCGTAATTTTCCCCTGGTACGTCCCGAAAACCTCCCTCAGCACGTCGGAGATCTCCCCGAGCGTGGCGTAGGCTTTCACGGCAGCCAGAACCTGCGGCATGATATTGTCCTTCCCTCGGCAGACCTTCTCCAGGCCGGAGAGCCTGGCCCGGACAGCACGGTCGTCCCGCTTTCTGCGCAGGGTCGCAAGTCGCCGTCTCTGGCCCTTTTCGATCTTCGGGTCGACCGTGAGCAGGTTCTCCGGCTTCGGCTCCCGTACCGCGAACTCGTTCATCCCCACGATGATCCGGTCCTTTCGCTCGATCTCCTGCTGGTACCGGAAAGCGGCATCCTGGATCTCCTTCTGAACGTACCCGCGGTCGATCGCGTTGACCACTCCCCCCATCCGGTCGATCTTCGCGATATATTCCTCCGCCTGCCGCTCGAGTCGGGTCGTCATCGCCTCCACGCAGTACGAGCCGCCGAGCGGGTCGACCGTGTCCCCGACACCGCTTTCGTGGGCCAGGATCTGCTGCGTGCGGAGGGCGATGCGCACCGAATCCTCGGTGGGGAGCGAGAGTGCCTCATCCCGGGAGTTGGTGTGGAGGGACTGCGTCCCGCCGAGGACGGCGGCAAGCGCCTGAACGGTCACCCGGACGACGTTGTTGTCCGGCTGCTGGGCCGTGAGCGATGACCCCGCGGTCTGCGTATGGAACCGGAGCATCCACGATCTCGGGTCCTTCGCCTTGAAACGGTGCCGCATGATCTTCGCCCAGAGACGCCTGGCCGCCCGGAACTTGCCCAACTCCTCGAGAAAGTTGTTGTGGGCGTTGAAAAAGAAGGCGAGGCGCAAGGCGAACGAGTCCACGGACATCCCCGCGTCGATTGCGGCCTGCACGTAGGCGATCCCGTTGGCCAGCGTGAACGCGACCTCCTGCGCCGCCGTGGAGCCCGCCTCCCGGATGTGGTACCCCGAGATGCTGATCGTGTTCCACTTCGGGACAGAATCCTTGCAGAAGGCGAAGATGTCGGTGATGATCCGCATGGACGGCGCCGGCGGGTAGATGTAGGTCCCCCTCGCGATGTACTCCTTGAGGATGTCGTTCTGGATCGTGCCGTTGAGCGAACCCGGGGATACCCCCTGCTTCTCCCCCACCGCGATGTACATGGCGAGGAGGATCGACGCCGTGGAGTTGATCGTCATCGAGGTCGACACCTTCCCGAGGGGGATCCTGTCGAACAGGACTTCCATGTCCTCGAGCGAGTCGATCGCGACGCCGACTTTCCCCACCTCGCCCAACGCAACCGGGTTGTCCGAGTCGAACCCCATCTGGGTGGGCAGATCGAACGCCACCGACAACCCCGTCTGCCCCTGGTCGAGCAGGTAGCGGTACCGCCGGTTTGATTCCCGGGCGTCGCCGAAACCCGCGTACTGCCGCATCGTCCAGAAGCGCCCCCGGAACATCGTCGGCTGCACGCCCCGGGTGAAGGGGTACGCGCCGGGAAACCCCGCGTCCCTCAGGTAATCGAACCCCTCCAGGTCCTGCGGCGTGTAAAGCCTCTCGACCGGATCCCCGGAAGAGGTTTCAAACCGCTTCCGCCGCTCGGGCGCCTTCGCCGTCACCGGGGAAAGGACCTCCCTCTCCCATCGCTCCCTGGCCGCCTTGACGCGGGACTTGCCCGCCGCCTTTCCCTTTCGTGCCGGCATCCCGTCCCCCTATTCCACCAGAAGCAGCTTCGACCCCAACTCGACGACCTCCCCTTCCTTCACGAAGATCTCCTTGACCTTTCCCGTGACGGCGGACTTAAGCTCGTTCTCCATCTTCATCGCCTCGACGACGATCACACCCTGGTCGGTCTGCACCTCCTCTCCCTCAGCGACCAGCAGCTTCAACACCTTCCCCGGCATCGGCGAGGTGACCAGCGCCTTCCCTGCCGCGCCCTTCCCCCCCGCCCGGATGAGCGCCTTGCGCTGCTCGTTCATCAGGGAGAACTTGTAGCAGTCCCCTCCGATCAGCACCTCGTACTCGTCGTCCCTCCCCTGGACGTCCACCTCGAACGATTCGGTGCCGTACAGGATGGACCAGACGCTGTCCTGGACCTGATGGGCGTCGACCAGATACTCCTTCTCGGCACCCGTAACCATGTACCGGGCGACCCCGATCTCCTTCACCGTGACCTTTACTTCCCTCTCCCCTATCGTGGCAATGTAGTTCATGGGCCGCTCCTACTGGATTTTCGGCATTCCGGGGCGGGAGGAATACTTCCATATCGAGGCAGGTTCCCCGGTTCCCGCGGGGCGCCCCGCGATCGCCTGCTTCCTCTCGTCGAGGTAAACCTGGATCGCGGCGGCGATCACGGCGACCTCGAAGTGGGGGAGCTCACGCTCCCTTTCCTCCGGGAAAAACACCTTGTCGATGAAATTGGTGTTGAAATTCCCCTCGAGGAAGTGCCGATTGTTCATCACCCGGATGTGGAACGGGATCGTGGTCTTGACTCCCGTCACGACGTATTCGTTGAGCGCCCGCCTCATCCGGGCGATCGCCTCCTCCCGATCCTTCCCCCAGGCGACCAGCTTGGAAATGATCGGATCGTAGTAGATGGGAATCTCGAACCCCTCGAATACCCCCGAGTCGTCCCGGACCCCGGGTCCGCCCGGCGTCCGCAGCGAGGTGATGAGGCCGGGGCACGGCATGAAGTTCCTATCGGGATCCTCCGCATAGACGCGGCACTCGATCGCATGGCCTGTCTGCTTCACATCCTCCTGGCGGAGGGAGAGCTTCTCGCCCGCGGCGATCCGGATCTGCTCCTTCACGATGTCGACCCCCGTGACCATCTCCGTGACCGGGTGCTCGACCTGGAGCCGCGTATTCATTTCGAGAAAGTAGAAATTGATGTCCTTGTCCACGAGGAACTCGACCGTCCCGACGCCCTCGTACTTCGCCGCCCGTCCGGAGTCGATCGCAACCTTCCCCATCGCCGCGCGCACCTGGGGGGTAATGACCACCGACGGGGACTCCTCGATCACCTTCTGGTGCCGGCGCTGGATCGAACATTCCCGTTCGCCCAGGTGGACGTAGTTCCCGTGCTGGTCGCCCAGGATCTGGATCTCCACGTGCCGGGGATTCTCGATGTACTTCTCGATGTAGATCGAGTCGTCGCTGAAGGCGGATTTCGCTTCCGACTTCGCCATCCGCAGCGAGGACCGCAGGTCCTCCTCCCCCCTCACCAGGCGCATCCCCTTCCCGCCGCCGCCCGCAGTGGCCTTCAGCATGACCGGGAATCCGATCTCCCCAGCCACCCGGAACACCTCGTCCTCGGTGGCGATCGGTTCCACCGTGCCGGGGACCACCGGGACACCCGCCGCCTGCACAGTTTTCCTGGCGATCGTCTTTGATCCCATAGCCCGCATCGAGTGTGCGGAAGGGCCGATCAGCTTGATCTTTTCCTTCTCACACCGTTCGGCAAACAACGGGTTTTCCGCAAGAAATCCGTACCCGGGATGGATCGCTTCCGCGCCGCTTTTTTTCGCAATGTCGATGATCTTGTCGATGACCAGATAGGACTCGGAGGCGGGGGGCGGCCCGATGAGATACGCCTCGTCGGCGCACCGGACGTGGAGCGCGCGCCGGTCGACCTCGGAATAGACCGCCACCGTGCGGACACCCATTTCCCGGCATGCCCGAGCCACGCGGACGGCAATCTCTCCCCGGTTGGCAATCAGGATTTTCTGGAACAAGGCCGGCCTCCTTTACAGGGGGATATTGCCGTGCTTGCGCGGCGGGTTCGATTGCCGTTTGTTCGAAAGCATCTCGAAGGCCGTGATCACCTTGGGCCTCGTCTCCTCCGGCATGATGACCTCGTCGATGTACCCAAGCTCCGCCGCCTTGTAGGGCGATGCGAAACGGGTGCGGTAGTCGGCGACCAGCTCCGCCTTGGTCTGTTCCGGGTTGTCCGACTTGACGAGCTCCTTCCGGAAGATGATGTTGACCGCCCCGTCCGGGCCCATCACGGCGATTTCAGCGGTCGGGTAGGCGTAGTTCACGTCGCCCCGGATGTGCTTGGACGCCATGACGTCGTATGCGCCGCCGTAGGCTTTTCGGGTGATGACGGTCACCTTGGGCACGGTCGACTCGGCGAAGGCGTACAGAAGCTTCGCCCCGTGCTTGATGATCCCCCCGTACTCCTGGCCGGTTCCCGGCAGGAAGCCGGGAACGTCGACGAATGTGAGCAGCGGGATATTGAACGCGTCGCAGAACCGTACGAACCTCGCTCCCTTGATCGAGGAGTTGATGTCGAGGCACCCGGCGAGGATCGCGGGCTGATTGGCCGTGATCCCGACGGGCCGCCCGTTCATCCTGGCGAACCCGATGACGATGTTCTTCGCGTAATGTTCCTGGATTTCGAAGAAGTATCCGTCGTCGACCACCTTTTTGATGACGTCCCGAATGTCATACGGTTTGGTCGGGATGTCGGGAACGATCTGGTTGATGCTCTCGTCCCTCCGGTCCGGAGGATCCTTGGTGGCGATGACGGGGGGGTCCTCCATGTTGTTCTGCGGCAGGAAGGAGAGGAGTTCGCGGATCAGGAACAGGCACTCCTTCTCGTCCTCGGCGGCGAAGTGCGCCACTCCGCTGCGCTCGTTGTGCGACATCGCCCCGCCCAGAGCCTCCTTGGTGACCTCTTCGTGCGTGACGGTCTTGATGACGTCGGGGCCGGTCACGAACATGTAGGAGGTGTTCTTCACCATCAGGATGAAATCGGTGATCGCCGGGGAGTAGACCGCTCCGCCCGCGCACGGCCCCATGATGGCCGATATCTGGGGGATGACGCCCGAATACAGCGTGTTCCGCAGGAAGATGTCCGCGTACCCGGCCAGGCTCTGGACCCCTTCCTGGATCCTTGCCCCCCCGGAATCGTTGAGGCCGATGAACGGCGCGCCGTTGCGGGCCGCGTGGTCCATGATCTTGCACACCTTCTCCGCGTATGTTTCGGAAAGCGATCCGCCGAACACGGTGAAATCCTGTGCGAATATGTAGATCAGACGTCCGTTGATCTTCCCGTATCCGGTGATGATGCCGTCCCCCAGGAACTTATCCATCTCGAAATCCGTGCACCGATGCTGCACGAACCGGTCGAGCTCCACGAAGGAATTCGGGTCCAGGAGCAGCTCGATCCGTTCCCGTGCCGTGAGTTTCCCCTGTGCGTGCTGCGTCTCGATCCGTTTCTTCCCGCCCCCTTCCATTGCCTGGGCGTTTTTTTTGCGCAGTTCGTCGAACTTTTCCTGAAGAGACATGCCTTCCCTCCTCCTCAAGGCAATGTGCGAAGCGGTGATGGTGTTTCATATCATCCCGCCCGATGGGATGTCAACGACTCGAAAATGCTTTGGAAACGAGCTCCGCGATGTGGACGACCCGAAGAGAGGGGTCGGTGCGGGCGGCCATGTCCCGCATCTGGAGGATGCAGCCGGAACAGGCGGTGGCAATCACGGCGGCTCCTCCCCCCGCCGCAACGGAAACCTTGTTTTTCCCGATCTTCGCGGAAGTCGGGTAATCGCGGATATTGAACGTTCCCCCGTACCCGCAGCAGAGTTCCGCGCCCCGTAATTCGGAGTAGGAGTCCCCGACCGTCCTGCGCAGCACTTCTCTGCCCTCCGGTCCCTTCCCCAGGGTCCCGGAGAGATGGCACGGATCGTGGTATCCGACCTGCCCGGCCCACTCTCCCTTCGGGCGGTCGGGAAGCCGTGAGAGCACGTCCGTTTCGAGGAGGAAGCTTGCGTAGTCCACGCACCGGTCCGCCACGCGGACGGCCTCCCCGTGCAGGGGATGGCCCGAAGGCAGAAGGAAGAGCATGTTCCGCCGGAACATGACGAGACAGGATCCGCACGGGAAGACGATCCGTTCGGGGGAAGCGTCGGAGAGCCGCTTCACGTTCTCCTCGACGCACCGCAGGGCCGACAGCCGGTCCCCCGACACCAACGCGGGAAGGCCGCAGCACGGGGCGTCGCGGAACACGGAAATCCCTTTCCCCGAGAGACGCAGCGTCTCGTAGGCGGCCCGGCCCACCTGGGGGAAGACGTGGTCGAAGACGCACCCGACAAAGAGAACCACCTCGCCGCGGACCGCCTCGCCTGGCGGGAGGGAGCCCAGAAAACTTTTCCCCGGCAGTGCCGGGACCGTCCGCCCCGAAAGCCCGAACGCCTCCGGGAACCGGTAGTGGAGCCCGCTTCCCGTGGGTACCCTGCGCAGGAAAACCTTCTGGGCGGCTGTCGCCGCCGTACGCGTCGCATTCCTGGCCGTGACGGACGGCATCACCTTTCCGAAGACCACCTGTTTCCACGCCGGGATGCCCAGTTTCTCCGCCAGGTCGGCCCGCCCCTTCATGATGATCTCCTCCACCGCCACCTGGTTGGGACACTCCCGCTCGCATTTCCCGCAAAGAATGCAGTCGGACAGGGCCTCCTGCAATGCTTCCGCGTTGCCGTCCCGGTCGGAGAAAGCGGCCTCCACCAGGGTGATCTTTCCCCGGGCCACCGATATTTCCGCCTTCCGCTCCGGGTAGAGGGTGCAGACCGTTCTGCACGTTCCGCATTTTGCGCAGGCGGCAGTAAGCGTAGTGAAATCTTCGCGTTTCACCGGCTCACAACCTCTTCTTCCACGAATATCTTGCCCGGGTTGAGGATCCCGTTCGGATCGAAGCACCTTTTAAGCCTCTTCATCACGGAGACACCCAGAGGGCCGACCTCCATTTCCAGGAAGGGCGCCTTGGCGATCCCGATGCCATGCTCCCCCGAAATCGTCCCCCCCAGGGAAACGGTCTTGCGGAATACCTCGGCGACCGCCTCGTCCGCCCGTATCCGCTCCTCCTCGTCCGTTCCCGAGATCATCAGGTTCACGTGGATGTTCCCGTCCCCCGCGTGGCCAAAATTGACGATCTTGAGCCGTTTTCGGGAAGCAAGGTCGCCAAGGAACGCCAGCATCTCGGGGAGACGGCTGCGGGGGACGACGATGTCCTCGTTGATCTTTACCGGGTTCACCTTCCGGAGGGCCGGAGAGATCGACCTGCGGAGCGTCCACAGCCGTTCCCGCCCCTCCGCGTCCGCCGCCCGGCTGACCTCGATCGCGCCGTACTTCCGGCATGCCTGTTCCACCCTGTCCGCCTCCCCGGTTACGGATTGCTTCGGCCCGTCCACCTCGATCAAAAGGGCGCAACCGGCGTCCTCCGGGACGGGAAGACCGGCGTTCTCGCGGACACAGTCGATCGCCGTCCGGTCCATCAGTTCCAGTGCGCAAGGGGTGATCCGCTCCCCGAAGATCCCCACCACCGCTTTCGACCCGTCGTGATTGTTGCGGAAGAAAGAAAGAATCGTCGCAGCCGCCTCAGGAAGGGGAATCAGCTTCAGGACCGCTTTCGTGACGATCCCCAGCGTCCCCTCGGAGCCCACGAGCAGCCTCGTGAGATCGTACCCGACGACTCCCTTCACGGTAGAGACCCCCGTGCGAACGAACTCCCCCGTGCCAAGCACCACCTCGAGCCCCCGGACGTAATCTCTCGTGACCCCGTACTTGACCGCGCACATCCCCCCCGCGCATTCCGCGATGTTCCCTCCGATCGTGCAGAACTTGATGGAAGCGGGGTCAGGGGGGTAGAATAGTCCCCGTTTTCTCGCCTCTGCTTTCAGCGTCTCCGTCACCACGCCCGGTTCGACGACCGCAACGAGGTTTTCCTCGTCGATCGAGAGGATGCGGTCCATCCGCTCCGTCGACAGGACCAGTCCCCCCCGCACGGGCAACGACCCCCCCGAAAATCCGGAACCTGCTCCCCGGGGGACCACCGGAAACCGGTGTTCGTTCGCAAGGAGAACGGTCCGGCGGACTTCCTCGGCGCTCACGGGGAAAACGACCGCCTCGGGGAGGAACATCTTTCCCGTGGCGTCGTACGAATAGCATATCCGCTGTTCGTGGGATGTAAAAAGCCGCTCCCCGAATACCTCCCGGAGGGCGGAAAGTACCTGTTCGTCCATCGTTTTAGTTTATCACACCGGCCGGGTTACCCCCGGGGCTCTCGCCTACCTGCGCTCTCTCAGGAATGCCCCGAGTGCCTTGTCCATCCGACCGATGTGGTTGACGAGCCACTCTCCGACCCGGTTCGCGATGCGAGCCGTGAGCTCGGGCGTCACCCCGTTGTTGTCGAGTTCCTGCCGGAGGTCGTAGAAATCGCTGATGAAGGTCGTGTGTTCGATCTTGTGCGTGGGGTAGTCGGGGTAGTTGTGCCGCTTCATGTACGTCTCTTCCGTCTTGAAGTGGGTCTCCACGTATTCCTCGAGAAAGGCGACCATCTTCGTCACCTCGCCACGGCCTTCGTTCCTCTCGACGGCCGTAAGAAGAGAGTCGGCCGTGGAGAACAACTCCTTGTGCTGGTTGTCGATGACGTCCACACCCACGGACAGGTCTTCCGTCCACCTCGCCCTCATGCTCGAATCCTCCCGGCCATCCCCCGCCACGCCGCCTCCTCCGGTTCTTCCCCGCCGAGGTGAACAGGAGACGGCAATGCTTTTCGCTTCGGCCGTCTTCTCTATAGGATCGCGATGTGCCCCGCGCCAACCAGGACGGAGACCTCTGCCCCCGTCTTCCGCACGGAGTGAAATTTGTCTTTCAGTATACCCAATAACAGCTCCCGCGCAGGGGGGGGGAGGATTTGTCTTTACGGCAGGCACGTCGTTCTGATAGAAATATCGCCGAACCCTTGACAAGGAGCCCTCTCATAAAATCCGTAGGCCGGGAAATCATGTGGAATCTGCCCCCTCTGGCTGCTGTCATCATGTATTCCCTGCTGGGCGTTGTGATCATCATTTTCGCCTGGGGGCTGTACGAAAGGATCAGGTCGTATCGAAGAGGCAGGGCGGAACGGGAGGACCGGCTGGACAACCTGTGGGACCGGACGGTGGATTTCCTGAAGATCGGTCTGGGGCAACAGAAGGTGCTCGAGAGGAAGGTCGGCGGGCTGACCCATCTTGCCATCTACTCCGCTTTCCTCGTCCTGTTTCTCGCCACCTGTCTCGTTGCGGTCGAGTACGACTTCGGTATCCGGATTCTGGACGGAAATTTCTACGTCGCATTCAAACTCTTCGCCAACGCGTTCGGGCTTATCCTTCTCGCGGGGATTTTCATCGCCCTGGTGCGCAGACACCTCTTCCGGCCGAGAGGGCTTACCACGGACGGTGACGACCTCCTTCAGCTTCTGCTGATCGGAGCGATCGGGGTAACCGGATTTCTGGTCGAGGCGGTTCGTCTGGCGGCAACGGAGCCTGTCGTGGCCCCTGTGTCCTTTGTGAGCAACGCGATTGTTCCCGTTTTTCAGGGTGTGCCGCTTTCGAACCTGCTGTCGCTCCACCAGGGGCTCTGGTGGACGCACCTTCTCCTCGCCTTCGGGTTCCTCGCGACGATTCCCTTCTCCAAGATGTTTCACATCGGCGCGGGCGCAGCAAACATTTTCCTGCGGACATCCCGTCCCAAGGGGGCGCTCCAGCCGGTTCCGAACATCGAGGAGGAGGAGAAGCCCGGAGTCGTGGACGTGGAGGACTTCTCGTGGAAACAGCTCCTCTCCGCGGACGCCTGCACGAAGTGCGGCAGGTGCCAGGACGAGTGCCCGGCGTTCGCCGCGGAGATGTCGCTGTCCCCCCGGGACGTGGTTCTGAAAACGAGGGAACAGATGAGCCGGGACCTTTTCTCTCGGCTCGTCCCCTCCGCGGCAACCCTCGACAAGAAAACGGGGAAGCCCGTTGTCCCGGCCTTCAACCGTGACGTGCTCTTTCCGGACGAGATCTGGGCGTGCACGACGTGCCGCGCATGCATGCAGTCGTGCCCCGTGCTGATCGAACACATCGACATGATCGTCGACGTACGCCGCGGCTACGTCGCGGGAGCGAAGATCCCCGACTCCGTCCGCACCGCCCTTCGGAAGATGGGTGATACCGGGAACCCCTGGGGTCTCCCCCAGGACGACAGGATCCGTTGGGCTGACGGGCTTGCCGTCCCCTTTGCGGCAGACAAGAAAGAGTTCGAGTACCTGTACTGGGTTGGATGCGCCGGGGCATACGATCCTCGCAATCAAAAGGTGACACGTACGATCGTCTCGCTATTGAATCTGGCCG
>Ga0307378_10011665_pt1 | contig 11305 bp, 10 predicted proteins | sample UN1MG_FD_202238 | JGI IMG/M metagenome (GOLD analysis project Ga0307378, IMG submission 202238) | Soil microbial communities from Risofladan, Vaasa, Finland - UN-1 | ecosystem: Environmental > Terrestrial > Soil > Coastal area > Acid sulfate soil | place: Finland: Risofladan, Vaasa | collected...
TCCGCCAGTGACATTTCCTCATCGAGCAGTTTGCCCCTGTTTTTCAGCAGGAATTTTATATGCCTGTTTTGTTCCCTGCTGAGCATCAGAATCACACATTTCTCACCAGCAAAATTGACTGTAAAGTCTGCGAAAAAGGCCGCCAATGCCAGCGGAAAATCCACCTTTTGCCTCAGATGCGCCAGGACCTTAATGGCAAATTTTGCCTGCTTGTCCGCAAAACCCGGAAAAATCGCCTCCGCCAGGCCGCTTTTAATCAGCTTGGCCGCTCCCAAAGAACGGTTCGGGTCAACAAGGATACTTTCCAGCTCCATCGCTATGCGCTCGCCGCTTATTCTGGTGATATTCTTTGCATAATCGCCAATCGCCGACCAGCTTTGAGGTTCGATTGCAAAGTCCAATTGTGTCGAAAACCGCACCGCCCGCAGCATTCGCAGGTAATCTTCACCGAAGCGCTCTTCGGGTTTGCCTATGGTCCGTATTACTTTATTGCTCAGGTCCTGCTGGCCGCCGACGTAATCGATGACCTCTTTTTTCAGCGGGTCGTAAAACATCCCGTTGATGGTAAAGTCTCTTCGCAGGGCGTCTTCTTGTGCACCCGAAAATTGCACCTGGTTGGGATGTCGCCCGTCCTCGTAACCGCCCTCGCTCCTGAACGTAGCGACCTCAACCTGCTGGCCGGCAAGCAGAACCACCACCACCCCGAAATGCTCGCCGATTTTTATAGTGCGGCCAAACAGCCTTATAACTTCTCGGGGGCTGGCACTGGTGGCCACGTCGTAATCATTGGCTGCTCTGCCGAGCAGCAAATCCCGCACGCATCCGCCGGCCAGCACGGCCTCGAAACCTGCTGCCCGAAGCTGTTTTATTACCTCTATCGACGCCGATTTGCTGCTCATTGCCGTGCCTGTGAAAGTAAGCTTATCGCCATTGTCCCCCACACTCGCCTGTCTATTATCTGCAGTTGGCCGTATTTGTCCAGCAGTTCTGTGGTTTTGGCCGTCCTGACCACAACAAGGCCCGGCCGCCGCAGACACTGGTGCAGTGTTTCCAGCAATAGCCCTAAAGGCCCCTCAGACCCGGCATCTTTTGTATTTTCATAAGGCGGGTCAACAAAAACAAGGTTGTACTGCCGGCCTGGGGGTAAACCGCCGGCGGCAATGATTCTGAAGGCGTCGGCGATTATCACTTTGCTTTCTCTTTCGAAGCCGGCCTTTGCTATGTTTTTTTTCAGGACATCGACGACTTTTTTGTCTCTTTCGACGAAAGCAACGAATTCAGCCCCTCTGCTGAGTGCCTCAAGTCCCAGGGACCCGACGCCGCAGAACAAATCAGCCGCTGTTTTGCCGGCCGGCATATCATAATTATACAGCACATTGAAAAGCGACTCTTTGATCCTGTCGGTGATAGGGCGGGACACATCGGTTTTGGGACTGAGTAATTTCATCCCTTTTTTCTGGCCTGCGATTATTCGCATAACGTTATAATATACACTACAAGGCGGTTATCAGCGAGAAATTTTGCTGGTCCGGATTTCGATAAATCAGCGATGTGCTCCGGGTGACGCAGTACACAATACGCAAGCCCGCACTGAGCAAAGCCGAAGAAGCGCAACACGATATACGAGTCACCAGCGGCGAGCGACGAGCGACGAAATAAACCCGCCCTTGGCGTCCCCGGCTAAAGTAAAAACCGGTCAATCGGCACGGCGTAACGCCGGAAATCCTCGGCAGCCAATGTTACCGTCCGCCATTTGCCGCTTCGCGGCTTCATCGCCCCAACGTAATCGGCCAGCCGGATGCAGAAAAATACATACCTGTTGGAATCAAACTCGTAAGCGTCCCTGCCGTCAAAATCAACGTCTGGCTGTTCTGTCTTGTACACAAAAACAAAAATTGCCGTACTGCCTTTTGCGAACACCCTCTGCCAGCCGCTTAGTCCCTCGATGTCGTCGATTGTTACCCAGCATTCCAGGCTTGTCAGCTTCTCGAAACTTGTCCCCTTGAATTTCCTGCCCTTTACCTCGGCTGTTACAGCCTGCCCATTTTTTTTGTAAAGCAGGTAATCAAAACTTTTTAGCTTCGACCTGCCGAACACGGCCTTTTTATGCTCATCCACCGCGATGTATTGAATACGATTATCAATCAACCAGTTCCCGAAGGCCTGCTCGTAATGGTTGAGGTGGTAATTCTTCATCTCGGCCGAGTCTCGTTATTATCAGCTGTTCCGCCCTGAATCTGAATACGACCGATTTTATACCTGCGATGACCGTCATTCTCTTCATAAGGCAATGCAATAACAGGTGTCCCGTCCCGTTTCCCGGCAGAAACGTAAAGTTCATAGCTGCCGGATTTCACCTTAGCACTATGGCCGTACGTTTCCATCGCAGCCGTGCATTCGGTACGTAATTCTTTTACCGGTGCTTTGCCGGCAGAAGCTGTTTGCAAACTGCGAAGGTTCGTCGATTCATCAACGAAGACCGCCGCAATACCACCCTTTTCATCTTTGAGCGTAAAGCCGACAAATCCGCCGGGATAGCATGGAGCCACCCCGGCATTGGCCCATGCAGTTTCGATATGAAATGGTGTGTTCGGCGTAACAGAAGATGGAAACTGTGCCCGTCTCAATTGAATTCTATAACCCATACGCTGGTTTATTCGGTCGATGATTGCACGGTTCTCGTTTAAAAGAACTCTGGGCCACCAATGAATAGACATATAACTTGCGTGATATTCCTCAACCGACTGCAGCAACAGAGAACCGTCTTCCCATGCGCCGCGCCTTTTCGACTGTCCATAGTGTTCGTGCTCAAGAATAACCGGCATTTTCGGCCAAAACCGGCCTGCCATTTCGGCGTGAAACCAAGACTCGGGTCTTGGCTGCACGCAAATCGAATCATCACGAAGGGTAACGCCTTTTGCCAATGCATAATCTGTAATTGGGAAATGGATGCCTTTAGCCTCAGGTCCTGCGAAATCATCGCTGATTACCAACTGTGTATTTCGAAAATACCTGCAGTACAAATCAACGTGCTTTTTCATGGCCTCAAAGCCATACTCCAGTTTAGTGCTGGACCAGGTATGTCCTTCTCCCCAAACGCCGAAAGACCCGATATCTATAAACGCAATATTAGTGTTCCCGTCATAGCGTTTAGCCAAAACTGCCACGAAGTTTTCCAGTTTTTCCAAAAAGACAGGGTCATTGTAATCCGGCTCCCAAAAAGGCCCATTTTCATCAAGGCCTTTACCAACCGTAAAATTATAGCCTTTGGCTCCTGCGTCGTGAACCCATTTGGGGGTAGCCCACCGCATCCAGGATTCCGAAGATGTGATGCGAAGGGCGACCTGCTTTCCTTTATCTATCCACCGCATAGCCGGTGTGTCCAGCAGCGACCAGTTATACTTGTTCTCCTGAGGTTCCAGAAAAGACCATGGCACTCGCAGATACACAACAGATAATCCGGGAAAATCATCTATTGTGTCTGACGGTTCCAGTTTCGAGCCGTAATTGGTGATCATATTTGAGTAAAAGTGCATTGTCCAACCCATCCCAGGATTGACCAGAGCCCGTCCATTATCCACCGGCTGGACAATCTGTATTTGGCCGGCATGAACAACAGAACCGCAAAGAAATACTAACCATAATGAATTATTTATCAGATTTTTCATTTCCTTAACTCCTCAACTACTGCATCAAGACTTCGGCTGCGTTAGGAACCGGTCGACCATCACAAGCTCCTGGCTGCCCGTTTGCATGTCCTTGACCACCAGTTGCCCCTGGCTGTATTCGGCGCCGATGATTATACACTTTTTGGCCTTTTGGGCTGAAGCTTCTTTTAGCTGTTTCGAAAGACCATCTAAAGGTTTATAGCTGAAATTTGCTGAAAAACCTTTTCTGCGAAGTTCTGCAGCTATCCGGTACACGGCACTTGCAAAAGTCTTATCCGCCCAGGCCACAAAATACTCAAGTTCGTTTTTGGTGATATTTTTGTCAAGCAATCCCTTTTCCTTGAGCAGAATCTCAAGAACGCAGTCGCCCATTCCCATCCCCGTCGCCGGTATTGCCGGCCCGCCGAAATCGCGCAGCAGGTTGTCGTACCTTCCTCCGCCGCATATCGCCCGAAGCTGCGAGCCGACTGCATGAACCTCGAATACCACCCCGGTATAATAGGCCAGCCCCCGCACTATGCTCGGGTCATACTCACAGAAATCATCGACACCCATAAATGACAGGTAATTAAATAGGTTTTGCATCTCAGTATATGCAACGAACTCATCATCGGGCAGCTTGATGAAACTTTCCAATTCGGGTATCGATGCGACAGACATAAAATCCAGTACCTTCGTCATCTTGTCTTTGTCCCCGATTTGCTCGCGGAGCATCTGCTCGAATGCATCATCCGGGACCCTGGCTTTTTTATCGAGCACCGCATAAATCGATTCGAATTTTTCCTGGGCGATATCGAGGCTCTTAAGAAATGCTGCCAGTAATTTCCTGCTGGATATCCTGACTTTAATATCTTTGCCTGTCAAACCAGCCTCCTGAAGATAATCCAGCGTTGTGAAAATCACCTCCGCGTCGGCAAGCACATCATCGATGCCGATTATGTCGATGTTCCACTGGAAAAATTCGCGCAGTCTGCCCTTCTGCGGCCGTTCCGCCCTGCACAGCCGCGGTACCGAAAACCACTTTATCGGAAGCGGCAGCGACCTTATCTGCTGATTGACCATCCGCGCCAGTGTCGGCGTTATCTCAGGCCGGATTGCAAGCTCCCTGTCGCCCCTGTCGCTAAACGAAAAAAGCTGTTCGACTATCTCCTGGCCACTTTTTTTCGTGAACATATCCAGGCGCTCGAAGATCGGCCCGTCATATTCCTCGAAACCGTTGCGAATGGAAACCAGTTTCCATCCGTCGATTATCCGGTTTCTGACAGCCATCGCTTCCGGGTAAAAATCCCTTGTCCCTTTTACCGCTGGTACCTTCATTTCTTCACCTTCTTGTTTGCTTTCCGGCCTTTCTTGGTTTTACTTTTAACCTTTTTCTTTTTGTTATTTTCAAATTTTACCCTCATATACTCCGCCATCTGCCTGTCATTGGTAAAGTGCAGTTCGTACTCGTAATCGCCTTTGGTGCGGTCGCAGTCACGCGTGGTATAGCCCCTGCATATCCGCGGCCTTTTATTATAGATTTTGCATTTGCGGCCGTTTGCCGAAAGATACCTGCACCTGTTCTTTATATTGATATACCAGTCGCCCTCTTCCACGAACACCGTTATTGCCTTGTGACAAAGATACCATCGTATATCGTCGTAATCTCCCTTGTCTTCGGGTGTGTCTATCGGCAGCGCAAAATACCGGCAGCAAAGACCGTTGCACCTGTGACACAGTTTCTTTTTCGCCATAAACTTTTACTCCTACTAAAACTATTGGCTGCACATCTGCCAAAAAACCCGTACAATATACGTTATCGGCCTTCTGTCGTCAAGAAATGCAGGACGGCCCGTTTACGGACTTTGTATGCTCGATGGCAAAGCCACGGATTCAAATAATATATGAAGACAGCGACATCGTCGTGCTCAACAAGCCTGCCGGTGTTTCCGTTACCAGCGACCGCAGCGGCGCACTGCGGCTTATTGACGTACTTGCCGGGCAATTGTCTGCTGAAACTGCCGCCGCCCTGCGATTGGTTCACAGACTCGACAAGGATACGTCCGGCGTAATGCTCTTAGCCAAAAACCGTGATGCTCAGAGCCTGTTTTGCGGTTACTTTGAAAAAAAACTTGTTAAAAAAACCTATCTGGCAATTGTTTCTTCCGTGTCCGCCGACACCTGCGGCACGATAAACGCCCCCCTTGCGCCGAACCGGAAAAATCCCGCAATTATGGTCGTATCCGAAAAAGGCAAGCCCGCCGTTACACACTGGCGACTGCTTGCCGACTTCGGCGCCTTAGCCTTGTTGGCCGTTAATCCGGTCACGGACAGAACACATCAGATTCGCGTACACTTAAACAGCATCGGCCTGCCTTTGGCCGTTGACCCGTTGTACGGCGGCAGTGCCGGCGTATTTCTTTCTGATTTCAAACCTGACTACACCCTTGCAAAAAACAAGACCGAAAAACCGCTTATCGACCGCCTAACACTGCACGCCTACCGCCTCTCGATCGTAAATAATCAATCGCAAATCGCCAATGACTTCGTAGCCCCTTTGGAGCAAAAGTTTGCCGCCGCGGTTAAAATGCTCACCAAGCACAACCCCAAAGGCCCTGCTGCCTTTCTCGAAACCGACGACTTCTCAAAAATTCTCAACGCGCGGATACTGGATTGATACCGGATTTGCCATATAATAAACTATTGTGGGATTGTCGGTTTTGGCTATAATGGCCCGGAATTAAAAGGCATTATTCCACGAGAAACTGAAGAACAAAAGGAACTGTTTGAACTGTTGGACTATGCCTATATCGGCGCAAGATACGACAGAGAATACAAGATAACAAAAGAACAGTTGGAACAATTAGCCCCTCGCGTCAAAAGACTGCATGAGGTGACGGAAAGAATCTGTAAGGAGAAAATAAACTCTTTTGTTTGAAAAAAAGGTCTTAAGAAACCAGAGCAATATCAAATCCAGCCCGTGACTAGTAACAGAAAAGGTTTGGAAGGAAAGAATGGGAATGGTTATATAAGGTTCTCATTGCAAAAAAAATTTATAGCTTTTCCCACAAATTTGCCGAAAATGTCAAGCAGAGGTCTGTTTTTTCTTCTTTTGTTTAGGGATTAACTTTATGTCAAGGGAATTATTCACTGTTGGATATGAGGGGACTGATATTGACAACTTCATAACGCACCTAAAAGACAATGCTATTAACTGCCTTCTTGATGTAAGGGAAACCCCGCTTTCAAGAAAGCGGGGTTTTTCCAAAACCGCGCTTTCTGAACGGCTTAACCGAGAAAATATTTATTATGTTCATTTTAGAGAACTTGGAAGCCCAAAACCTATCAGGGAAAAACTTAAGGTGAACCATGATTACTCAGTTTTTTTCAAAAGGGTGGACGAATACCTTACTAGTAAAATAGAAACTATCGAAAATGCCTACCGTTACGTTAGGGAAAATACTTGTTGCCTCATGTGTTTTGAGCATCTTGCTGCAACATGCCATCGCAAAATCGTTGCCAGAAAAATCAAAGAACTGGATGGAACGGGTCTGCAAATAAAGAACATCTGATTAGCTACAAAGGGGGCAACCTTGAAACTTAAGACAAAAACTGTTCTAATTACAGTTAAAGCTTATCCAAATCCGAGTAAGAAACATGGTGAGACTGTTTGCTGTGCTGGAATTGATATGGATATACTACAATGGATTAGGCTATATCCAATTCCTTTCAGGGATCTTGACCAATCTCAAAAGTTCAAAAAATACAATATTATCAAGGTAAAATGCTACAAGTCCACAGATAAGCGTATCGAAAGCTATAAAGTTGATTCAGGTACAATCGAAATTTTAGACCATCTTAATAGTAGTAAAAACTGGGCTCGTCGAAAGGAGATTGTTTTGCCCACAGTTTCCTCTTCATTCTGCGGAATATTGAAAAATGCCCCTCAAAATAGATCATTAGGTGCTTTCAAGCCTTCCAATGTTAGCTTTGCTTGGAAGAAATCGCCCGTAAAAGATAGTAAGAAACGAGAAGCTTCTTATGCTCAGCTATCTTTTTTCAACAACAGCAAAAAAGCGATAGAGCAAATACCTTTCGATTTTTATTATGAATTCAAGTGTTATGGCCTGCCCGAATGTCCTGGCCACAAGTTGCTGATAGTCGACTGGGAACTGGGACAATCTTACAGAAGTTGGAGACATATTTACAAAACTCAGCAACTCCTGTTGGAGAAAATAAAAGAGAAATGGTTCTATCGCATGTGTACATGCAAATATGATACATATTTTTTTGTTGGCAACCAACGCCGATTTGTAAATCAGTTTATGGTTTTAGGGGTCTTCTATCCACAAAAGCAATTCAATGAAAATCATGGTACTAGTAACGCAGTTTAATTTGTGTCCCGCCACTGTTTTTATTTCCGGCCATATAAACCCGCCCTTGGTGGCAATTAGTATTTCTTTCGTGGTGTTGTTATACACGGCGGTGGTCGTGATAACCTGGCGTGGGATTTTCAACAGTTCATAGAGGATTATGAAGCTGGAAAGCGATATAAGTTTGTCAATTCTCGGTAATTAGAACCGATTCTACCCGGGGAAATAAGCATTGACTTATTCTGTTACCTTATGATGTTTATTTGGCGGTTTTTACTTGACAGCATTACCGCCCGCAGGATAGCGTATAGCCTTAATTAACCGCTGCGGCTGGTGTATGCCTATGCGCACAGGTTATAAAAATGAGTGAAAAAAAAGTAAAAGTCGGAATTGTCGGCTTCGGCACCGTCGGAAACGGCGTGGCAAAGCTGATACTCGAACAGGCTGACACCATCGCCGCCAGGAACGGCCTGCGCCTCGAATTAGGCTGCGTGGTTGATGTCGATACCAGCTCGCCCCGGCCGGTGAAACTGCCCGAAGGAATTCTTACCGCCGATATAAACAGACTGCTGAACGACGACTCTATTACAATCGGCGTTGAGCTTGTCGGCGGAACCACTGCGGCAAAGGATATTCAGCTTAAAATCCTCGCCGCGGGAAAAGACGTGGTTACCGCCAACAAGGCACTGCTTGCCGAGCACGGATACGAGCTTATGCAGTGTGCCCGTAAAAACAACCGCTGTATCGCCTTCGAAGCCAGCTGCGCCGGCGGCATACCGATTGTCTCAGGCATAAGGACCGGCCTGGCCGCTAACGACATCAGCGCAATGTACGGTATTGTAAACGGCACCTGTAACTACATACTCTCGAACATGACAAAAAACAACCTCCATTTTGCCGCTGCCCTTGCCGGAGCCCAAAAGCTCGGATACGCCGAGGCCGACCCGGCATTGGACATAAGCGGTCTTGACAGCGCACACAAGCTGGCCATCCTTGCCTCTATCGCCTTCGGCTGCGAAATCACACTCGAAGACATCTTTGTCGAAGGTATCGAGTCCGTTTCAGAAAACGATATTCGTTTCGCAGGCGAAATGGGATACGTGCTTAAGCTGCTGGCTATAGGCCAGAAAGACAGTGACAACAGGATTTCCCTTAGGGTACATCCTGCTTTCATCGCGGCTGATAATGCCCTTGCCCGTGTGGACGGGGCCTTCAACGCCGTCAGTATATTCGGCAGTGCGGTCGGCCAGGTAATGTATTACGGCCGGGGTGCCGGAATGATGCCCACCGCAAGTGCGGTCGTGGCCGACATCATCGATGTCGCTTTGGGCAATTCCGCTGTCTCTTTTCGCCACCTGATTCTCAAACCAAGGGCCCGGACTAAGACGCTGATTAAGAAAATTGACGACCTTGTAAGCAGGTTTTACATCAGCCTGATGGCAAAGGACCAGGCCGGGGTCTTTGCCCAGATCGGCAGGATACTGGCTGAAAACGATATTAGTATTTCCGGTGTCCTTCAGCATGAAGGCCGCGGCCCGCTCGGCACTATACCTCTGGTTATCACCACCCATCCTTCTGTGCAATACAAGGTAAACGCCACGCTTAAAGGCCTTCAGCAGCTCGATACTGTCTGCAGCACCCCCGTGTGCATAAGAATCGTGGATATTCCGGAGGACAGGGACCCGTGACCAAGTACGTTATAATTGTTCCTGATGGTGCTGCTGATGAGCCTCTCGAAGAACTCGGCAACAAAACGGTTCTCGAAGCCGCCGACACCCCCAATATGGACAGAATCAGCACCCGCGGCAGGCAGGGCCTGGTACAGACCATCCCAGACGGCATGGACGCCGGAAGCGATGTTGCCCAGATGTCTCTGCTCGGATACGACCCCCTGAAGTTCTATACCGGCAGGGCTGCCATTGAAGCTGTTGCACGAAATATCAAGCTCACCGACACCGACTGGGTCTTCAGGTGCAATCTTGTGACCATTGCCGACGCAAAAATGCACGACCACAGTGCAGGCCATATCTCCACCGAAGAAGGCGCAAAACTCGTAGAGCTGTTTAACCAGCACCTCGGAACGGACAGAATCCGGTTTTATCCCGGCGTAAGTTACCGCCACCTGCTGGTTTTCAAAGATTTCGATTTCGACGTCCAGACTTACCCCCCGCACGACAATATCGGAAAATCCATTGCTCAAATCCTGCCGCGGGGGAAAGGTTCGAAACTGTTGATTGACCTTATGGCCCGTTCTCAGCAGATTTGCGCAAATCACGACATCAACAAGGTCAGAAACGACCTCGGTGAAAATCCCGCCAGCAGCATCTGGCTGTGGGGGCAGGGCAAAGCCGCGCAGCTTGAGCATTTCAAACACCGGTTCGGCTTAAAAGGTGCCGCCGTCGCCGCGGTGGACCTTGTAAAGGGTCTTGCGAAGATGGCGGGTTTTGATTTGATTAACGTCCCCGGTGCCACCGGTTTTATCGACACAAACTACAAGGGTAAGGCCTCTGCTGCCATTGCGGCCCTTACTAAGTATGACATTGTCTTTGTCCACATAGAGGCGCCCGATGAGGCCTCGCACTCGCAGAATATCCGGATGAAGAAAAAGGCCGTCGAGCAGATTGACAAATATGTTGTCGGCCCGATTTACGAGGCCCTGCAGGATTATGAAAGCTGGAGAATACTGGTTTTGCCCGACCATCCCACGTTCATCAGCACCGGCGCCCACTCCGCCGAACCGGTACCCTTCGCAATGGCTGGTACCGACATCACGGGTATCCTGAATACACCTTTCAGCGAGTCCAACGCCGCCGAAAGCGGCTTGCGAATAGAAAAAGGTTTTGAATTGATGGAGTATTTCCTGAAAAGTTAGTTTTTTGATTCAAGCACGGACAAAGATGCAAAAGCCCATCATAGTACAGAAATTTGGCGGCACTTCCGTTGCCGACGCCGAAAGAATCCGCGCAGCGGCAAAGCGTGTAATTGATGCCGTAAAAAACGGTTTTTCCGTTGTGGTAGTTGCTTCTGCCCGCGGCAAGCAGACAGACCAGCTCATTGCCGACGCCCTTGAGCTGAATCCTGACCCGCCCAAAAGGGAGCTTGACCAGCTCTTGGCCACCGGCGAGCAGCAGACGGTTTCTTTGTTTGCGATGGCCCTGACTGCCGCCGGTTACGATGCCATCAGTTTCACAGGCCAGCAGATTCGCATGATTACCGACAGTGTCCATACAAAGGCCAGGATTAAGAGTATCGGTGCCGAGCGAATCCACAAGGAGCTGGAAAACA
>Ga0307378_10011666_pt1 | contig 11305 bp, 25 predicted proteins | sample UN1MG_FD_202238 | JGI IMG/M metagenome (GOLD analysis project Ga0307378, IMG submission 202238) | Soil microbial communities from Risofladan, Vaasa, Finland - UN-1 | ecosystem: Environmental > Terrestrial > Soil > Coastal area > Acid sulfate soil | place: Finland: Risofladan, Vaasa | collected...
GTCGTAAACTCTAAATGCAAATCTTCATTAACTGGTTCTGAAATCAACTCAGAACATCCAACAAAAATAGACAAACAAATAGCTAAAAAGATAAAAATCCTTATAGATAATGTTCTCACAGAAATCTCCTACGTGCAACTTCAGATTCATATATGTCTCTCTTAAGTGCCCCAGAAACCCTATACGAATTTTGAAAAGACTTCTTTTCAAGACTCATATCAATCCCTTTGTGATTTACTGCACTTCTACTTCTTCCTAAAACTGAAGCTAAAAGATTATTGCTTGTTCTTGCGTAGAACTTCTTCAAGAAGCTCTTTTCCTTTGAGGACCACCTCATATTCTTCTCCTTTTTTAACAGAATCAAAATGTTGAAACATTTCAATTATTTCATCTACAACACTTTGTTTTTCTGGATTACGTTCCGAAAACAACGATAAGAAAGCTACTATCTCTTCTGTGCTCAATAGCACTTTCTTATAGTATGCTTCTTCTTTACTTTCTTTATTCATATTTCCTTAGAAAACTATATAATAGATTCAAACAGCTTCTTAGTTTCTTTTATGTGAAATTCCATAGTTTTTTCTGCTACTTGTCTAACTTCTTTTGACAATAGAGAATATTCTTCTTCGTTCATATTCTCTATTTTTGTAACTGCTTCAAGAATTTTTATAGAAGAATCAAAATCAGACACAAGACAATATTCCCCTATCTTATCTCCTCTGTACCAATAAGTAGAAGTAGTACACAAAGAAGGAACCCCAAGCATAGAAGCTTCCCAAACTGCGTAACAAAAAGATTCAGATAAAGAAACCTGCATTAAAGCTTTATGTTCAGATACAACATCTAGTACTTCTTGGTATGTTGTTTTATGTGGAATAATGCTAAACTTCTTAGCTTCATTTTTATTAGATATAAAAGATTCAAAAATACTAATAAGGATAGTTTTATCTTCTCCCAATAAAGAAACCTTATTGACTGTTTTACATAAACTTAGTGCTAACATTTGATTAAAAAAGTTTTTATTAGGTCTTGTAGCCCCAGTTATTATATATCCGTCTCTTTTGTTCTCTGACTCTGTGATCTCTCTAAAATCACAAATCGGCAGCCATAAAATTCTACCATCGCTTCTTTCAAGAGACTTTGCTAAATCTTTATCAGTAATTAATAAATAGTCTAATTCCCCTCTTTCTATAAGAGAAGCGTAGTAAGCTAAATATTGTATTTCCCCACTTAGTTCTGATTGTAATAATGGAGAACAATAAACCATAGCTCTTTTATAATTACCATTAGGAGGTAGACAAGAGGGCTGTCCAAACCCTATAACTAAATTATATTTTTTATCTATGTCAACTTTCCCATGATCTTGAATTAATAAATCTATACCAAAGTGTTCTAAAGACTTATAAACAAGATAAATACCGCCTTTACTTAGACATTTTCTTTCAAATGTAGCTGCTATCATTTAAATTCCTAAGCTTTGCAAAATAAAAATTCTTGATAAGTTGGGCAAACCACTGATACATAATATTTTTTTCATTTTTATCTTTTCTATCTAATTCCTTATGATCTAATCAAAACTCTCCATTATTTCTAAATACTCTTTGGCACGTTTAGTCAGGGAATGATTTGTAACAGTATAGTCGCTAACTTCTTTAGCTATCAATTCTCTTTCTTCTCCGTTTTCTAAATAATAGTCTAACTTTTCAAACAAGTCTTCTAATGTGTCGTTGTATTGAGCTATCTTGTTCCCTCCAAATAATTCTTCTATTCTGGGTATTTCATAAGTTAAAAGAAAAGCCCCAGATCCAAGAGTTCTAAACAGTCTATCTGATGTTTCGAATTCCCCATAAAAAGCTTTATCTCTCTTAATGTCAATAACAATTTTGCTTTGTTTGTAAATATCTACCATATCTTTAGAAAAAACATATTCTTCACAAATACTTGGTATATTCCCTGCAAACTTAGCATTGTATCTCTCTTTTATAGCTTTACACCAATCAATCCTTTTTTGTGACCCATAAGCATTCCCTATAAAGCAAACATCGTATATCTCTTTTTTAGGGTCAAGCCTTTTATTGTCAGTTTGATAATAAAATTCATCATAAAAATGAGGAAGCCAAATAACATTCTTTGTTTTTTTCTTTTTCTTTATTTCTTCTGAAGTAAAAAACGCCGTATGAATAATTACATCTGGATAATCTATTATACTTTGCCAAATCTCGTATCTGTTTTCATAAGCTATCCCGTCATTGTCCCATAACAAAATTTTTGTCTTAAAATTATCTTTTATATATTTATAGTATTCTGGAGGAGTAGTTCTAGACCCAGTTATAAAGACCCAATCATAATTAGCCTTAGATAGCTTATGCAAAACTTTATTAGGAGTATCTGCATCAACAATATCAATATATGCTCCCTTTTTAACCATTTCATTATATATAAGAATCCCATCTTCCCATGGAAACAACATTCTGGCAGCTAATAAAATTTTCATTTTTTATATTCCTTAGCAGGATTTCCAAGAACAGTAGTCCCTGCTTTCACATTTTTCAAAACACAAGCAGACATTCCTATCAAAGCATCATCTTCTATGACTAGTTTCTCTCTTATTGTTGAAGAAGCTCCAATCCAACAATTTTTGCCTATTTTTACACTTCCACAAACTAAAGAATTAGCTATAACACATGTATTGTCCCCAATTTCAACATTATGTGCTATATGAACTAAATTATCAATCTTAACATCGTTCCCTATAATAGTACTACCTAATGCCCCTCTATCAATACAAGTGTTTGACCCAATAGAAACATTGTTCCCTATGACTACTTTGCCAATTTGAGGGAATAATATTGGTTTATCTTCTTCATAAACAAATCCAAACCCTGATCCACCAATTACGGCATTAGGCATAATAGTTACATTGTCTCCTATAGTAACATTAGGATAAATATATACTCCAGTCATAATATTACAGTCTTTACCTATCTTTGCGAACTTTTCTTCTTCATGTAAAGCATTCACTACTTTTGCAAAGTAATATTTGGGATTTTTGACTGAAATAAATGTTTTATACTTTTGAGAAGAATCCTCTAATATTTTTCTGGGAATTTTATCGTCTACTAAAATTAACCCTGCATCTGATGCAAAAAGAGTGTTGTATTCTGATTGCGTTGGCTTATCTCCTTTTATTTCAAAAAATGAGACAGAAGTTTTAATGGCTCTGTTTATAGGAGAAAATAAATTATATGAATTTTGATTGGAATTAACAACTTTGAAAACTTCAAGAATGTCTAACACGTTTATTATTTTGAACATCTTATTCTTTCGTCGTGGGCTTTGCCCCCTATGTGATTATGCAAAATATCTGCCCATCTCATTGCCCATTTTATATCGCCGTCTTCTTTCTGTCTATTAGGGATTGTTATTGTTTCTAAATACTCTGTTCTATTTTTTATTCGTCCATCTAACCAATTTTCAGGATGTGTAGCTAAAACAAGTTGATGAGGAGCTTCTTTAGTAAAACACTTCAATAAGTTTAAATCTCTCCACCCTCTAGCACTATCACTAATATAAGACATGTCTTTTAAATAATCTTCAGAAAAGGGATTTACTATATTATCTGGAAGAATGATAAAATCTTCAAATATTGATGGAAGATGGCTTACTGCTGTTTTAACAGGCTTACCTGTTAATTCACTTAATATATTCAATTGTAATTTAAGCATTGCTTGTGCTCTTTCTATCTTTCTGGGGAATTTAGTCACATCATAGTGTAGTCCTATTTCGTGATTCATGGACACTAAAGCAGAGATAACTCTCATTCCTTTATCATTAAGAATATTATAATCAGACAACATAATATAATATGTTGACTTTATTCCTTTATCATGTTCTATGTTTGGCATTTCTATCCACCCACCAATATGATAATCAATATCATGCCTAAGATAAACAGATTTTACACTTAAATCTTTTTCTGTTATTAATTTGAACGAATATCCTTCATTCTTTAAATCATCTAACAATTTAGAATAATCTGATAAAAAAAATTCTGGTAGATTATTCATTATTTCCCAACGCTTCTGCTGTTTTCAATATTCCTTCTTCTATATCTATTTTAGGCTCATATTTAATAAAATTTCTTGATTTAATCATGCTTGGAATTCTAAACTCAATATCAGCACCGATCAATGGAAAAAACTCTATTTTTGAATCTGATTTTAATGTTCTAATGACTGTCTTAGCTAAATTATAGATAGTCATAATTTCTTTGCTATTGCCTATATTAAAATACTCTCCTATAGTATGAATATTCTTACTCTCTAATACTATAGCCACTTGTTCTACAAAATCATCAATATAACACCACGAACGAACTTGTGATCCCCCTCTGACTATAAGATTCTCTTTGTTCACAACTGCTTTTATAAAAGACAAAACAGCACTATCCCCCGTTTGAAAAGGGCCATATACATTAAATGGTCTTATAATTACTATTGGAAGATGATACTTCGTATAGTATGCTTTTGCTAAATATTCAGAACATAGTTTACTTGCGGCATATCCCCATCTGGGTTCTCCTGTAGTTTTAATCTGAGCTAAAGAGTCTTCTTTAATCTTAGCACTATCACCAAATATTTCCCCTGTAGAAAAAATAACTACTTTTTCTATATTCTTATTTTTGTTAGCAGCCCCTAATACATTTTGTGCACCAAGAAAATCAACCATAATAGTTCTAACTGGATCTTTAACCACAGTATCTATCCCTGCTATAGCTGCACAATGGATAATGTATTCGCATCCTTTAGATGCTTCTTCTACTGTCTTATAATCTGTAACATCTCCATTAATAAAAATGAGATTTTTATGTTTAGCTAATTTCGTACCTGTTAAAGAATCTCTGAATAGATTATCTAAAACTACTACTTTATTTTTTTCTACATATTTCCTAGCTAAAGAAGACCCTATAAACCCAGCACCACCAGTTATTAAAATTCTTTTATTATAAATCATTAATTAAATATCCCTCAAAATGATCGTATTCATGGAAGAATATTCTTGCTTCCATTCCCTTTAAAACTTCTCTAATTCTTCCAATACAAGTATTCCCAGAGATTAAATCATGTTCGATAATAACAGATGTTGGTCTTTCTATCTTTTTCGTGAATCCTGGAACAGATAAACATCCTTCGGCCATAATTTCAGTATCTTCGCTTACTCTAATAATTTTTGGATTAGAAATAACTTGAACTTCTTTTCTAGTTGCTACATTTGTTTGGATTATCATTACCCTATAAAGAAACCCTATTTGAACAGCAGAAATTCCAGCACAGTTATATTCGTCTAGTGTGTTTCTTAAGTTTTCTACTAACTTTATATCAAGGGGTGTTTCTATTGATCTTTGTCTTAGTAGTGGATGTGGAAATGTTATTGGCTTATAACATTTTTCTTTAACTAAACTATGATTAAGAGTTACTTCCATTTTATTTCCTTTTATCTTGCATTGCTTCCCAGAAACTTCTTATAGAAACAACATAGTCGATTATATGCATTGATTCAGCTAGTCTTTTGTCTTCTTCCTTGAAATTATATTTTAAAGTCCTTTCTAATGTAGCAACAGAAACAGAAACCCATTGCCCACTATGATGCCCACAAATATACCCAAGAGTCATTACTCTCTTGTACTGTTCTTCTGATTCGTCTTTAATAGCTTCTGCATATCCCGTTATCAAGTCGAATATAAGCATTTCGTGGTCTTCGTTGGTATGTCTGTCATATACTTCTTTATCATCTACTAATTTTGGAATCCCATTCTTAAATAAGTCATGAAGAATCGACCCTGCTATTAAAATATCTCTTTGATCTGCATTGTGCAGATTCATTATCGCTATCTCCGGGGCTAGCACCACACATCTCTCAATATGATACAGCATTCCATCTGAAGCGATTTCATCTGCTGGATGATACTTACCCGTACTAGAAGAAGCGATCTCCGAAATGTAGTTTGGGCATAGTTTTAAAATCGCTCTTACATTGTTTCTGAATTCTTCGTTTTTAATAAGAAGAATGTGTTTTTCTAAGTCTTTTTCAATCTTTCTCATTTATATCCTCGCTATATATCTTTTATACTATCTTAATATAATTAGTTACTAAGCTTAGTTACTTACTTAGTTACCCTATTAGTTACTTAAGCTACTATCTTTTTATTAATAGGGTATACTTTCTTAGTAACTAATGGGGTTACGAGTACGCTTAGTTGCTTTTTGTTAATTTCCGTTAGTTATCCAGTCGGCCCCAAGGCAATCAAGGATTTTTCAATCCTTAAGTATAAGTTTCGTATTCAATAATTGTCCAATAGCATAATTCACAAGTTTCTCCTTGAATTAGCCAATAGTCCCAAAATCTCATTTTTCCATTACATTTAGGACAATTCATTTTTTACTTTCGTTTTTCAATTCTTCACATTTCTTTTCAGCTTCTTCTTTAGTTAAGTAAACATGTTCGGAAATAGGCAAAGCATTTGTTAATAAACATGAATCTAAAGAAAGTTGATATTTACCTGATTTATAATCTCTTCCAAGTACTCTATCTGGGCCAAAGACTTCATAACTACCACAGTCCCATCCTACCCAGTAAACAAGCTTGTTTTTAAATTCAGTAGTCATATTCATACCAGCAAACATTATTTTATCTGGTAAAGAAAACAAAGATACATTATCAATTTCTTCAAGAAGGAACTTGATATCGTCGTGAGCTTGGTTAACACTAACGATATATCCAACCTTATCCCCCGTAAACTCTGGATTAGGATAGTTTGTAACCCATCCATATCTTATTTTTTCTATTCTTTCTTTATTCATTCTTCACGCTCCTGTTGGGTAAACAACAATGACTCAAGCTCACGCCACCTATGAACGGGGAACCTAATGCCGTGAGCCTCGACATATATTCCCTCCTCGTCGTTAGGGTTGCAGATAAGCCATTTAGCGGCCTCTATTATTTCGAGTAACCACTCGTTCTTATCTTTCAACCCCTCGTTCTCGGTGCGGAGGCGGTCTATTTGCTCACGTAGATTAGACACAATGGAAGTATCTTCTGGCATAATAAGGTGATTAAATTGGTTCTTCATGTCTCTCTCAAACTTGCACTCAAAACACCCGCCCCCCTGTCCCGACAAAACCCGATAAGTAGTTTTGTGTTTATCTCAATACCCTTGGCCTATTGGAATGTCTCGTTTATCCATTACTCTCTCCCTACAAAGATACTACTTCTTTTGTAGTTACAAACTCTATAAACTTAGCAGATATTAAGTTATCTCTATAAAACAAATATTCTCCAACTTTCATTTTTGATTCTAATTGATTTAAAAAGTTCTTTTTCTCTGCTTTTTCGCAATCTTCTTCTTCCGTAATTTTAAAATCAAATTCTAATTCTTTTCCAGAAGAAAAGCTCAAAATAACTCTTTCGGTTTTAACTATAATAATTTTGCTCATTTTTACCTCATTTTTAACGAATTAACAAAAGCAGGACTTATTGTGTCATTCACAATATGCCATACTTGATTTTCTCTAATAAATTTTCCAGAAGTATCCCTCTCGACAAAAGTAAGGACAAAAAACTCAGAAGTCACCCTTGTATATGGGGAAGGTTCATATAAATCTATTATACCATCTTGATTGAAATCAATATAGTAAATATCTGGAGGGATAGCATCACTACCCAGTACATAAATGTTTAAACTAGGGTGTATATAATACGAATCTACAATGCTATCCCCATTTGTATCAATACCGATAGAATAAGACTCTACTTCAATAATGTCTAATAAGACTTCTGCTTGTATACTATAGATACATATAGCAATAAAAAATAGAAATAATAGCCTTTTCATTTTAATCAAACTTAATTTCAATAACGGGTAATCCGAGCTTAACAATATTAAATTCTTGTCCATCACTATAGATAGACCGATCAGAAACAGATTCCCATTTCTGTGTAATTGTAAAGTTAAGATTACCTTCTTGAATTAAGAGTTTTTGAATTTTATAAACTATGTCATTTTTCATTTTTAATAATAAACAATTAAAGTATCAATTTTATTCTTAGCAGCTAAGTCAAGTGTGTTCTTCGTCCCTTTGGACTCGCCGTCCCAAAAAGCAACAATAAAGCTAGGTTCTCTAGCAATCATTTCAGCGTTTCTCTTATACCCGGCAGACTTCCCAAATTGATCCCAATCTGCTGGAACTGCGGTTATTTTGCATTTAGGGTGAAGATCAGCGCAAACAGAAGCAGCTAGCCTATCAGCCCCTTTTGCATCCCCATGAATAAGTTCGTCCATATAAAGCCCACGAACAGTTTCTTCCATTAGCCCACGATCAACAAAATCGCGGCCACCACAAATTAATACTTTCATAAACTTCCTTTAGCTAAATTATTGATGTCGTCTTGTCGAAACATCTTGTGTTTATTAAGAGTTTTTCTAAATTCCTTAGTAGATTCAAGGAAATTCTTCTTTTTTCCGTCACACTCAAAAGAATAACAAACTATCATATCAAATCTGCTACTGATGAATAATTCAGAAATATGTATTAAGTCCCTTTTAAAGTTCTCGAACACAACCCCAGTTTCAATAAATCGTCTACTCATTTTATATCTCTATGTTTAAGGTTTCGTTAATTAGCAATACTAACATAATAATTAGCATTACTACGGCCAAAATTGGCACAATTATCAAAGCTATTGCAAAAAATAAAAAATACAAGCAAATAGCTAATGTTTTTGCTAATATTGTTTTAACCATGATAGCCAAATATTCTAGATATCTCTATCTTTTCTTTATTTAAGTATATCTCTGCCCCTATTTTAGCTATAGCGTCATAATCTTCTTTGTCTAATTCCGATATTAATAAAGCAAACTGACATCTGTGAATATTATTAGCTTTTGTAGTGGGGTCACAGAATTGGTCAATTGGATACCAATAACAACAATATTGATTCTCAGGAGCTAACGCTTCTAATACATCATATGCTTTGTTTTTTTCTTTACATATGTCAGTATAGTCTCCAGACCAAGGGAATACTTCTTCAATTGCATTACATAGCCCATCATTAGCTATATTATATTGTTCTTCTGTTTGATCGTCTGATATAAACGCTTCTGCTATTTTAAGCCATTTTTTACTTGTGTTCATTGTTATCTTTCATAAGAAGTTTAATTCTCTTTAAATGTGATTTAATAAGATTAGCCCCGTTAATATTGTGAAGTATCCATTCGTTCTTTGTCGGTCTTTCACTTGCTGCGTTATCAAGATATCCACCTTCTAGTCTTTTCAGTAAGTCTATAGCTATTTCAAAAGCTTCTTTTAGTCTTGTGTTAGTCATAAGATGTATCCGAATCTACTGGGATGATAGAATCATCTGTGATTGTATTTTTTTCATTTTCTTCCTCTAATAACTTAATAATTTCGTCATGCATCTGTTTCCGTATAGTAAAACCGCAATCGCATTCTCGATCATTCTTAAAAGGGTAATCTTCTGATCGTGGGCATTCATAGTAGTAATCATCACATTGTTTATGTCCATCAACTCCCATCATTATAGATAAAAGAGCTTTAATCTGTTTTGTAACTTTTTCTAGACTCAATTCTTATTCCTTCTGTATTTTTGTGAAGCAAAGTTAAACATTTAAGACAAATCCAAGCCCCATCTATTCTAATGGGGGTAGTAAAAAGCTGATCCCATCCCTTAAGATAAAAACGAGCCTTGTTATTTCCGCAACCGTTACATTCTCGTAATTTAGTGTTAGGAAAAGAAACATTTGTTTCAATCATAATAGTTCCAATTTCTTTATGTCTTTATAATAAACAGTACAACAGCTATATACTGTTGGGTACAGATAAAGCCGGTTACGATAATGATTCTCATCATCATATGAAGCTATTTCCCCAATAAATGTAGTTTCTTTAGAATATTGACTTTTCCCTGTGGATTGCGGAATCGGCGATGATGAACAAACATCAACGTAAGTCTGCTACTGCGGCGGGAGGGGTTTCATCGCCACTAACAAACACTGTTGATCTTATTACCACCGAGGAGAGTTGCGACCAATTCGGGACCTCATCAGCCGACTTGGCAGCAAAATAGTACTGGGTGTTCGGATTGAGTCCGCTTATCACCACTGTCTGAGATGTCCCGGCTGACAACGGGGTTGGTTCGTTTGTTATTTGTGTAGCCAAATTCCAGTTGGCTTCAGTTATGATACTGGTAGAATATCTGAAGTCATACTGGGAAGCAGTACCGTCAGCACCGTTATCACCTGGTGCGTCCCACTGCAGGGTAACCGAGGTCGAGGTTGATTTGATTGCCAAAACCCTTGCCTCAACCCCCGTAGGGAGGCCCATCCATAGCAGAGTTATAAGCATTCCGGTAATTACTTTAGCATATACCCTTTTATTCAAAGGAATTTTATCAAAATCTTTTTTAGTCATTAATATCCTCATATATTTTAGAAAAAGCATCTCTAAGGGTTTTGATGTCTTCTTTAGATAGCTCGGTATTAAAATTAAGAGTACCCGAATAACCTGAGTATCTTAAATCAAAATAACAACAACTATCACCGTCGGATATGGAGAGACTAAAAGATAAATCATCTGGAATTTTAATAAGATATACTTTTTTCTTAATTTCTATCTTACTAGTTGTAACAGTACAATTTTCACTCATTTCATGGACTCCTGCGCTTTCTGTAAATCTGGGGTTTATTCCCCAGAAAAGTGTGTTCTATCCCTTATTTGGGGTTTTCCGAGGGATTTTTCTACGTCTGAAGGATTTTACTGGTCCTCATATGTTGGTTTTACTGGACTTGTATAATATAATGATAGAACTCATATGGGAAAAACTACTCTCAAGGCGAATTGTTTTATATATCATATTATGAATCTCAATATTTTGATTTTCTTTTAACCAAGCATTGACTTTTTCTTCTATTCCCCCAACAGATTCAATAACTTTAACTTGCATCATAATTCCTGCGCTTTCTATAAAGGGTTGTTTCAGAGAATTAGTTCTCTGTCTTGTTCTAAAGAACCAGAGATACTTATAAGTTTAGACTTTTCCGATGAATCTCAGTGACTTCTTGTGTGGTTTTACTGGTCCTAATATGTTTGTTGAGTGGGACCTTCTATCTTACATATCATAGACTAAAGACCCCACAATTACACCCCCCCTATGATCGTGGGTAAATAGCCCTACGATATAGGGTATTCGTAACGTGGGTCTATGTTAACGTGGGTCTATTATTCTATAT
>Ga0307378_10011667_pt1 | contig 11304 bp, 8 predicted proteins | sample UN1MG_FD_202238 | JGI IMG/M metagenome (GOLD analysis project Ga0307378, IMG submission 202238) | Soil microbial communities from Risofladan, Vaasa, Finland - UN-1 | ecosystem: Environmental > Terrestrial > Soil > Coastal area > Acid sulfate soil | place: Finland: Risofladan, Vaasa | collected...
ACCGCGTCGCTCTTAAAGATAAGATCGTGAGGCTTTCCACGTCGCCGTCGATAGTGAACGGCGCGATGCTCGTTCCGGTCGATTTCATCACCGAGGCGCTTAGTAGCATTATGGACAAGAAGGTTTCTTATGAGGTCGTGGAGGACAAGGTCGTCATATTTGACAAACGCATGGGGATAACGCGGCCGATCGAACCGGGACCGCCCACGTATCGAGAGATCGGTCAGCTTCAGGAAGACCTAATCCAGGATAGGCTTGCGACTGGGGCGACCGAGGCAGCGCTGACGAACAGCTCGCCACTTAGTTTCAGGGATGCTGCTATCGACGTGGTTGTCATCGACCCTGGTCATGGGAGACAGGCCGCTGGGGATTCGGGCCCGACAGGACTTCTGGAGAAAGAGGTTACGCTCAAGCTTGCAATGCGGATGAAGAAACTACTCGAGAGACAGATGGGTATTCGGGTCGTGCTGACGCGGGATGCCGACATTGACTTGTCGCTTGAGCGTAGGACTGCGCTGGCTAACAACGAGAAGGCCGGCCTTTTCCTCAGTCTTCACGCCAGCGGCTCGCTTGATAGGGATTTGAGCGGGTTCAGGGCGTTCGTCGCCAACGTTGAGGCCTCGGATGAGCAGACTGCCAAGGTAGTAACTAAAGAGAACAAGGTCATAGCTACTGAGCCCGGCAACGAAGCCCAGAAGCCCGAGGAATACGCGACGATGCTGTGGGACTTATCTGACAATGAGTACTTCCGCGAGAGCCTCGCGGTTGCCAAAGAGATACTCACCGCATGTAAAAGAGCGGAAATTGACGTGGCATCAAGAGAGCCGGGCCAGGGGCCGTTTATCGTTCTGATCGGCGCCTCTATGCCGGCTGTTTTGCTCGAGGTTGGCTACCCGAGCAATCCGACGGACGAACAGCTTCTCAAGCAGGACAAATACTTGGACAAGCTGGCCGGCGCGGTCTGCGAGGGCATTGCCAAGGCCAAGGCTCAGGTCGCGGTGCAGACTCGGGAGAACCGCTGATTTGCCAGGGCGCTCTTCTCCGGTTGGTGTGTTTGATTCCGGCGTTGGTGGCCTATCGGTCATCAAGGCCCTAATGGAGCGCCTGCCACACGAGGATTACATCTATATCGGCGATACAGCCCGACTGCCCTATGGGACCAAGACCAAGAGCACAATCGCACGCTTCTCCATTGAAAACGCAGAGTTTCTGCTCAGCAAGGGAGTCAAGCTGGTTGTCGTGGCATGCAACTCCGCATCCGCGACAGCGCTCGATGCCTTGCGCGCGAGGTTTGATGTTCCCATAATCGGCGTCATCAAGCCGGGGGCCGATGCGGCAGTAGAATCCACAACGTCTGGCTCTATCGGCGTCATCGGAACGGAGGCGACTATCAACAGCGGGTGTTACGAGCACGAGATACTCAGGCTGCGTCCAGGCGCACGCGTGCTCGGAAAGCCCTGTCCGCTCTTTGTTCCGCTGGTGGAGGAGAGCTGGCTGGACGATCCGATAACACATCAAGTCGCCGAACGGTATCTTGCTGTCTTTCGTGCGACTCGCGTGGATGTTCTGATCCTCGGCTGCACGCACTATCCGCTGCTTGCGGGCGTTATCGCCGATGTTGTCGGCCCAGGGACGGCGATCGTCGATTCCGCCTCGACAGTGGCCGGGGCCGTTGAACGGCTGCTCATCAAAATGAACCTCGCCAACGACTCCGACTCGCCCGGCACCCACAAGTTCTACGTGACTGATCTGCCAGCCAAGATCAAACGCATCGGCAGAATGTTCCTGGGCATTGACGATCTTTCGATCGAACTGGTGCGACTCGGGGCTAGCTAGCGAGGTGCGTGCCCCTTGAGACGAACCTGAACATCAGACGGCGTGCGTCGAGCTCTCGAAGCGCGGCCTGCACCGCCACCGTTTTCTCCGGCGGGCAGACGAGCATGAGGAATCCGCCCCCGCCTGCGCCGGTGATCTTGCCGCCCAACGCCCCGTTTTGCCTGGCGGCATTGTAGAGGGCCTCGATGCGATGCGAGCTGATTGAAGAGACGATCTGCCTCTTTGCCTGCCAGGAAAGGTCAACGAGCTCGCCAAGCCTCACGAAATCCCCGGAAAGGAGAGCCGGCATCATCTTCTCGGCGTATTGCTTGATCTCGTGCAAGTATGTAACGGTGGCCTGATGGCGGCCCTCAGTCTTGCCCTTTTGCTCCCGAAGTATCGATGCAGAATCCCTGCTCTTGCCCGTGAAGAAGAGCATCGTCCACCTTGCCAGCTCACGAAGCCCTCTGGCGTCGATCGCAAGCGGCATAACTGTGGTCTCCCCGGCCTCAAAGCGTATCTCATTCAGGCCTCCAAAGGCCGACGCAAACTGGTCTTGTTTGCCGATCGGCCGGCCCATTTCATCGATCTCTATGGCCGAGGCAAGCTCTGCTATCACGCCGGCCGAAAACTTTTTGCCAAGCAGGGAGGAGATGGCCTTGATTGTGCCAACCGTCGCCGCTCCGGAAAGGCCAAGCCCGGAGCCGGGCGGGATGTCGGATGCGGTGTGGATGTGAGCCCCAACCCGTAGTTTGAAGGACCGGATAACCGCCTTGACAAGGCCAAACACACCCTCAGTGTCTAGATGCTCAATGTCGCTGCATTCCTCGGTGAGGCCATAATCGTCCGAGCTTATTACCAGCTTGCGGTCCTTGCGAAACGAGATCATGCAGCAGAAGTACTTGTCGATCGTCGCGGAGACCACAAGCCCGCCGAATCTGGCGTAATATGCCTCCAGGTCGGTTCCACCGCCCCCGAAGCTAATCCGAACGGGAGTTCTTGATATGATGGGCGACGATGCAAACGGGGTCGAGTATGCCAAGGCCCTGGGACTCATCTATCGCATCTATTCGGCAGCGGCGCTTGGCGTAAGAGCCTCCTAGTCCCAAGAGACGGAAGCCGTCGAGAACGGTCGGTCTTCAATGGCTGGTCTTGAGCGTTCCCTCGCCGATCTCTGTGCCATATTCTATTTCGGGTCCGGTGCGTACGTTTGCTTTGTTCGCGACAGGCTGCCCCGGCTTTACTTTTTCCAGGACGGGTTGGGGCCGACCAGGCCGCCCCTTGCGTGCCCTGACACCAATGGGTGAGAACTCAGTCGGGCCAATCGTCAAGATGTTGCTTTCAGGCGATGGCCCCCGGTTGACGCATTTCTGAAACATGGCAAGACGCCTGGCGTTCTCAAACTTAGTGGCCAGACTGCGCATTTGCAGAAAGTCCCGAACCTCTTTGCACCCACTGTCGAGGCTCAGGTCAAACAGGTCTGTCGGCGTGGCATCGAAGTAACGTTTCACGAGGGGCTGCTGGAATTGGATTTCCGAGGCTTTTTTTGCCGTGATTAGGCCCATCCGCCAGTAGTATTCGTAGCCCCTTGATAAAAGAGGGAATGTTGTCATCTTGTGCCAGTAGGCCCGGGCCAAATTATAGTAAAGCGGCGCGCGCTTCAAGCTAAATCTGTTCTTGGTGTAATCCTCGTAGGAAAGGATAGCGCCCTTGAACGACTTCATAGCTTCGTCGATGCTTCCTTCCGAAAGAAAGCGAAGGCCCTCTTTGTTCCGCTCGGTAGCGAACCAATTAGCCCAAGATACTGAGACTGTGAGGCACAATGTCACTAGCAGGCACGAAACGACTGCAATCGGTTTTTTCATCATGTTCTCCCACGATTCATAATCTATTTTGGTCCTCTCCAGAGCGCTGATGAGGCCGCCTCCAATCCGATTCGATTAAACGCCATATTGCTTAGCGCTTTCGAGTGACATGAGCTGCCATCGTATCGGCGCCAAAAAATCAGCGAATGTGTTCCTGCGCTTCACCAGCAGAAGCTTACTGTTGATATCGAAAGTTGGGTCCGACTTCGACGTGAAATGATAGGTCAAGAACATCCTGTCGCTCGTGTAATTGCTTGTTGTTTTAGGCCTTGTCCACTCTTTTTTTACCAGTTCTGCCCGGATGTCGTGGACAACCTCGTATTTCGGCTCGCCGATACCCACGTCTATCCTAACCCTAAAAAGCTTGTTCACGTCAGTATCGAAACCACACTTGGTCATCAACACTTGGTCATTATGGTTGTAGGCCCAGACGTAAGCTTCAACCGTCGCCTCGGGTGTGTCGAAGCTCGGCTCAAAAGTGCAGCCTACAAGCGCCCATATCACCGCGAAACATAGTAAAATGAAGCAAGGCTGCATACCAATGCAGCTCCTGCTCAAATAACAATTCCCGCTCGTCAACGGTAATCCTCACCTTGGCGCGAACAGAAAATCCAACGACTGATTGTTAAACCTAACCGCAAATCATAGCCCATGTCAACCAGCCATAAATTCTTAAGACAAACGTGCAAAATGTCAAATGCTCCCTCAACCCGGGTTTGACCCCTCGTCAGATTAGAGCGGGGAACGTTGCGGCTGCCTCGCGGATGGAGGGCAGAAGCTCGTGCCCGAAGGGCAGACCGTGGGTAGCCGCAGGCGTAGCCTGACGGTGCGAATAGCGCCACAATCCCCTTTTCTAACCTCCCTCCCCGTTGCGTTGCACGCACGGCTACCCACGGTGTCCCCTGTCGGGGATTACAGCCTGCACCCTCGTTCGCACCCGTTAGGTGAAAGAGGCAGCAACTCGGCTTTCAACATGAACTCCCGTGCCTATCTGGCAGCCAACTTCAGAGCTCAACTTCAGAAACGATCAATCTGATTATTGGGGAGCTGTGGCGGTGGTTGACTCGACCAATCAGCTTGGCTAGTATTGCGTTCATAAAATAGGGCAATGTGGCCGAATCTGTGGAAATGTTGGCGGCGTGTTCGCTGGTGTCAGCAGTAACTGGGCAGGAGGATAGTATGCACGGAAGTTCTAGGCGATCGATGTTCTCTGTGTTGGTCATGTTCTCGGCGTTGATGATCATCTTGGTGCTCGCGGCCGATTCCAACGGGGGCCCGTTGGTCAGGCTGGGATATGCTGAGTTTGACGGAGAGGCAAACGGTGAGCCAGATGTGTGGGCCGAATACAGGGCGCAGGTTTCTCCCGACTCGGACTATGCTTACTACATAGTGCAGTTTGCAGGCCCGATCACGAGTGAGATGAAGGTCGGCCTCAAAAGCCAAGGCGCACGTTTACTGGACTATGTTCCCGATTTTTCGTTCGTTGTCAGGATGGCTCCGAAGGCCATGGCGAAACTCCAAACGTCAACGAGGCTTCCTATCGTGTGGGTTGGCGAATATCAGCCGGCCTACAAGCTCTCCTCCGGTCTTTGTCGGTTCGTTCGCGGAGGGGAGCGCGTGTTGCAGTCGAATATGCCGAGGCTCATGGTCCGGTTCTTCCCCGGTCAGCACAGTCCGGAGAGTGTCTCAGAGCTTGAGCAGCTCGTGTCAAGCTCGGGCGCCGTGGTGGAGATAGCTGAGGCGCACCGCAGTGTCGTTCGGCCTCGGCTGGTTTTGTCTATCTCGGGACAGGACCTGGGGCAGCTGCTGCCTGAGCTCGCTGCTCAACGTGACGTGGCGTGGATAGACTTCTACCGGGTCCCGAGTGTGCTGAACGACGTTGCCAGGTGGGTGGTTCAGTCGGACGTGGAGAACGACTGCTCGATCTGGAACCACGGCATCCACGGCGAGGAGCAGATAATTGGCGTTGGCGATACGGGCGTCGATGCCGACAGCTGCTTTTTCTATGATAGCCCCCATGGTCTGCCGACCTCGACGGTCAACCAATCGCAGCGAAAGATCATCGCCTACATCGACTACACGGGCGAGTCCGGCTGGGACGAGGACGGACACGGGACCCACATCGCGGGGACCTTGGCCGGCGACAACTACAGCCACTCCGAGGAATACGACACCAACGACGGCATAGCATATCGGGCGAAGCTGATGGTTCAAGATATCGGCGACAAGGACAGCCTCTCGTCCATCCCATTCGGCCTAGATGGCTACTTCAGACAGGCCTACAACGCAGGAGCCAGAATACACTCAAACAGCTGGGGCCAGCCGTCCGGGTCAGCCGGCGACAATGCTTACAGCTACCGCAGCCGGGAAGTCGATGACTTCATGTGGAAGCACCCCGACTTCCTGATCTTCTTCGCCGGCGGAAATGACGGCCCGGCCGACAACACGGTCAACCCGCCCGCTACCGCCAAGAACTGCGTGAGCGTAGGCTCGTGCAAGAACCCGCACGCGCCGTTTTCCGAGAACGATATGGCATCCTCCAGCAGCCATGGACCTACCGCGGACGGCCGGCTCAAGCCAACCATCGTCGCTCCAGGCGAGTACCTCATTTCTGCTGAAAGCGACCGCAATATATCCTCCTACAATTGCGGAACGGCCTTAATGCAAGGCACCTCTATGGCGTGCCCCGTGGCCGCCGCCTCGGCTGCCCTGGCAAGGCAATACTTCACGGAAGGCTTCTATCCATCAGGAGCCCGAAACGGCGCCGACGCGTTCGAGCCAAGCGCCTCGCTGCTAAAGGGTGTTCTGATCAACGGCGCTGTTGACATGACGGGGGCCGACACAGGAGGCGCTATCCCGTCGAATGGACAGGGCTGGGGCCGCATCAAGCTCGACGACGTGCTCTACTTCTCGGGCGACAGCCAGCCCCTGGCGGTCTGGGACGTTAGCCCAGGCCTTCAGACGGGCAACTACGACGAATACACCGTCTCGGTCTCGTCCGCTGATATGCTGAAGGTTACGCTGGTGTGGACGGATTACCCATCTTCCGAGGCCGCTCAGACGAATCTCGTCAACGACCTTGACCTGCTCATAGCTGCGCCTTCGGGCGATCAGTATCGAGGCAACTGGTTCAGATATGGGCTCTCGGTGTCCGGTGGGGATTTCGATCGCCTCAACGTTGTGGAGTGCGTCTATATCAGGAGTCCCGAGGCGGGCGATTACAGTATAAGGGTTCAGGGCTACAACACCCCGGAGGGGCCTCAGCCCTATTCGTTGGTCGTTGTGGGCGGCGGCCAGAGCAGCGAGAAGGCTCCTATTCTCTCAGGTGGGACAGTCTCGCCGTTTGCTGGCTCGATCTCCACCACGTTCACCTACACCGTGCATTATCAGGACCCCAACGAAACTGCCCCGAGCGTCAAGAACGTCGTCATCGACGGCACGGCGCGCACAATGCACCTGAGCTCGGGCGCAGCGGACGATGGAGATTACGAGTTCTCGACTCTCTTGGGCTCCGGCAGTCACAGCTACTACTTCTATTTCGAGAACGCGGCCGCCCTCTCAGCAAGAGCTCCGGACTCGGGCACGTTCTCAGGCCCGACAATCGGCGGCGCAAACATAGCGCCGGTCCTGTCGGAAGGTTCAGTCTGGCCGGGCGCGGCAGCTCCTGGGACGACTTTCGTTTACACGGTTCACTACAACGACGGCAACGCTGACGCTCCGGCCGAGATCAATGTCGTCATCGACGACATTCCTGTGTCGATGGATCTCTACGACGGGGCGCCCTACCTCGGCTACTATCGGTTTGAGACAAGTGGCCTCTCGGTCGGCACGCATAGTTACTACTTCTACTGTAGTGACGGTTCGGGAGGGGACGATCGCCAGCCCGATCAAGGCACCTATACTGGCCCTTCTGTTCAGGAAGGTAACATCGCCCCAACACTTTCAGACGGAAAAGTGAGCCCAGAAAGTGGCACCACGGACACCACGTTCGTCTTCAGCGTTACCTATTTCGATGGAAACGGAGATTCGCCGGCGATTGGCTACGTCGTAGTTGACAGCGCGCAGAACGGACTGGCGCTAGTATCGGGCGAGCCGTTCAACGGGACATACACTTACAGCACGCAGCTTGAGCAGGGCTCTCACAACTTCTACTTCTACTTCGAGGACCCCTCGGGAGCTTCCGCCCGTGCACCCCAGGGAGGCACATCCTCCGGCCCGGAGGTCGGAGCCGGCAATAACCGCCCGGTTCTGACTGACGGCAAAGTGGAGCCAGATGCCGGGAACATAGATGCTACGTTCTCCTACAGCGTCCATTACTACGATGCAGACGGGGACCAGCCGGTCACGAGCGTCGTCTATGTTGACAACGTTCCAGAGCAGATGTCGCTGGCACAGGGCGACCCGGCAAACGGAACGTATCAGTTCTCAACCACACTACAGCAAGTCTCCCACACGTACTATTTCTACTTCTACGACGGCATGGGCGGCGAGGCGCGAGACCCGGCGACAGGCATGTACGCTGGCCCAAGCGTATATGGCGGCAAGCCGTTTACGGTCGATCTCAGCATAAACAGCAACACTTATATCGAGGGCGGCCGGCACCTGCTCTGGATAAGCTGCAGCAATTATGGCGAGACAGCGAGCGCAGACGTCTATGTGGTCTTGTATTGCCCAAGCGGCGTGTGGCTTTACTATCCCTCTTTTTCGCAGACAGCGGCGCCTCTTCTGAGCTCGTTCGCGTTCCCAGCTAGCTTCTCGGTGGCGGGCTACCAGCTCGTCAACGTGGAGATGCCGGCCATTCAGGCAGGCCGATACACGTGGTATGCCGCGATTACGGAACCCGGCACGATGAACTTTTTGAGCAACATCGGGATGGCTTCTTGGGAGTTCTCATCGGATTAGCGCAGCCATGCTACTGCTCTCTTTCATCGGCTGGGACTGAACTGCAAAGTGCAAGAGATGGCCAGGCAGCGGGGCTTTTGTGTGCGCCCGCAGGTTACCTCTGTTACGCTGGCCCTAAAGCGCAGCGAAGTGTAGCGCACTTGCCGCAGACCTCGGCGGAGTCGAGATCGAGGAAGCTCTCCGCGTTCTGCGAGCAGTGCTCGAAACACGAGGCGGCGTCGAAACCATTGGAGCTAATCGCTGAAACTGGACAGGCTTCGATGCATTCGGAGCAGCTTTTGTCCCTCAGGTAGGCACAGGGCTCGCCCTCTGGCCTAGGCGATGTCTCGAATTCCTGCGTTGTTACGAGCGATACCAGCCTGCCAGCACAGCCGCTCGGCGTGATAAGCATCCTGTTGAGGCCATACCGGCCTAAACCGCATAAGAAACCAATCAACTTGTGCGACCAATCGGCAAAGAGCGCCTCCCGGTCGAACACGCCTGTCGGTGGGATAAGCCGCGATTTCTTGCCCGACGCCACTAGAGTCAGCGAGACAACAGTCCCTATCCGCCTGATGAGAGTGTTGGTCTTGACGTAGGCCTCAGCCCACTCACGTGAGGCATATTTACCTCCTCTGTTGGAAGCCACCAACTTCTCGCTGTACGGCAGGAATATCGCCACGGCACTTCTTGCGCCCGGCAGCATCTGCTCGGGCTGCGCGTGCCATTCCGCCGCCTCTTCTAGATTCTCTTTCGCCTCAAGACTGGTCAGGTCGCAAGAGCCCATCAGCAGCGGACGGTAAAGGGACTTCTCCCCATTCTGCGCAAGGACCCGCTGCGCGACGCTCTGCAACAGCTGCTTAAGGTTGCGTCCCTTCGTCACCGGTCAAGCTCATCGTTCACATCAACGCACAAAAGACCAGAAGCTGTCATCTGACTGTGGGCACATTCTCGCACCATCACAGGTCGATCACAATTATCATCGGCCCGATCGAGGTATCCGATGTCACAAAGGCTCCGTAACTTCGAGCGTGCGAGAGCAGCTCGGCGTATCCAGCTAGCCTTTTCGGCCTGTCCATAACTTCCCTGTCGGCCGCAAACACACTCGACTCCGCGATCACCAAGAAATGAACGCCTCGCTCACGATAAACCTGCGGAGAATTATCCCCGGCGCTCTCGACTGCTATCGTCTGGTATCTCTCCGGCTCCAGGGCCAAAGCCTGCGTTTCCACGGCAATTTTAGCGCCTCGTGGAGCGTGAGCGTGAAGCCAGTCCACAGCAGCATCGAGAGTTGGTTTCTTTGAGAGATTCTGGAGTGAACTGATGCTCTCTATGGCCGGCAACATGAAGACAGCAAGCGCAAGCACTGGCGCCAGCCATCCAAGCCGCGCCGGTTGCCGGAACGAGCCCTTGAGCATATAAAAGAATCCCGAGATACCCGCCGCCGCGAGAATGCAGACTAATGGGGCAGATGCAACGCCCGGGACAGAGTCGCGTCCTGAGGCGAGAAGGCCAGCCACAAGCGCCGCAGCCACGAAACTCAGCCACGGCACATCCCTGAAGCGCGCCCTAACGACCGCCCATCCCAAGCCGACCGACCCAGCGATCAGGATAGGCATCGAGCCAAAATCGAACGCGTATGGCGCAGCGGACGTGTAGAGCGCGTCGAAGCCGCCCGCTGGCAAGCCTCCCTTTGCACCCAGCAAGTAGTGAGCGAAGAGCGCCCCGACCGCCCCAATGCAGGCCCATTGTGCGTTGGCTCCGATTGGCGATCGTGAGGCTCGGGCGCCTATCACGAGCACCGCTGCTCCTGCCAAGACGCCGAACACGGCGGCAGGCGCGCCGAAAACCAGCATGAATCCCGCCAAGAGAAAAGCCAGCCTCGACTTCTTCTCGGGCGACCTCGTAACGAGGATTAGTGCCGCGAGAAAGAGCACGCCGGCCGTCGTCTCACGCAGCGCAAACCGGGACCAGAATGACGCCAATGGATGCACGGCAGCGATTGCGGCGGCCATAAGAGCCACAAACGGGCCAAATAGCCTTCTGGCGAGGACCCAAACGAGCAGAACGGAGATGCAGCCGAGAGCAGCGCCCGCAAGCCGAGCGTCGTCGATAGATGATCGCTGAACGATGTCCGCGACCCACCCGTGTGCCAGGTTTGGCTCATCTGTTGCACCCAGGCCAAGCGCAGCGCTCCAAGCTGAGCCGGGAAAGCCAGTTGCGAAGCTGAGCTCAGCAGAACGTGGCCACCTGGGGAGGCCAAAACGACTGTGCGGGACCCGCAAGGCTATGGCGAGGCATAGGACGACAAGCAGCGTCAGGATGTGAAGTCTAATCGTTTGCTGCTGTGTCACAGGAAAGCCAAGCCCAGCAATACCGCAAATACGGAGAAATTACTCTACAATAGTGCGATTAAATCATCAAATCAAATACTGTGAAAGAACAGCTACTTGCAAGGTTCCTCTAGGATAGTGCGATTAAACTTTGACTGAGGATAACGCGCGCCACAATGACAGGTCAAGAGCTCGCTCTGAGGAGTTTTCGTAATCGTGCCCGGGCCTGCTCAACTGACGGCGTTCTTCCCGCATCCCCGCAAGGGGATGAACGTGAGTAGCCGTAGGCGCCGGCCGAAGGCCCAGCCTACGGACAGGTGGCCCCAAACCTCCTGAAAGGCGACCCCAACGGGGTCGAACGATGTCGTTGATCTGTCCATTTGTTCGACCCCGTTGGGGTCGCCAAGACG
>Ga0307378_10011672_pt1 | contig 11299 bp, 11 predicted proteins | sample UN1MG_FD_202238 | JGI IMG/M metagenome (GOLD analysis project Ga0307378, IMG submission 202238) | Soil microbial communities from Risofladan, Vaasa, Finland - UN-1 | ecosystem: Environmental > Terrestrial > Soil > Coastal area > Acid sulfate soil | place: Finland: Risofladan, Vaasa | collected...
GCACGCGCTATGAATCAGGTCAGCGCAGTCTTGGACCCGAACAACCGACTCCGGAAGGCCGACGGTCGCAAGTCCGCTCACCGTGGCCGTTCAGCGCGGGCCTCCATGTCGCCCGACCTCTCGCGCCTGCTGAAGACCTACCGCCAGCAACTCGTCGCGCAGGGCCTGCCCGCGCAAGAGATTCGCAAGCGGATCCACCTCCGAGCAAAGTCCTGGCTCACTCAGTCCATGGACTGGCGGGACAACCCGGCGGTGAAGACCAGCGCCATGCGTCCGGGCGAGTACCGGAACACGCTCCACCTCGAGCGCCAGCAGTTCTCCCAGAAGGGCATGGGCGACTTCCTCCCCTTCAACCCGTCGGGCCCCGAGCCCAAGGACGGCGGCCAGGGAACGTGGCTCTCTCCCAGCCAAGTCCCTGCCTGGGACCGCGAGTCGGACAAGCAACTGATCAACAGCCCTGAGAGCTTTGGCGGCATGGGCGCCTACCTCCCAATCCGTCGCCACGAGCCCGAACCTCGCGACGGCGGGCAAGGGACGTGGCTATCCCCGAATCAGGTTCCCGCTTGGGACCGTGAGTCGGCCCAGCAACTGATCAACAGCCCTGAGTCCTTCGGCCAGCTGGCCGGCGGCGTCAGCCTCGGCCAACCCGTCCCCCTCGAAGACATGATCAAGGGCGAATACGCGAGCCACGTCAAGCTCCAGAACCAGCAGTTCTCGCTCAACGGCATGGGCCAGCCGGTCTCTCCCCAGGCCATGATCAAGGGCGAGTACCAAAGCCGGATCAAGACCCGCGGCCAGAAGTTCTCCATGCACGGCATGGGCGCTGGCTACGAGGCCAACCGCGACGTGCCGGTCTCCGCCCTCCGCGCGGGCGAGTTCCAGCGCCGCCTGCACCTCCAGAACCAGAACTTCGGCGCCTACGAGGCGAACCGAGACGTGAACCCGGCCAGCCTCCGCCCCGGCGAGTATGGCCCCCTCCGCACCCAAGGCCAGCAGTTCGGCGGCATGGGCGCGAGCTACTCCTCGGAGGTCCTCCGGGCCGCCCAGGGTGGCTACGAGGCGAACCGCGACGTCCCGATCTCCGCGCTGCGAGCAGGCGAGTTCCAGCGTCGGCTCAAGCTCCAGAACCAGCACTTCGGCGGCATGGGCGCCCGCTACGAAGCTGGCCGCGACGTCCCGACCTCAGCGTTCCGCCCTGGTGAGTTCGGTCCTCTTCGGACAGGTGGGCAGCAGTTCGGAGGCCTGGGCCAGGCGGTCAGCCCGGAGAGCATGCTCCCCGGCGAATACCAGAGCCACGTCCGGACCCAGAACCAGCAGTTCGAGCTCGGCTCCTATGAGTCCAACCGAGACGTCCCGATCTCGGCGCTGAGCAAGGGCGAGTATCAGCGCCGCTTGCGACTTCAGAACCAGCACTTCGGCGGCATGGGCGCGACCATGAGCCCTCAGGCTGCGGCTCAGATCCAGTTCCTGCAGGCGCAGGCCCAGGCGCTCGCGTCCGGCTACCAGCGCCCGAACACCGCGAGGGGCGGCTCGCACCAGGGCGGCGCTCGGATGTACGTCGACCCCTCCAAGCAGGTCGCGACCTCGTTCATTGAGCGCGAGATCACGCTCCCCGAAATCTGCGACCCCAAGAGCGGGACGTGCATTCGCTACGCTCACCCGGACCCGAAGGTTCTCGGGACCTCCTACGTCGAGGGCCAGACCAGCCTCCCCGCCTTCTACCAGCACCCGAGCCTCGGCCCGTGGGGCGTGGACCCGGCGCAGGCCTACCAATACTGGGCCGGTCAGCAGGCCGCCATGGAGGCGCTCCCCTTCTCGAGCCCCATGGCGATCTTCGGTTCGCCCGGTCTCACGGCCACGAGCCCCGGCGAGCTCCCCCCGAGCGCGGTCGCGCGTACCGCGACCTTCGACCCCTACACCGCGGCCTTCCCGACCGCCGGCACGGCAATCGAGCGCTTCTAACCGAGCATTCCGACCATGGCGAGGACAGCGGCCACCCCGGCCTTTGACCCCTTGCGACGAGGAAGCGGCTCCCGAATGTAGGGGTGAGGCCGGGCGCGAAGTCCCTCGTGGCGACGCCAGCGATAGAGACTGTCCTCGAGTAGGCGTAGCAACATGCGGAGATTCTACCCAACGGCAGTCAACCCCACCGACGCCGACCTCCGTGAGCTAGAGCGGAAGGCCCAGGAAGGGGACGGCGAGGCCGCGCTCGATCTGCTGAACGCTCGGGCTCGCAGCGGCCAACTCCCGACCAACGACCCGCTCGACCTCCTCATAGCCTTCCACAACGACGGCGCTCGTGACGTGTTCTACGAGGGCTACGGCACGGTCACGAACGAGGCCGAGTTCGTGGAGCGGGTCCTGGTCGAGGTCGCGAAGGCTCGCGAGGGCGGGGTGGCCCCGCACCTGATCTCGACCGCCCACGGTGACGAAGAGACACCTCCCATGTTCGGGCGCAACCTCGCTGCCGACGTCGACTGGCTCGGGCGCACCTACCGCGACTTCGTCGCGAACGCTTACTACGACGAGGTCCGGACCACGGTCGCACCCCTGGCTGCTCCTGCCTTCCACCTCGCGGCGCGGTGCGGAACCGGCTTGAGCGAGGAGGTCCTGAACGAGGCTATTCGGTACATGTTCCGAAACCCCGACGAGTTGGTGGCCCAGCCGGACTTACTCGTCACGATCATGGACACGAGCAGCCCGCACCAAGATCGGCTCAAGGCTCTCGTGATCGCTGCCCTGCGCTGGCACCTAGCGATCACCGAGGGCGCGATCACAGACGTGGAGGACTGCTAGTGGCTTTCTTCGACCTGCCGCCGCCTCCCGGGAAGCCAGCGCGCAGCAAGGCCAAGAAGCCCGCCAAGAAGGCGAAGAAGACGAAGCGGAAAGCTCGCAAGGTGATCGTGGTCGTGGCCTGCAGCGCGGGGAAGGTCAAGCTCCCCAAGGGCAAGAAGGTGCCGGCCAAGGACCTCTACACCAGCGACCTGTTCAAGAAGGCTCGGGGCTACGCCGAGCGCTACGGTGACGGCTGGGTGATCCTCTCGGCCGCGCACGGACTCGTGTCCCCGAACCAGCTGCTCGGTGACTACAACGTCAGACTGCGTCGCGGCGGGGATCAGGCCTGGGCCGCGATTGTCGACCACCAGCTGAAGCAAGCCTTCGACCCGGCCACCACGAAGTTCGTAGTCCTGGCCAGCGCGGACTACCGCAAGCACCTGTTCGAGCCTGGGAGCGGGCTCACCTACACCGAGCCCATGAAGGGCCTCGGAATCGGGTCCCAGAAGAAATGGCTCAAGGAGCGGATCTCGTGAAGCGGAAGAGGAACCCAGTCGCAACCCCTCCCCGTCGAACCGCTCGCCGCGCCGACCCGGACACCAGGCTCAACGAGCTCGCCAAGACGCGCGGCGTCGAGGCGGCCGAGGACGCGGCCCTGTCCTCTGAGGAGAAGCAGGGGATCGTCCCTTGGCGCGCGACGCCGAGCGGGCTGATCGGGCCCGACTACGCGCACGTCCTCCTCGAGGGCGAGCGCAACTACGACCGGATCGTGGACGGGGCCGTGCTCTACGACCCGAACCTCGACCAGGTCGTCCTGATTGAGCCCGACGGCAACGAGGTCTTGGTCACGGTCGGGACACTCAGTCTCGACCAGGCCCTCTCGGGCCGCGGCTGGAAGAAGATCCTCGGTGACGCCGTGGCGCTCGCGATCAACGCCTACTCGGACGAGGGGCCTGGCGTCGCGAGCCACTGGCTCGTGCGCCGCGTGCGAGAGGCCGCGCTCCTCGTGCTCCACACCGAGGGCCACAGCGTGGACTGGATCGGCCTCCTTCCGAGGGACCCGAGCGTGGTCTGGCGCCAGCTGGGCAAGCGCTGGATCGTTGAGCCCTGGGGGCTCGGGACCCACGACGAACTCCTGGGAGGCTGGGTCTAGTGCTGCGTCAACCGATCAACTGCGACCGCCGGGCGGGCCCGACGACGATCCCGGGCAAGCCGCGCAAGATCGCGCGCGGGACCATGACGGCTATCGACCTGTTCGCTGGCGCGGGTGGGTTCTCTTCGGGCGCCGAGCAGGCCGGGGCCGAAGTCCTCTGGGCGATCAACCACCACAAGGAGGCGGTCGCCTGCCACGCGGACAACCACCCCTACACGACCCACTCCTGCACGGACGTGTTCGAGTTCGACTGGCGCGAGGCCCCGCTCAGCGACCTGATCATGGCGAGCCCTTCCTGCAAATGTCACAGCCAGGCGGCGACGGGCGGGATCAAGACCTCAGGAAGGCGACACACCGCGCCGAGCCACGACAAGCTCCGCGCGACCCCCGAGGCCGCGATCATGTCGGTCTACCGCGCCTACCACGAGTCGCCGGGCAGGAACCGCCGCCAGCCTATCGTGGTGATCGAGAACGTCACCGACTTCAAGAACTGGGTCCTCTACGAGCCAATCGTGAAGATCAGCCTCGAGCGCATGGGCTACGCGGTCAGCGAGTTCGAGATCAACGCCATGGACCTCGGGGTCCCTCAGGACCGCAACCGCTTGTTCGTGATCGGGGTCCCGGGCAAGACGCCCTTCGATCTCCGCATGCCGAAGAAGCGCAAGCCCAAGGGTGTCGGCTCGGTGATCCGCAAGACGGGCGTCGTCTGGATCCCGCTCAAGGACTACCCGAGCTCGGGCGTCGTCGCGAAGGCCAAAGAGCAGTTGGGTCGGATCAAGACCCGACTCAAGCTGCCCAAGCCTCCCGAATACTGGCTCTGGACCAACACCACGACCACGAACCCGAACATGCCCGACAAACCGTTCCGCACGCTGACCGCGGCCCACGGTGGTCAGACCTACGTCATGAAGTCGCGCGGGCCCAAGCACTGGATCCGCAAGATCACGAGCGAGGAGCTTCGGGGAATCATGGGCTTCCCTGCGAGCTATCGGGTCCCTGAGAGCGCGAACCTCACGGGCAAGCTCATGGGCAACGCGGTCTGCCCTGCCGTCTCCAAGCTGATCGTCAGCCAACTGATCGAGAGGGCCTAGTGTTCTTCGACCTCCCCTCGGATCCGACTGCCCGCAAGAAGGCGGTCAAGAAGAAGGCGGTCAAGAAGGCCGCGAAGAAGAAAGCGACCAAGAAGCGGGAGTCACCAGCCAAGCGGGCTCCAGCCAAGAAGAAGGTCGTGAAGAAGAAAGCGACCAAGAAGAAGGCGGCCAGAAAAGCGCCGTCTCCGAAGGGGATACCGTTCTACGCGGAGGTCGAGGCGCACTGGCACAAGGGAGCCGCGAATGCCCCCCCGAGCTTCACGAAGAAGTACGGGCCGCTCGGCAACTACCTCAACGCGCGCGGCGGGATCGACCTGACGAAGGTCCACGGCTACCGGGAGATTTCCCGGACTCCTCCCAAGCGGGTCTTGGTCACACCGGCCGCGTTCGCGAAGATCCTCAAGGCTAGCGGCTGGCCTGCTCTCGAGGGCCGCAAGCCGTTCACCCACTCGGGCAAACGCTACAGGCCCTGGATCGTGCTCCAGCACCAAGTCGTCGCTGAGGGGCCCGACGGCAAGGTCACTGAGTTCACGAAGAAGGGAAGCCCGCTCGACACGAAGCGTCGCAATAACCCTCGCGGTGACCTCTCTCGCCGGGTCAGGGATTCGCTGAGGCGCTTCGCTCGGAGGAACCCAGGCGACCGAGACGTCCGAGCAGGACTCCGCCTCTTCTTCTCGGGAGGGGCGGAACTCCACGGCCAGGAGTTGATCCAGATTCGTGACGAGGCTGCGCGCCAACTGATCGAGAACGGGTGGCTGCCCTACGCCGAGGCCTCCCCCAAGCTCCTCGCGAACGAGGAGCACAAGTGGGTCGAGGTTGAGAACGACTGGAACTGGGACGACGAGGTCCAAGCCAGAGACTGGGCGGGCGATATAGGGCCGGTCGGGGATCCCCGGGAGCCGTTTGGCGACATGGAGGACTACGATCTAAACGGGCCATGGATCGCATTCCATGTCACCCACAGAGAACCTGGAATGCACGACGCCTACGTTCGCCCTGTTGTTCGGGTCTGGTATCTCGTCGACCGGGCGCTGAACCCGTGAGCCTCGGAGATTGCTACGAAGCTGCGGTCGACTTCCTCATGCAGCACGGGACGCTCGGGCCGTTCGGGGCAGGCGACCCTGATCTGATCCTTGTCCACGGCGAGGTCACCGGCCAGGGCCCGCTCGAGGGCGTCAAGTACGGACACGCCTGGGTCGAGACCCCTGACGGGCTCGTGATCGACGTGAGCAACGGGCGGGCGATCCGCCTGCCGATCCCCGACTACTACGCGCTCGCTCGCATGGGGTCGAGACCGAACGTCCACAAATACACCCAGCAAGAGGTCCGGCGCAAGCTCTCCGAGACCGGCCACTACGGCGCCTGGGACCTTCAGACCGAGTCGGGGTTCTAATGCGTCCGATCTTCACGAGGCTCCAGCAGCAGCGCAAGCCGGTCCCCGCAGGACTCCTGCGGGCGATCAGCCAGAACCCTCCGCGCAAGGTCTGGGTCTTCAACTACGGGTCCAATCACCAGGCCCAGCTGGCCGAGCGGGTCGGTGATCCCTCGGAGGTCCACGCTGCTCATGTCGACGGCTACCAGCGAGTCTTCCGAGGTCACTCCAGGGGGTGGGGCTGCGGAGTGGCCTCGCTGCAGAAGAAGGCCGGGGCACGAACCTACGGCTACGTGGCCCGGGTGACGCCGGACCAACTCGATCTCATGGACCGCTACGAAGGAGTGAATCTCTCCCCACCGAAATACAAGCGGATCAAGGTCAAGGCCTCGATCTACGACGGGGAGGCCGTCACCGCTGTGGCCTACGTTTCCACCTCTCGCAAGAAGACGATCCCCAACCAGGAATACCTCGAGGCCTGCTCCTTGACGGTCGGGGGCTTCTGGGGAGACGTGAGCCCGAGCGACTTCCCGCTGCGCAACCCGCCAAAGATCAGGCGCCACCCGATCACGACGGAAGTGATCCACGACAACACCCGCCTGGTCGGCGGGAAGGACCTCGTGGTCTACGCTAGGTCTGGAAAGGTCAAGGCCGGACACCTACAGATATTCAGGACCAAGCCGGGGGACCTGATCAAGGCGTGCCAAGACGACCTCCGGGTGATCCAAGGAGACCGGCCGGGGATCGCCGTCTATATCGTTTGGAAGTCTCACGTCTCCGAACACCGACGCAACAGAGGAGTCGGCAACAAGCTCTACGAAGGGGCGCTCAACTACCTCCGCGAAAAGCACGCTCCTGGCGCCGTGGCCCTCGTCCCCATGTACTGCCTGAGCTACGGCGGCACCTCACAGGACGCGCGACGGGTCTGGGCCAGCTTGGCTAGGCGCCGTCCGGACGCGACCCCGCTGGCCGTTCTGGCGAACCCGTCAGACCGAGACCTCCGCTCCCTCGAGCGGGCCGCAGCCAGCGGCGACCAGGAGGCCGCGGCTTACCTCCACCATGTCAGGATCCGGACCGAGGGCGAGGTCCCGCGCAGCCACAGGATCTGCATGGCGGTCAAGGGAGTCTGGACCCCGTGGGCCTCGATCCTCTGTCTGCGGTGCGACCCCCAAGGACACCCTCAAGAGTTCGCAGCAGGACCCGGCGAGCACGCGAACGCTCGCTGCGACCGCTGCGGGACTCCGGTCTGGCTGTATCGGGACGACGTCGCCCTGCTCCAACAACTGCGTCACCAACTGAGGGGCGTCTACGGGATCGACGACCTGAACCTCTGGCAGACCGGCGGAATGTGCGCCGCTCTCGGCGTCACGGTTCACGTCGAAGGGGTCGACGCCGAATACATGGTCTCGACCGAGGGCCTAGACCCGGACGGAACCGCGGTCTGGTACATCGGGGTCTGGGACCCCGACGGGGAAGGCATAGAAGTCCTCCCCTACGTGACCTTCACCGGGACCGTCTCTGGCATGGCCGGGGTCGTCGCGCAGCACTACCGAGGCGTGCTGGCCCGCTAAGGCGGGGCTCGGCTGGGTTGGTAACCTGAACCAATCAAGGAGGTCCTATGACCCCGCAGGAAATGCAAGCTGGCTTTGAACTGCCGTTCCAAGACGACCGGCAGTTCGCCTATGAGCAGGAGTCCTCGGGCGGGATCTACGAGAGCGAACCTCAGATCATGTTCGCCGAGGAGACCTACTACGAGGAGCCCGCCCGGGTTCCGGCTCCCGAGCAGCCCCCTGCCCAGCAGACCCAGCAGTCGGCCTACCAGCAAGCCGCCTTCCAGCAGGAGCAAGCGTTCCGCCAGCAGCAGGGAGCCGGTCAGCAGCCCCAGCCGGCCCCTCAGCAGCCTGTCCACCAAGAGCAGGACCCGCACGCCTTCCGCCAGCAGTGGGAACAGCAGCAGCTGGCCGAGCAGCGCTTCGCGAATCAGCAGAAGCTCGAGCAGGAGAGCTACCAGGTCGCGATCCAGCAGGTCCGTCACCAGGCGCCCGCGCGGGGCCCGGCCCCGCAGCCCTACCCGGTCCAGAGTCCCAGGGACCTGAATCAGGCCTACTTCGCGCAACGAAAAGGGTTCTGGATCGGGGTCGCGGTCGGGGCAGGCAGCCTGCTCGCCTGCATGTCGATCAAGCGCTGGCTGAGCAAGTAGTGAGACGACCCGCCCCACAGAGACACAGGCGACGGAACCCTCACCGGTCACCTGAGGAGACCCTGAGCCACGCCTTGCGGATCCTGCGCTCCGAGCCAAGCCTCATGCTCGACTTCATAGGCAAGCTCGGGATCGAGCCCGTGCTCATGGTGAGCTACGTGTCAGGAGAGGACCAGCAGTGGGCAGGGCCGCCTGGAGATTGGCCCGCTCACGTTGAGGAATACGACGTGACGGGCGACGAGATCACCTCCTGGGACCTCGTCTACGCCTACCGCAAGTTCCTGGCAAGCGACGTGAACTTCAGGTCGGACGATCCCCTCGAGCCCTACAAGGAGTCCATGAAGGTCCTTCGGGAAGCGGGTCTGTAATGCGCCGCAGACGCAACTCAGACGCTCGAGGCCGACGCATGGAGCGCGAAGCCACCACGCAGGAAGAGCTCGACGATCTCGTCGCTCACAAGCTCCGGGTAGGAGGAGCCGGCGACCTCACCCTCCGCGATCTACAGCAGGCCTCTCCTGAACTGATCCCCACAGGGGTTCTTCAGCAGGCTCTGCAAGACGTGTTCACCCGCCTCGATCAAGAGGTCGGAGTCTTCGCCGTGGAGTGGAAAGGGGCCGACCTCACCTTCTCCGAGGGGGAGGATCAGCCCACCCTCGTGATCATGGTCGACACCGGGGAGATCGAGGAGCGGTTCATTCACCCGGGCGTAGGCATGGTCCCGGCTCTGAGATTCTGGATCAACGACAACTGGGTCGAGACGAACGCCGACGGCGGGATTGACGAGGGGGGGTGAGGCGTCGCAACCCCTACGTGGAACTGGGCGAGGTCTACCTCGACGAAGAGCCTGACCGAGACGAGCGGTTCTGGGATCACGTCGACTCGGACGGGTGGGAGGGGCAGGCCTTCAACGAGGTCGAGATCGACCCCGTCGCGCTCGCCAACAGCTGGGCCATGGACGGGTCTGGGACCACGCTCCTCGACGCGCTCCGAGACTTCGCCACCGACGACCAGGTTGCCGCCGTCGAGGACCTCAGAACCCGGGCCCAGAACGTGGCCCGCGAATGCTGCGTGCTCGTAGACCTCAGCGCGAAGCAGGTCATAGACGGCTGGCACCGGATCGCGGCCATGGCGCTGGAGGGGATCCGTTCGGCTCGCGCGCTGGACCTCGGGGACGAGCGCGTCCAGAGCAACCCGCCCAAGATCAGGGTCAAGATCCTCGACCGCAGGCGCGAGGGGTTCTTCGTCCGCGCCTACGTCGGGCGAAGGGTCGCGGGAACTATCGGTGTCGGTCGAGGACTCCGCTACTTCGACGTGATCAGGTCCGTGGTCAAGAAGGAGTTCCGTCGTCAGGGGATCGGGCTCGCTATGTACCAAGCTGCGCACGAGGAGGCCTGCCGCCAGGGACTCCCGCTCCGGAGCCAGGGATACCAGCGCAGCCCGGAGGCGACTCGGGTCTGGGAACGCGTCCCCGGGGCCCGCCGGGTCGCGGACGGAAGGAACTGGGACTACCTCGCTGAGTGCGACGATCCGCAGAGCAACCCGCCTCGCGCCAAGGCCGCCATGAAGCGCGTCCGCAAGGCAGTCGGCAAGAGGCGCCAGTGCTACCCGGCTGCCGAGGTCGTCTACCACGCAGGCGGAGGGCGCCGAGCAGGGCTGACTCCAGTCCAGCAGCGACACGAGGGTGTGAGCCACTGGTGGGTCCGCGGCCCCGAGGGCGAAGTGCTCGACCCGGCCTCGGCTCAGTTCAACCGACCAGTCCCCTACGACAAGGGCCGCGGGCGCGGGTTCCTAACGGCGCGTCCGTCCCGTCGAGCTCGTGATCTCGCGAAGCGATCCGGTGTCAAGCTGAACCCGCCCTACGACCCCTCTCGCTGGCAGGACGTGGTCGAGGACCCGGAGTGGGTCCGGCGCACAATCGGAGCGTCGAGGGCCGTCAGCGAGATCGAGCGAGCCATTAAGGTCGGAGCGGTCCCCCCGCTCGAGTTCCAGGGAGCCGGGGCCAGCGCTTCGGTGTTCTGCGACGCGAACGGGATCGCGTTCAAGGTCGGGCACACCCCGCTCGCCGGCTCGACCCTCGACACGGAGGTCGCGTGGCTCCGGGCAGCGAAGGCTCACCCCGATACCGCGCACCTCGTGCCCGAGGTCTACGGCTGGTTCCCCGACGAGGTCGTGATCGTTCGCGAGTGCGTCCGGGGCGAGGGCGAGGGCTGGCGCCGGCCGCACATGGACTGGCACGCGAAGCTCATGAGCGTCCCCGGCTGGTCTCTCCCCGAATCTGGGGACCGCCAGTGGGTCCTGACCGACTCGGGCCCCGTGATCATTGACGGAGGCTACGCGCACCGCCGCGGGGAGGTCCTCGCAAGCCACGTAGACCACCTCCTCGACACCGAGGAGGTGACCCGGGGGAAGATCGGCCGCTACGACGAACGACTCAGCGATCTGGCCTGGGCCGTCTACACCGAAAAGGCCTTGGGGCGCCTCCCTGCGTGGAGGGCTGGCCCCCTCCTCGCCAGGCTCCGTGCCGCTGGGGACACGAGCGAATGGTCGGAGCCCAAGTGAGACGTATCCGCCGAGTCCGACGTGCGATCCGCAGGAACCCCGGCCGCGACCAGGCGCCCGAGCTCTACGTCAGCCCTCGCGAGCGAGCGCTGACTCCGCGTGAAGCTCAGGTCCGCGAGATCGCAATCGGGATCAAGACGGGCGAGCCC
>Ga0307378_10011674_pt1 | contig 11299 bp, 10 predicted proteins | sample UN1MG_FD_202238 | JGI IMG/M metagenome (GOLD analysis project Ga0307378, IMG submission 202238) | Soil microbial communities from Risofladan, Vaasa, Finland - UN-1 | ecosystem: Environmental > Terrestrial > Soil > Coastal area > Acid sulfate soil | place: Finland: Risofladan, Vaasa | collected...
GAACTTTATCAACTCTATAAACCTCCTAATCAGATTGGGACTATTCTTGTGCCCTATTTGTCTTCTCTTCTTTTAAGCTCCTCATTAATTTTCTTTTTAACAATAAGGATCGGAGCACTTACGGCTATAATAGCCCCTATGGTTCCAAGAAGACCAGGATTGAAATTATTATCCCAAATTAAATCATAAAAAAATAATGAAATATCGATTATTAACACTACAAGCATTACTACTAGCCAAATAGTAGCAAATTTCTTTCTCCTGGTTAGTTTCTCCAAACTGAGTTCCTCAAGTTTTTCTTTTGCCATAATGCATGAATAATAAATCTAATTGTATTCTGAGTGGTATAAACATAAGGTTTATTTTAAAATTATCAAATTGCTAAAATTGCACAAGGAAATGATGGATTGAAGCTCCTCACCGCAAGCAGCGGGGAACCGAGTTTAAGAGCTTGGCGACTTCGTCGGACGTAGCCCCGATGAACCGGGGCGAAGTTCGAAGCCAATGCGCCCGCAGGGATTCAACAAAAATGATTAACTGGGACTGGCAGAATTCAGTCCCGACTTATCGGGACGAGGATTGCGAGCTCGCCGAAGGCAACACCTATCAACGATTTTTGATTTTTTTTACTTCGCAAACCGGAGTTCGTTAATCCCTGCCAGCCGGCAGTCTGGGATATTAGATATTCCAGTCCCCTATATGTCTCACAAATAAGATTTTCTTGACTCGTGTCCGGGAAGATCGTAACTTGCTGCAATTAACCACAAAAACCAAAAAATATGAGAAAGACTTTTTACGTTTTCGCTGGTATGGTCGTGATTTTATCATTTATGTCAATCTCCTGTAATACCCAGGTAAAAGAAACTGAAGAACCGGCAAAAATTGAAAATACCCTGCAGAGTGTAAGTTATTTTCAGGATACAGTTGGCCTTGACCCATCTGTTATGCTTAAAGCGTTTACCTTAATGAATGAAGCCATTGATGAGATTGGATATCCAGATGCCGGATATAAATTATGGCTGATTCAGGAGGATACTGCAGATATCAGGTTCATGGTCGAAGGATTCTGGCCAGATCAGGAGACTTATGATATTATTCATGATCATCAATTGTTCAATGATGCTATGAAGACTGATACAGTCCAATGGGAGGGAATAGTAAATGTTGAGTACCATCGATTCGTTAAAATCAAATAGTAGTACGCAGGTAAACTGGCCAATGATCTGAATGGTTATAACAAGAAGAATAAGCCTGGACTGGCCGGGTTGAGCCCGGAGGCTGTTTCAGAGTGGATTGAAGATTGTCAGATTATAAGATTATAAGATTATCAGATTGGATATGGGCGCTGGTTTTGCCCGCCATAGCCCTGGCAAAGGCGGGATCTCTTGATTTACGAACCGGGCAACGTGAGTCCCGACTTATCGGGACGAGTATTGCGAGCTCGCCGAAAGTAACACCGATCAGGGATTTTTGATTTTTTTTACTCCGTAAACCGGAGTTCGTTAATCCCTGCCAGCCGGCAGGCCGGGATATTCGATATTCCAAGTTCCTCTGCTCCATGCTCCTTGCCCCATGCAAACCGATTGGGTTCTTTTTTGTCACATGGTTGTTCCTATTAGTTTCATTATAAAGATTTTTTGTTTTCATTGCCCTTTCAGGGCATATATTTATTATTCAACCTGTCTTCATGTTTCGATAATCCAATCGCCTTTGAAATCTAAATTATCCCCAATGAGTCCATATTCAATAATGTTACTACCTCCAATATGCAATGGGCCAGGAATCCCGGAATTATATGAGGATGATTTTATTCTTCATGATTTCAAGAGTTTATTATCTGACAGTTTTACCTGCTAAATACACGATGCCCGATCGGGGTAGACAGGACAATTGAAGTTGTTGGGCTACCGTATTCAATTATGCTGTTTACCAGTTTTTCGAGTTCGACTGGCTCTCTTATCGCTACCTTAATTACCATACTACTGGAACCAGTTACCCTGTTGCATTCATACACCTCTTTAACAGATTTAAGATATTTGAGAAAGCTATGAATACTTCCTGCATTAATTCTCACGTTTATAATAGCTGTCAGCGAATAACCTATCCTGTATAGGTTAATATCGGCCCTGTACCCCATAATTATACCGGCATCTTCCAGTTTCTGAACCCTCTCCGCAACCGCAGGTCCGGTAAGTCCAATCTTTCGACCAATCTCGCTGTATGAAATTCTTGCATTTACCTGCAACTCTTCAAGTATTTTCCAATTCAGATTATCTAATATTAATGATTCCTTTGTCATCTTATATATTTTATACTATTTCTAAAGCAATTTAACATATTATATTCACTTTCAAAAGCTATGTCTCAATTATCCAGAGTAATTTTAGACAAATGACGGCCGATGGAGCCTATTTATCTGATTTTTGCATTTTTTATCATCCTGGTTGCCTCTACGGTAAAAGGATTAACCGGATTTGGCCTGGCATTGATTTCAATGCCATTGCTGTCATTCTTCCTTCCTCTTAAGTTTCTGGTCCCCCTGATTACAATTTTCAACCTTATTACTTCGGCAATAATTGTCTGGCAGAATCCTGACACTAAACATTTTAAGAATGAGATTCTTCTCTCATCCCTGGGTGTAGTTGGCGTAATTGCAGGAGCGATGCTTCTTCCGGTACTTTCAGATGTTTTTTTAAAGAAAATATTATCCGTGGTTCTGGTAGCCCTGGCAATTGCATTCCTTTCAGGTTACAGGTTCAAAATCAGAAATATTATACGCGCCCGTATTTTAGCAGGACTGACAAGCGGATTTCTTGGTGGATTATTCTCAATTGGCGGCCCCACAATGGTTCTTTTTCTCACCTCTCTGGAGCTTGACAAAACCAGATTCAGGGTAACATTCTCCTTGTACAGCCTGCTTACCACCTCAGTGGCTTTTATTGGCTACTTTTTTAATGGGCTTGTAACCCTCAGGGTAATTACTTTCGCTCTTATACTTTTACCCGCACTACTTGCCGGCACCTGGCTCGGTGGAAAGCTTGTTGAGAAACTACCGGTAGTCACCTTCAGGAAGGTATGTATCTGGATAACACTTTTATCCGGTATTATGATTTTTGTGTCTGCTTACCACAGATAACATTAAAATATCCGGGAAAACCACAGTTCTGATAAGCTTTTCGAACTTATATCAGGTTTTACCTGGTTATCAAACTATTCATGGATTTAGAAAGGCATTCCAATAAATCCATATCTATTTACATTAAATAGAAACTGGTGTAAACATCTCAGGTTTAGAGTCTTACCCTTTTAGTATGTGACCATTGTCTTATAATTTAATCCTAAAGATTACTCTTATGAAAGGTGATACGTGGTGTGAGGGCCGGTTTTACACTGTGCCGGCAGTCCATTTATCAAATCAGATATAATTATCTCCTTTTGCGCAATATAGGGGTGTGCTTTAAAGCTTTTTATCAACCTTGTAATCAACTTTGGTAGCTTCTTATTCATATCTGTCAGCAATTCTTCCGTTGCACTTTCGCACATAGGCATTAATTTGTCATAATTAAAAACAGGAGCTCCTTGTACTAAGGCAACATCAGATTATAAGATTATAAGATTATAAGATTGGCCATGAGCGCTGGCTTTGCCCGCCATAGCTTTGGCAAAGGCGGAGTGCCGGCTTTTTTCTATTCTTAATTCTAAATTGGCTTCAGACTTCGCCTATGGCTTCGTCTGACAAAGTCGCCGCGCTCGTCTGGTAAAGCCGGCCTCGGTTCGGTGTTCGATGAGTCAAAGACCCCAATTGTTAATATTTTCATCCTGAATGAACAAAGCGACTGAAGGATCTCAGGATTATTTTATTTACTAATATTTATTACCTTAGGTTTTCGATATTCAATACGCCTCTTTAGCTCAGCTGGTAGAGCAGCTCATTCGTAATGAGCAGGTCGCGGGTTCGAGTCCCGTGAGAGGCTCAAATGCGTAAGGTCCGGGTTGCAGGTTGCAAGTCGATGATCCTGACATCTGCCGCTGGCGGATCGTAAGGGTTGCAGGTTGATTTTGTTACTGAACCGATCATATCATTAATAACTTAAATAGATCTGTTCAATCCACGATCCGGTAAAAGAGCTTCCATCCTTCACCTGTAACAGTTGAATCCGTAACAAACCAGATAAGTGCTTTATTGGTGCGCGAAGTTACCTCGGGAGGGGTATGGGTTCCACTGAATTTTGCAATAATATTGCCAGGTATTGTAGATTCACCATCGAACAGATATACAAAATCAGTATTAGGCTGGGTGTCAAATTCGACAAACTCAAATGTTATGCGTTTACCTTCAGGGGCTATTATCTGCCATTTACATGAACAGCCATTCGCATAATCATTAGCAAAGCTTCCGTCCGTGATCTCACCTTCAGGTATGGTATAATATTGTATATCGCCGCAATAAAGACGGGTCGAGTCAATTGTCAGAGCTGAGTAACCTACTTCAACAGGATTCCTTATCCATCTCCTGGTTCTTTTATATTCAACATGAATCTTATCGCCCGGGACAAACAATTCCGGAGGTAATTCACCGATTGAGGCTTTAATCCATAATGAATCGCCTGCGTAAAAACTCAGTGACTGGTTCAAAGAGGACTTACCATGAGATATTATTCTAAAATTAAATCCATCGTAAGCTCCCGCCGGGGCAATATCCCAGGAACCATTCGATAGTTTGCTATTTATAGACAGTTTGCCTTCAGGTCGCACAGGGTTGAAATGTGTATTCCTGTTTTCCGGATCCCTGAGGTAATCAATAGCCTCAGACAGATCAGGAAATCCGGCACCCAACTTTCCGCAATAGGATAGATTTTGATCATCTACCGGGACGGATGTGTTGATCAGGGCGTCATATAATTCCTGTGGAGAAGCACCAGGGTTGACAGATTTAAGAACAGCTACACAACCGGTAACCAGCGCAGTTGCTCCTGATGTACCGCCCCCATAGAAGTAAGCATTATCAGCAAGGGGGTAAGAGCCTCTTACCTTAACTGCCGGGGCCACCATATCAACCCTCGACCCGAAATTGGATTCATTGGTTTTCCTAAGAATGGTATCGATACCGGCCACTGACAGAACTCCTTCAAGATTTGAAGGGGCATCAACCCTTTCCGAGTAATAATTACCGGCTGATCCAATTATAGCAATACCCTTATTATGTGCTGTTTCAATAATGTCCCGGTGTGTTCCGGTTGGTTCTCCCCCACTCCATGCACAGCAAATGATATCCGGATTTTGCCCGATGGCATATTCAATTCCCATATACCCATTCTGGAGGAAAGGTATATCCGCATGGTCGGATAGCACTTTAACCGGAAGTATCTTAAAATATCGTGATGCATTTTTACCATAGCATCGTTCCAGAATTGTAATAATACTCCCACAGATAAAGGTGCCATGGAAATACTCATTTCCCCTTCCTGCCGGCGGACTCACATCATTATCATTATCTGATATATCCCAACCCCGGGAATCGTCCCGTTTCCCGTTTCCGTCATCATCAATATGATTATTCCTCGTCTCCCCGGGATTTTGATAGACAAAATCTTTTATATCCTTATGGCTTAAACGAAATGCGTCATCAACCACTGCTATTATTATAGGCCGCCCAGGCAGATCTCCCCTTAAATCCGGAAGATCAAGCAAATCATATGCCCAATAATTGAGCTTGCTCGCAGATACCTGTGAGCTATCTGGCCCGGATATTTGCCCGGTTATTGTGCATATGAATCCAGAAATACATAGTGAAATAATCACCAGCCGGTATCTCTTCACCTATTCATAGCTAACAGAATGAGTATGTAGGGGCAGATTGGGTACAACAAAAGTAGTTGTGGGTGTACCTCCCTTTTGGCCAATATTATAAGCTGGCAGGCCGGGTCCGGTACCCATATGTATCGGAACCCGTCCTCTTAAATCAGGCAGTCCGAAAGTCGTCCTGCCATCACCACCGTAATATGTTCCCAACAGTGAGAAAAGAGCTTGGTTCGAAGCGATTGAAAGTAATTGTCCATCACATTTAGCCCAGCCACGTGGGTTGAAATAAAATCCGAACAATGCAATAGTTCCGAGAAAAGGTTCTGATTGGTCCCTTGCGGGGTAGACTCCCATAAGGGCGATACAGTAGTTCATTACCAGGTAGGGTTGGAGATTGTTAAAGGCCTGACCTCCTCCAGTATTCCCCAGAACTATATCCCTGGCAATCCAGTTAACCCCATCAAATGTCAGGAGGTTTCCGGACTCCACGACTCCCTCAAGAAAAACCGCATCTTCAACATGCGTATCCAGTGAATCACTCCATTCCGGTAAATTATCAAGATCACCATAGTTGCCATTGAAATCATCACTGGCGTCTATATCCCAATCGGTAAAATCAGGCAAGTTATCCAGATCATTATAATCACCGCTAAATACATTTTCAGCATTTTTTGCCTGCAGGGCATAGGGCACACTCATTAACTGACTTGTACCTAAATATTCATACGTTGTCCCACCTGAGATATCAAGTTCTGTCTTCAGGTAATACGGACCTGCAGCCCAGTCAATTAATGCAAAATCACCACTAACAACTGTCCCTTTCCCGATTTCAAGGATTACCAGTCCAAAATTATTGCTTGTGGGCGTATACGACTCTATATATACTACTGTCCCCGTCTCGCTCCCCTGCAGGATGCTTACCTGCATCCCGACCTGAGTATTGACTATTTCTTCTCCCCCTATATCCCTCAGAACGGCCTGGTAATTGAAGGCCCCGGGGATCTGGGCAACTATCGTTGCCATAATGGTTATTCCTGCTAAAAAACAATAAATCTTCTTCATATCTGTAAATTTTGACCAGTATGCCGGATAAAAGATCAAAGTTGCTCCATTTGGAGTCTAATCCAAATATACAATCTGAGATATTACAGAATCGGCGAAGTGAAAGGATTGATTTGGGCATAGACAATGATTGATTTAAATGATTTTTAATAACCGACTTGGTAATGTTAAGTTAAATAACCTGCCGGGAATTTGTTTTTAAGTCATGCATATTTGATATCTATCTGTTGTGAGTTGCACTTCTAATATATTGTTGATCTGCATTATGCATAATTTTTCTATCGTGAGTCAGTAAATTTTTTGTTGTATTCATAACAACAGGAAATATTTTTCACCGCGGATAAAGTTCAATTTTCGTAGCTTTACATACAAGTTGCAGCTATAAAAAAGATCGCCGTTGTATGATAAGAGATATACTAAAAAATAATTTATGCCCTTTAGATGAATATATCTTTGGAACTGCGGACCTGACCGGATTAATTGATAAAAAATTCGGTGAATATCGATTTGGAATATCTGTTGGAAAAAGATTGGATGACAACATTATCAATGCTATTGCAAATGGCCCAACGATAGAATATTATAGCCATTACATGAAAATTAATAAAGAACTGGCGGAGATAGCTGAAAAAATAAAAAAAGAATTACTAAAGACAGGTATTGATTCAATTGCTATAGAACCGACTGTTTCTATAAGTTCAAAGGAATTTGAAAGGTATTTACCAACCCTTACTGTTGATATTTCTCATAAAATGGTAGCAACAAGAGCAGGACTCGGTTGGATAGGGAAAACAGATTTATTTCTATCCAAAGAATTTGGGCCCCGTTTAAGACTGGTAAGCCTGTTGATTAATCAAAAACCTGATACGGATTCATTTCCAATTGAAGAAAGCAGGTGTGGGAACTGCAATGTATGTGTTGAGAGATGCCCGGCCCAAGCTGCAAACGGGAAATCATGGAATATTAAAGTACACAGGGATTCTTTTTTTAATGCACACAAATGCAGGGAAAAATGCGGGGAATTAGCAAAACAAAGACTTAATGTAGATATGCGGATATGTGGATTATGCATCTCTGTATGTCCAATTGGAAATAGGAAGGATAAAAACTCCAGTGTTTGTTAATAAGGTGTAAACCTGCCTCTTTCAGTTTGATTCTGTTCCTGTTAACTTGTTTATAAAAGAACCGAACAGGAAACAAATCAATCTTTTCCCAATTTCATTTGATGAATCCATTGATCAGGACAATGAGGTCAGGCTTATTGATCTTTTTGTGAATAGCCTCTCACCGGAAGACTATGGTTTTAAAATGGATTTCATTTAGAATGGTCATCCTGCCTGCCATCCGTCAGATTTGCCTAAACTCTGAATTAATGAATATCTCCATAGAGTGCCTTTATCCGGAGAACAGGCAAATGATAATACGAAACAACCTGTCTGCAGCAGGCAGGTTCAACCCGGGGAATATTGCGTGTTGCGGGTTAAGCGCCGCATGTGATATAGCCGAAACCTATGAAAAGCGCCCTCATGAGTGAACTGGTACAGGTGTTTGTATAATTATCATAGTGAGCTCACGGCTGCCAAGAACGTCCCTGAATAATCCCGGTAGCTGTGAATCAATATCTTCAAGTCCAACACTGAATACTGATCTCACCCCGCATGCGCGGGCTATTTTTTCAATACTCAAAGCAGTGGTCTCCCTGCCCATAGCATCCTTTGCCACACCGGGATTGGTTTGATGTCCGGAAGCTGCCGAGGATTTATTGTCAAGAACTACCATCAGAATATCGCTGCGGTTACTAACAGCATTACATATTGCAGGAATGGTGGTATGAAAGAAGGAAGAGTCGCCAAAAACTGCCACCGCACGTTCACCACAACCGGCTTTACTCAATCCATCTGCAACACCTACTGCAGAACCAATGGCAAACTTGGCATCAAGTCGCTCTGCCACCGTTACCAGACACCCGGGGTCACCTATAACAGCCAGCTTCTGCCCTGTACTCTCTGCCGCTGCTTCGAGCTTATCAAGAATCTCACCGTAACCACATCCTCTGCAATGACTTTCCTTATCGGGCCTTTCTTGTGCTTCGTTCTCTTCAAGGAATTTCCCTGCAGGTGTAAACCCGGGCAGATACCCTGATAGTGCCTCCGTGATCTGCCAGCGGTAGAGTTCACCCTCCCTGTGGACATTATTGCTTTGCTTTCCATAGACCCTGCCGGCAAATCCAAGATCATGAGCCAGTGCTTTTATATGGATCTCAACAAAGGGCTCATTCTCTTCAAACACCAGGATCTTCCGACAAACACTGAAAAATCCGGAAATAACCTTCTTAGGCAAAGGATAGATGGAACTCAGCTTGAGCAACCGAACATCCTGCCGGGACTGATCACCCAAAACATCCATGATCTTCCGGTAAGCAAATCCCACTCCCACAATACCATAATCCCCGGCGCCGTCAATACGATTATAATGAAGGCCATCAGCCCACCGGCCCAGTTGTATAAGTCTATCGTGCAGCTCCTTATGCTTTCCCACTGCATTCAGTGGGACAGGGACAAAGCGAAATGGTTCCCTTTTAAAACCCAGATTGACCTGAGGGTATGGCTCATTTGCCATGGACACCTGCTCCAGTTGTTGTGTAAAGCTCCGGGTTTCCCTTATGATCACTACGCTATTCAATTGTTCTGATATTCTAAAGGCCTCCTGTATCATTTCGTATGCCTCGGCAGGAGCAGCCGGTTCGATAACTGGCATCTCGAGCATTTGAGCAATTTGCCGGGTATCCTGATCATTCTGGGAGCTGTAGCCCCCCGGATCATCTCCAAGGAGGATCACCAGTCCCCCTTTGACAGGAGTCAGATTAAGAGCCATAAGGGGATCGATCATCACATTCATTCCGACACTTTTTGTGCATACCAGTGCCCTGCAACCTGCGATGGATGCCCCTATTCCCACCTCCATGGCAACCTTTTCATTTGTTGACCATTCCACATAGATGTCATGCTTTCCTGCCAGTTTGATCAGTTCCTCCACGGTCCCCGAACTGGGCGACCCCGGGTAGCTGGTAACAAGTTTTACTCCACATGCCAGGGCGCCCCAGGCAAAAGCCTGGTCACCGTTTAATTCTGTTAAGGCCATCACCTAGCGTTTTGTTTATTGAATCGATGTTCCATAAAAATAGCACTAAAGATGATGATCACAAAAAGGTATTTAGGAGATGCGTTTCATGTTGCCATTGCAATGCCCAATGTCTCCACAGAACCACTCAACAATATTTCCTGGGATTTAATAGATGCATAGTATAAATTTATCTGGTCAAACACAACCAAATCAAATGCCCGGCAAGCCTAATGATCTGTTGAAGTTCCGGCATGAGTTGAAGCAGGGCAGGGTATTCAGGTTGTGTTACTTGATTTAATCCGGGAAGCAGAGCATGCTCTCAAAAATCCGGACTGAAAAATTGAAAGATCATGATCAGGCCAAAACTTAATCGCAGAAGATTTCTCAAGAGAACCTCCGCCGCTGTTCTGGGCGCAGGTATCCTGGGGACAAAAGCTATTGGTGCCAAAAGTGATAACCAGATTTCATCAGGACCTCAGATAAAAGATTACCGGATTTTTAGCCGGACGGGATTCATTGTTTCGGATATCAGTTGTGGAACATTCAGGGAAGACAGCGTATTAAAGGCGATGCTTGACAGAGGTGCTAACTTAATAGAGACATCTGAGGTTTATTCTAACGGTAACCATGAGAGGCAAATCAGGAATATCCTGAAAGATTATCAACGGGATAAGATCTTCCTGGTAAGCAAAATTCAATCCAGCTCGGGACCTTTTACCTCCAAGACAGAAGTTAAATCACGTTTCTATAAAAGTCTTGAACGGCTTCAGACTGACCATATAGATGGATATATGATCCATAGTGCCCTGAGCTCGGATGATATCAGGAACAGCTATTTTCATGCAGCAATTAAGGAGCTGAAGAAAGAAGGGAAGGTGCGATTTACCGGAGTATCGTGTCATGGCAGCAGCTATTTTGACAACCCTGATGAATCAATGGAACAGGTGCTTGGAACCGCCATTGAGGATGGCAGATTCGATTTTGTAGAATTGATCTATAATTTTTTCGAACCCGATATGAGGGCAAGGATCCTCGAAAAATGCGGTGAGCATGTAGGTACGTCAGACCTTCATGCACATATTTCATTAAATTGTTATGTGTAAATATAAAAAAAGGCAAAATGAAAAGTATTGATAATCTTGTTAAGAAAAGGGCGAAAGAAATAGTACGGACCAGACACAAATTCATGTTGTTTAAGATCATTAATGGTTCAAAGAAAAAAGATGAGCTATGTCAGGAATTTGGAATTTCCGGAAGAACATTTTACAACTGGAAAAGGAAATACGAATCTGAAGGACTTGAGGGAGTTAAA
>Ga0307378_10011675_pt1 | contig 11299 bp, 11 predicted proteins | sample UN1MG_FD_202238 | JGI IMG/M metagenome (GOLD analysis project Ga0307378, IMG submission 202238) | Soil microbial communities from Risofladan, Vaasa, Finland - UN-1 | ecosystem: Environmental > Terrestrial > Soil > Coastal area > Acid sulfate soil | place: Finland: Risofladan, Vaasa | collected...
TACGGATAGTCAGGCGCACCCCACAAAATTATGAGAGCGGATCCTTTACGATTCGGCTTGCCTGTTCTATTTCAACTTCCGTTGGTGCTTCTCAAAAATCTAGGTGGGAGATCGAGTACAAGTTTGCTTCGTTGGGAGAATCACTTGGAACGCTGGCTATAATCGGAAGCACGATTGACCATGCTGGGCAAACTTACGACGAGCTATTTGAAATAGAGTTGGTGATTCCTGAAGAAAACGTTGATATGTCCAAGGGGTATATGGCATTTCAAATTAACAGAGATAACGATCACGTAGACGATGATCTAACACAAGATATCTACGTACATAATATTGAGTTTTGCTATTGGGGCCATTTGTTAGCTGGCCAAGCTGGTCAGTAAATCAAGGAGATAAAAATGTCTAAGTACACCGATGGAAAAGTCCAGAAAGCAAAGTCCTCCCAACAAGATTTGATCGATTCTGGAGAAAGACTAAGCGCGGACCCAGACAAGATGTCGACGATTGGGGTGTCTGTTGGAATGCAGGTCCGTGTATCCAGGGACAGTTCTGCTGATATGGCTCTGTATACCTTCTACGAAGAGATGGAAGAGGTTTACTCGTCTAATGCCCGTATGGGTTATTCCGGGCGAGCTAGGTTAGCCCAGACTAGCACTCCGATTCTGGTTGATGTGGATTCACAGGTGGTTCATCCTACCTATGACGAGGCCGAAGCTGAAGCAAACAGCGAGTTCATTGAGCAGCTCGACGAGCGGGAAAGCAGCAGCTCTGATGCGCGGCTGTGTGCCATTGCTCCCCACGGTGGAAATATTGAATCCTTTACCGCCGAGCAAGCAGAGCGTGTGTTTAGTCAGTTGAACGACGCAGACAAAGATGTGGATTGCTGGCGCTGTAAAGGTTTTAAGAGTGGAGGGGGCGCATTTGATCGTTGGCATATCACGAGTGACGAACTAGACAAGCGGTCCTTTCCAAAGCTAGCCAGCATCGCGGATAAGGGCTTCGATTATTGCGTAGCATTCCACGGAATGTCTGAAGACGGTATTATCATCGGTGGGTTGGCATCGACCGCACTAAAGACGGAGATCAAAGAGGCTATCGAAGACGCACTCGACGGTTCAGGAATCGATGTGGTGCTGTGGGCAAGCGGTTCTTATGGCGGCCAGGCTGAAGGTAACCTGGTCAATTGGCTTTGCGGCGGAGATGGGGTTCAGATCGAGCAAAGTTACGAAGCTAGATCAGAGCACTGGCAAGCTATTGCTGATGCGGTTGCCGGGGTGTTTGCATCGAAACTGTAAACTTACCCACTTCCTGTAGTAAAGTAAGGGTGGCTAATAAGGGGAGCGAAGGGTGTGCCAACAGTTCGGATACAAACTGGAGCTACGGAACCGATTGAGGTGCTAGTCATTGCTGTGACATTGTTGATCTTGATTGGTTGGGATGTTGTAGTTGCTAATAACCCGTAGAGAGCAGACACAGTTTCTGAATTGACTTTGTGGGCTGTTTTAAGAGTTACGTATTTGGAAGAATTTTTTGGCCACAAGTGAGGAATTAACATTTTATGCGAGTTAAAAAGGACGAAAAAATCTGTTTATAGAGCATAGGTTAAATCGAAAGGAACTTCTATTGGCAATTGATGACGACACCAAGCTTCATGAAAAAATAGGTTTCATGAGAGCAGATATAAAGAATATCGGTGAGAAAGTAAGCACCGTTATTGATAAGGTTGATGATGCCAATATGAAGCTAGTTTATTTAACTTCGTCTACAGTTAAACAAGGAGAATGTACACAGAGAATTAAAATGATAACTGATCAGATAGGTACTGTGAAAGATCTGATTAACCGAAAGCAGACCAGACAGGATAATCCAGTAATTACTTCAGATATGCTTAGCGGAAGAGATAATTCTCAGGTAATATCAATACCTATTGGCAATGAGGAAGATACATCTCGTCAAAAATGGGTAGTAAAAGCTAAGGAAAACATAGCTTTTTTGATTGCAGTTTTTACGCTTGTAGGAATAGTTATTATTGGTGGAATTAAATTCGCCAGATTTATTGTAAGCGTAGAGGATGTGGTAAAAAATGCAGATAGGAAATCAATAAAGGTTATGTATGATCTTAGAGAAGAGATCAATAATATGAATCGTAGATCACAGAAAAACTTATCTGTGTTAACTGAACCTGACTCTGGAGTTTTTGAGGAACCAAAGAATAAAAATAGGAGGAGACACTAGTAATGTGGATTCAAACAGGGGATACGGAACCTATTGTGGTTCTTGTTCTTGATTCCACTGGAGTTCCGTTGACTGACAACGCGAACATTAAAGTAAAGGTTCGCCGTAGGAGCGATGGAAAGTACTTGGATTGGGACGACAACAGTTTCAAATACCCAGCTTCGGTCATCGAACTACTAGTAGACATGGAAGAGGTATCTAAGGACTATAGTCCTGGGGAGTACCGACTGAATCAACCAGCTAAAGGGCATAGTAGAGGCTTCAATACATCTTCTATTGTAAGTCCTGTAGCAGATGATGTGTATTTTTTTACAGCGGTCGAGGACAACGTTATGGCTGAATCCGTTAACATGCCCCAAGTTGGTCAATTGAGAACGGGTGGAGCTTTGGATGAGGTCATTGATAAGACCCCTGTGATCTTTTAGGAGAAGACAATGGCTTGTATTTCAGTTTTACAAAGTACACCAACTTGGTTGCCGTTCGTCGCCGCAAATGCTGGCAATGGGGCACCCAGGACAGGCATTGTGTATACTCAAGTAGATGTTGCCTACAAGAAATCGGTCCAAGCCACGTTTGGGGTGAAGACTCTCTTAGAAGCTGATTTTAGAGAGAACGGAAACGGTGTGTATGAGATTCTGTTCTCAGCAGCAGAACTCGATACTACGGGATCGTTTATCTACACGGTAAACAGTAACGGAGGACTTCCGATACCTGCTCTCAAGCAGTTCATCGGGCAGGCGTTTATCCAATCGTCATCACAGTACACTCCTGGATCGATTGCTCTCAGTACAAATTTGCTGACAGGTAACTTAGTCAACTTGAGAGGATATCCCTTGGTAGGGGAAGGAGTCAGTGCAAGAGTTCTTTCAGCTCCTGTTGTCATGGGCGCTTCCCCCAATATCGGAGGGATTGGCTCAGATATGATCAGTGTGGTCACGGACTCTTCGGGATTCTTTGCTTTAGAGGTAGTGCAAGGAGCTGAGGTGGATATTGTGATTCCGATAATCAATTATCGGCGTACTCTAACTGTACCGGCTAATCAAACAGATAAACTGTTTGAGTTGCCATAGTGAGGGGTTGATATGGCCGAACCTACAGGAATAACCGTAATAATAGATCTCGATGAATACAGTAAGTTCGAGATTGAACAAGGTCGGTCGATAATCACCGCAACTATCACTGTGTCCGGTGGCGGGGACATGAGTGGGGAAGAGGTAACTGTCGAACTGATCAAAGCACGCAGATCTAGAGATGTGGTTGTCTACAGCTCAACAGAAACGTTGAGTGGTTCAGATGACCCGAATGTCTTCGGGAAGATACTTGATCTCAATCTCATAGTGGGGGCTGATCAGATCAATCTAATCCGTCGTGGTTATTTTTTCCTGAAGGTGACTTCAGTAACTAATACTGACATCTCAGGCCAAACCTCTGATTTCCCAATTAGTATAGTTTCGGCTCTGATGATCAGAGAAACCTACTTGTTTGGACTCAAGCTCGATGCCAGTGACGTGCGTGCTGTTAAAATGCAACCACAGGAGATCACTGGTGTAGAAATTGTTGAAGTTAGTGCATCACACAAGATAGGATTCGACGTACTCAATTATCGGTACGACACAACTCACGGAATTAGACATATCTCCTGGGGCAAGGGTGGGCCAGTGAAGGTCATTTCCCAACCAGGACGATACATTCTCAGGCGTGGGGGCTGTAGCGCGAACGAGTACATGATAATTCAAGTTAGAAGTGTTGCGGCACTTCCTAACCATAACGAGCAAGAGGAGCTTCTGGTAGAGAAAGACCAGATATCCGATAAGATGCTCAGGAGGTGGATAAATCAATCCTGTGACTGGTTAGAGAATGATAAACTTGCTGGAGTGTTTTTGGAGCCTACCAGGATTATGACGGACCCTGTGACAGCTGGAGTGGTCGAGGATTGGGACTTCATCGTTCCTGCGATTACGTTCTATGCCGTTCAGCCTGCAACTTGGATTGATATATTATTTCCGTATATGAGCTTACTAAAAATAGATGACCTGTTCGGGCAGCTGGCAACCACCAGGATTGTAAATGTGGACACATCTTGGATCGAAATTGCTGAAAGGAGTGGCTTTGTTCAGCTGGTACCATTCAATCAAGAAGTTGCATTCCAGTTCATTGGTCTGGTTTGGGTGGAGAGTATGCGCGGACGCATTGAGTTACCCAACTTCTGGCACTTTGACGCCACAGCAGGACTCAGACAGGTTGACCCTGTCCTGTTAGAGCTAATCGGGAAGAAAGCCTCTATAGACGCGCTCACAGTGGCTGGACATGCTTTCAGAGGCGGTTTCTCAAGCCAATCTGTATCCAGAGATGGAGTATCGGAGTCCGTCAGCTATACAGCTTCAGCAATCTACGGTATTTACAGTGCAACTATTGAGGATTACACCAAATTCATCAATAAAGAGGTCAAACAGGTTAAGGGACGATATCGCGGCGTAAATCTTCTAGTCGCTTAGAGAGTATTGTTTACGCAAGGAAGTTGGTGGCTTAATGAGTAGAGGAGACCAAGGAATCGGTATCGATTTCAACTTCCCCTGGCAGGAGGGGTTGATCAATAATCGTGGTGAGACGTTAATCCATGAGACGGGGATGAGATGTCCTTGTAACATGGAGGACATGGACGCTGGGATGATTGAGCACGGAGGTAATGTCCTTCGTAGGCGCAAGCAGTTCAACTGCGATGTCTGCGGGAGTGAAGGTTATCTCTTCAGAAGGCCAAGGAAGATTATAGCCTTGGTGTCAGGAATCTCCGAGCAAAAAATGCAGAACTCAGAGGGGTGGGCTTATCCAGGGGATGCGACGATGTCGGTCAAGCCTGGGTACAGCGTTTCAGCAGGAGATCGAGTTACCTTCACTTGGGAGGAAGAAGTACCTGACGGTCAGGTGATTGTGCGTGGGGCAGCAAATATGAATGATAATGCTGCCAGAAAAACCAATGTGGCAGCTAACGAAGATAGACTATGGTACCATGCGAGTCGTGCTGTTCATTGTGAAGATCTAGAAGGCAGAGTTTACGAGTGTGGAGGAAATTTTCAGCTTGATGGTAGTAGGGTGATTAAGTGGACCGGAGACAGCCCTGGAGTTGGTAAACCCTACGTTATCAAGTATTATGCATATCTAGAATGGATTGCGTTTGTTCCACCTTTTGCAAGGAGAGACAGGGACAGAGATCTTGGGAGCAGGATCGCTCTCAGGAAGAGACATGTTGCTCACGTTAACAAGGATCCTACAGTTAATATATTGGATCGAGTACTTTTTTGTGACCGCTTGTCTGGATTGGGTGATTGCTGATGATTGAGATGAAAGTCACTATAAATGTCAACCTCGATACCTACGCTGACGACATCGAGAGAGAGATGGAAATAGCTCTTTCAGACTTGATGGCGGCTGCGGCGGATGAGTGGAAAGCTGCTGCTGGCAGAGTTCTACACACCACCAAACGTAGATATCAGGATGCTGTTTTGACCAAGGTAGTCGATCCTCTCACTGTACAGATTTACTTGGATGAGAAAGATTGGCTGGTCAATGCTCTTGAAGCAGGGCATGGACCAATGTTGCCTTGGAGAACTACCCTTGCAGGCAGGAAGGCTTTCTATTGGTCAGGATGCGGGGTTAAGAAAGGGTTCAAGTGGGGTGGAGCGCGAGGTCCGAAGGATACTAGATACCAAAAGCCAAGGAAACCTTTCATGGACGTACCGATGCGCCCTCGTGGATCAGGCCCAGCTCAACCAGGACAGTGTAATCAGGGAGACTCGTTCAGGAGATTGACGGCTAACAATTCTGGGATGTGGACGCATACAGGATTTAAACCGATAGGTAAAGGTGGATTAGATCGCCCCCTAAGAGAAGAGGTTATCGAGTACATTGAAGAGACAGCACCTAAAGTGTTTAGGGCTGTTTTTGACAAGGTAACAATATGAGTATTCTTCCCGAATTGATTATCCAACACTGTTTGGTACGTGGTTTACGCACGTTCAGAGAGAAGCCACATCTGTTGGATATGCTTTTCCGCAATTTGACACAGGAAGAGCTGACACCGATACGGGGATTCTTCAGAGACAATTCCATAGACATAGCCTATAACTATCCACGAGATGGTCTAGGGCTACCGTCAATTGTGATTTTGTTAAAAACAGAAACAGAAAGCCAAGCATTTCTTGGCCAAGTACAACAGAGTGTGGAGGATTTACGGAGGTTGGGTGGGACACCTTTTCTTGAGGATGAGATATCTGGAGATCAGACAACTCTTGGATCAGGTTCGTTGGGGCAAGTTAATAATAGGAGTAGGATGCTGCTGCAACCTACAACTGCTACGGGCGGCGAAACGAACATGATTTGGGCTCCGTTGGCTACCACTAGATTGATTGACCCTTTTGAAGAGGTAGCCTTGTTAGTGTTAATGGAAGGTACAGGCGCAGGCCAAAGACGACTAGTTGTTAGTATAGTACCTTCACAAACCCAAAATAGAGTAGAGATCGAAGTCGATCAAAATTGGGATGTTATCCCAGATGACACAACAGTATTTAGAATCGAGAGTATTCCTCAAGGTGAGTCTCTTACGGGGGAACCTTCTCAGTTGTATCCAATTGGAAGCAACATTGAACGCTTGGGCGAGTTCTATAAAGCAATGTATCAGCTAGATGTGAACGGGTCTAATCAAGAAGAGGCAATTTATTTATACAATGTAGTGAAAGCAATAATGATTGTTTCGCGCAGGTTCCTCATCCGACAGGGGTTCCTTCGAGGTGTTACTATGTCGGGTAGTGACCTAGCGCCAGTGCAGGAGTATTTCCCTACTGAGGCGTTTCGTAGGAGCTTAACGCTCGATTTTGAATACCCATTTGACGTATTCACAGAAATTAGTGAGGCGGTAGCAAGTGAATTGATAATTAACATTTCCGCCCGTGATCTAAAAACTTCAAACCCTGAAGAGGTAGTGATTTCTACCTCATTTAACGTCTCATAGGAGGATCAGATGGCAAAAGATAAGCCAAAAACTGACGATACTCTAGAGACAAAGGCTAAGGAAAGTGGCGTAGTAACATCCGCGTCACCACCAATTCCTAAACCTATGGCTAAAAAGCCAGTAGGTGTAGGTAGAGATGAGCCTTTGGTTTCTTTTGACCGTTGGTTTCGCGCTAATAGCGTAAAACGAGGCTTTAAGCCTCATTGGACCGATGGGATGAGAGCATATGCTGACACATCTGGTCGGAGAACCATGTCTCAATGGGACATGCTATTCGAGAAATATTAAGGAGGGCCTAAATGTCGCGCTCTGTAACATTTAACGGAATAACTCAGTTCCGTCCGGGTGGAATTACAAAAGTAGATGCTAGTGCTCTCGCCCAGATCGGATTGAGTTCAAACGGTATTGTAGGGTTAATTGGAGAAGCAGAAGGTGGAGAAGAGCCAGGGGAAATTATTACGATTGATGACCCAGCTCTCGCAAAATCCTCGTTTAGAGGTGATGCGCTCGCGAATGCTATCAAAATTGCGTTCGATCCTTCTGATGACCCGAGGGTACCCTCCGGTGCATTCAGAACTCTTAACATTCGCGTTAACCAAGGTGTTCGCGCATCGCTTCCACTGTACAATAAGGTGGGAGAGGCGGTCACGGTTGCCGGATCAACGAAAACATCAATTGTGTTTGCTGGCGCGTCTTTTACCGTCGATGAACATGTAGGAAATCTTGCACGAATCGGAACTTATGCTGCTGGTGCATGGTCTGGTGTTGAGGATGTAGAGATTGAGTCAAACACTACAGACACTCTTACTCTAGTGTCTCCGGGATTCAATGCAGCTCCTGGAACTACCGTTACGGTAACTTTCCTTGCTCCAGTAGTAACTCTTTGGAGTAAAGAATATTCCGCAGCGGCAAATGGTATCCAACAAGAGTACGAACCAGGAGCTTCATCTGGTCAGGCATGGACAACTTCTTTTGAGGGGAAAAGCCAAATCAGTGATGATCTCGGTGGAAAATCGTTCTTGGATATCGAGTACATCGGTCAGAAAACTGCTGTTGTGCAGGATTCTGGGCTGGCCACTGCTGGAACTACCGTTACCATAACTGATTCTACCAAGACCTGGGGAGTCAATGACTGGCAAGGTTTCTTTGCTTATGCAGATGATGCAGGGGTTTTGGCTGTAGATAACCTTCGCAAAATTGCGTCCAACACTTCAGACGAAATCACTGTTACTGCTGCATTCACAGGAACTCCAGATACCTCTACAAATTATGAGGTTAGAACTGGTATGATTTACGAATCTACCACGGGTTTCAGTGCAGACGGTTTAGGTAGCGTTGTTACTCTTCAGGCAGATCTCGACATCGCGTTGAACGAGCTTGCTGGGTTGGTTCTTGTTGTTACTAGTGGCGATGCTGCTGGAACGATGAGAGCAATAGCAAGCAATACTGCTGCTGCTGGTCCAGTAGTTACTTTGGACGAAGCGTGGCTTGCGGGAGCGGTTCCTGCTGGTCCAAGCCTCGGTCGACCGTATGGCGACAGCTACGAACTTCGGTACGTAACTGCAGCTACTGCGTCCATTGCAGGCACAGATGGTGTAGCAAAAACTTTCACCACTTCTATAGCTGTAAATGGTGCAGCAGCTGCCGCTGATCTAGATATCACTTTCGACGCCAATCAAACATTGGCCGAGTTTGTAAATGAGATCAACGGCTACAGTGACTACAGAGCCTACGTCCCAAACGGGGTCAATGGCGCAACTACTCTGATGAAGACTTTTGACTTCGATGTCGGAGCTACGGAAGTTGACATTAGGAATGACAGAGCTGCTGTTGAAGATCCTCCCAATGCTGCCTACGATGTTCCGGTAGTTTGGAAAGGTCACTTCCGTCGCGATCTACAGGTGTTCGTTGACGACATCAACGGTAAAAATACGTTCATCACAGCAGTTAGAGCTGCAGGTGCCTCAACGGGTGCTGGTGGTGGTCGTCCAGAGTTCACTGACGGTAGCGTAGGAATTGCCGGTGATACCTTCAAATACTTCTCAGGAGGTACGAGAGGGATTAGTACAAACAGCAATTGGCAAGCAGCTTTTGACAAGCTCCTTCAGGTAAGATGTAACCATGTGGTTCCGCTGATCTCTGAAGATTTGGCGAATCAAGGGTATGGATCAACTGCTACATTTGCTTCGGTTGCAGCTCAATTAGCGGTTCACGTAAGCCTCGGCTCGGGAGCAGCAAAGAATGAGTGTGGTGGGTACATTGGAATGAAGGGCAACAAGAATGCCATCGTTTCGAAGGCTAACTCACTGAACAATACCGATGTAGCTCTCACATGTCAGCGTCACACCCTGTTGGATGTGAGCGGTAATCTAACCGAGTTCGACGAGTGGGTATCTGCAGTTATTGCTGCTGGTATGCGTAGTGGAGTTTCAGAAGTTGGCGAGCCTCTGACCTGGAAGTACTTCCGTACCACAGGGATGAGTCAAGACAGCAGCTGGGATCCCGGAGAAAAGACGGATGCTAATCTGTTCATCCAGAATGGTATCTTGTTTGCAGAAACGATCCGAGGGAAGGGTACTCGATGGGTACGTGACCTGACGACATACGTACAGGATGATAACTTGGCTTATGCTGAGGGATCTGTGCGTGACATTGTTCGTTATGTAAGCTTCGGTTTGCGGACATTCTTGGAAGATCGGTTTACTGGACGCAAAGCCCGACCTGCTACAGCTTCAAGCATCAAGGAGTCTATTGCTTCTTATCTGGAGTTGCTGCGTGGTGAAAACATTATTGTGGATAGCGAAGACAACGACGGAAATCCAGTCTATGCGTTCCATAATATTCGGGTGTCAATTTCTGGTGATATTGCCAGGATCAAGTTGGAATGCTTCCCAGCAGTGGGAATCAACTTCCAGTTAACAGAAATTTTCTTGCAACTGCCGCAATCGTCGGCTTAGTGGAGGTCTAAAATGGCTATTTCAATCCCAGCCCTGCTTGACGCTCAATTAGATGCGTTGCAGGTGACAATGCGTCCTGTAGAGGACGGTGCGACATTTACCGACTCTTTTTCTGCTGCTCCTTATGTGAGGGGCAATAGGGTAGCTGACATCGTCAGGCTATTCACCGATCTCTGTAATTCAGGGACGTTGACAGGAGTTGGTGTTCACACTGCTGCGGACGCAACTAACAATATTTCAGTGGCACCACTTTGTACAGACCAGGCCGAAGCGAACACTTTGCTCAATGCATTGGATGACGGTACTGGAGAATCAGGTGGTGGGATGTCTGCACATTTTCTCATTGTTGGTTCTAATGAGCATATTGGTGCTGATGTCACTTCTGATCTTTCTGGTGCAGTAGCAGCTACTACTCTGGGAACTTCAATCACTTTGGCTAATCTTATCAAAGAGCAGTTCAATATTCACTTGGCACTGAACGGAGCCACGGGTCACTATGGTCCAGAGCTGACTAACATAATCAGGTCTCCAGATGCTTCTGATCTGGCATCGGTGATTGTGTTGGCTAATGAGCTAAGGACTAAGTACAATGCTCATTGTGCCAATATTAAGGCTGGCTCTGTCAATTCAGTAATTGACAATGCAGCAATTACTACGGTGAACAGCCTAATAGGGGCTACCATTACCTTCGCTGGTAATGTAACAACAGCTCTTGCTGGCCTGACCCGAGTGATAAACAGCAACACTGTTAATCACGCCTGGTTTATGGAGGCTCTTCCTGCTGCTCCTGCGGTCGGTGATACTTTCACGATTGACTGGTCTACTGTGGATGCTAGTTTGGACCAATTAACTGGCAGTAAAGGCATGGGAAACAGCCAAAGTGACCCCTATGGACCTGGACCATCGTTGATCAACGCTCTAATGATCATTATTGAGCAACTGGGTGGGACACTTCCTGCCTACATGGACGTTTCTGCAGATGCTGAACCATTCAGTATAGGTTCTCCGCAAGCTGGTGGGGGTAGTTTGGGAAGTGGCGGACTTATTCTGATTGCTGATGCGCTGGAAGTAATGCGTACCACAATTGCTGCTTGGACAGTCC
>Ga0307378_10011677_pt1 | contig 11298 bp, 14 predicted proteins | sample UN1MG_FD_202238 | JGI IMG/M metagenome (GOLD analysis project Ga0307378, IMG submission 202238) | Soil microbial communities from Risofladan, Vaasa, Finland - UN-1 | ecosystem: Environmental > Terrestrial > Soil > Coastal area > Acid sulfate soil | place: Finland: Risofladan, Vaasa | collected...
AGTATAAGCAGGGCTAATAGTAGCGTCTCGCACATATCTAAGAGGGTGCAAAGGCAGGGCAAACAGGGGCTAGGGGTGGATACAAGCCACTCTAAGGCCTATGCCTAGCCAAGCCTAGGCGCGCGTGATCCCATGCTCATGGCCCACCACGACCTACTACATGTAGTGGTCAGCGTAGCCGTAGCCACAGCCCCCCCTCATGATGGCGTATGTGAGTACAGTATGATGATAGTGTACTGAGATGGGCAGGATCGGGCTCAGTAATCGATGAGGGGGGCTGGGGGGAGGGGGAAGTCGGACGATCGATCAGTCTATATCATCCCACTTTTACCTATGATAGTCTGGGTAATCTACGGTTGGTAATAGGTAGGACCCCGCCTGGGTGTAGTTGGGTTGAGTCGTTGTTGTTGGAGTCGTTGTTGTTCGATCTCGAAGGTTGGGGTCAGGAGGATATGGGGGGCGATCGGGCCCGGCCTGTTTGCGTTATCGAATCCGTACGGCTGTTGCGGGTTGGAGTAGTTGGGGCAAGTGGCACATCCGGCGGTCAGGGCGCCGATTACGAGGCAGGTTATGGCTTTCATGTTTCTCTCCTCTCGTATTACGGTTACCCCCTTTCGTTAGAGTATACCAAGTGGGTGTGTCATTGTCAACATATTCTGTCCTGATCTTTGATTACGTGTTTGATCCAGTGCAGTCGTCGGTAGCGGTAGGGTTCGAGTTGGAAGTGTGGCGATTTCGTTCCGTGGGAGAGGATAACGGATGACTTCCAGTATCCGGGTCTTTCGATTACGGTGGTTTTGACATTTTCGGCGCCGGCGCAGGTCATGTATGCCTGTATTGAGTCTGGGGTGAAGATGTGTAGGTGCTGGCCTACGGTATATTTCCCCGCCGGCACTTGGTATCGGAGGGCGTATTCCGGGTCGGGTAGACCGTTGGGCACGGCCAGGGCGAGTACGGCGTGTGTCTTGAGGCATCGCAGCCATTCCCGGAGTACGAGGAGGGGTCCGGCGTTGACGTGTTCGAGGCAGTGGCATGAGACGATATAGTCGCAGGAGCCGGTTCGGAGGGGCAGGTCGGCGGCGTCGGCCCGGACGACGGCTTTGGCGTAGAGATCGACTCCGATAGCGGGCGAGATTGGTTTATTGCCGCATCCGATATCGAAACCTACGGCTTTTGGGTCAGGCGGGATGAGTGCTCTCAGTGCCTCGATTTCGTGCGGACTACTCATGTCGGGGCCGCCATATCTCATCTTCCATTAGATCGCGGAACCGTTCCTTGCGGTATCCGCAGTACCATGCTACGACGGCGGCCGGAAAGCAGAGGGCGATGATTATCAGCACGCCCGCAGTCAGTAGGATAATGACGATCGCCCGCACGGCTCTCCATGGCCAGATCATTAGGATGTTCAATCTGCCACTCACGCCAGCAATTTGCCCACCTTACACCCTCCCTGTCAAGTTTTTTCTGGTTATTTCTCTTGACAGATGGTTGTTCAGGGTATAACACGGAAAACCATAGCATACCATATGTAGTATGCGGAGCACGGCAACCCACTATATATGGGGGTTGTGCACAAGGGTAACAGGGGCCATGCGGTTATGGCAAAAGCGTTCCGACATCGCAGTGAAGCGGCCCGGCGCCAGAGCAATAAGCTGGCGAACCTGGGCCCGAACACACTGGATTTGGACGATCCCCAACGCCAAGAGTACGGCCACGCCCTCCTGCCTGAAGTCCAGGACATGGACATTATCACCTTTGCCAATAAGATCCTCGGGGTCAGCTTCGAGGCCCGGCCCGCCCAGGAACTGGTATTGCGGCTGATGTACGGCCTGCCGATCCCCGAGGGCATTGTCGAGGTCTACGTCGAGAAGCCGTCCGTCGACGGGGCACTGGTCCTGGAGCGGCAGCGCATGACGTGGATAGAGCTTTACACCCTGATTACCGGCAATACAGAGGTGTTCGAGCCGTTGACCGAGAAGGACGAGGGTGTTTTTCGGGTCGGTCGGCGGGGCGGTAAGAGCTTTATGACCTCGATCATTATCGACTATGAGTCCACGCGGGAACATTGGCGGCGGTATCTCAATAGGGACGAGATCGGCTGGGCGATTATCACCGCCACCCGGCAGAGCCAAGCGGAGAACATCCTCCTGGACACCTGCCACAACCTGTTTATGAACAGTAAGTTACGGTTCAAGTACATTGTAGACGACAAGACGCGGGACAAGGTCGTCCTAAAGAACGGGTATCGCATTGCCGCCTATCCATGTTCGAGTAATGCCGGGCTCGGCCTCGCGGCCTTCATTCACGCCTTCGACGAGCTGGCCTATTACGGGGTCACGGGCCCCAAGAGCGACGAGAAAGTGGTCGACGCCCTGACACCGGCCCAATCCCAGTTCTCCGCTCACCATCCAAAGACCCTTATGATATCGACGCCGGCGGGCAAGCAGGGCTTGTTCTACAAGACATGCGACGAGGGCACGCGCGTCCCCGGTCGACTGACGGTCTGTGCCCCGAGTTGGGTCTTCAATCCGCCCAACGCCTACGGCGACCCGGAATACAGATACCTGCGCCGCAAGCACAAGCAGAATCCCGAGGGGTTCGATATGTGGTTCAGGGCGAACTTCGCCGAGATCCTGGAGGCCCTTATCCGGCCCGAGGACGTGGACGCCGTCTCGGTCCTGTCCGGGGAGCTGCCCTACAAGAGCGGCAAGTTCTATTGCTGGGGTGCCGACCAGAGCGGGTTGACGGGCAACGACAAGTTCGCATTCGCCATCGGCCATAAGGAGGTTGACCGGGGCGTTATCGTTACCGATCTGGTGCGTAGTTGGTCGACGCGGGACGGCGATGCGATCATAGCGGAACTCAAAGGTCTGTGTCGTCGATATCACCTGGGCCAGGGCTTCATCGATCGGTACGCCAAGGGCTGGGTGATCCAGGCCATGCAGAAAGCGGGATTGCTGCCGGAGGTGGGGCCGCCTGCGGTGGAGGTCTGGCTCAACCTCAAGTCGATCGTAGTGGCCGAGAAGATCGAGTTGCCGCAACGCACGCCCCTGACGGATGCGATAAAGCGCACGCAGGGCTTCTACACCAAGGCGAACAACATGAGTATCGTCCACGAACGGGACGACGAAGGGCACGGCGACGAGGCCGACGCCCTGGCCCGCATGGTAATGGCCCTGTCGCGGGCCGGCTGGATTCCGTCGCACCATCTCTCCGGCGAAGAGGAAGCTCAGGCGGCGGCCCAGGCCCGGGCAGAGGAAGAATATGACCCCCTGACGTACGCATTGAATTGAGGACGCGACGAATGTCATTACAGCAGCCAGCGACAGAAATTCCGACCGGGGGGAAAGCCCAGTTGATGATGGCACAGTTGTTCTCGATGGCCGGGTACGACCCCCAGGTGACGGCGGCGGGCGATCAGATGACGTCGGAGGTGGCGAATTTGCAGACCTCCAAGAGCAGTGCCCTGGCCGGTGACTTGGGTAATACGGGCTGGAACGATTCGTTATTGAATGAGGAGCTGTAATGGGTAAGGCGTCCAAGTATCCCACGCTCGACGAATGCGTAGCAGGTATCGAGCCGAACATGATCGGCATCGACGACGTTCCGGAATGTGCCCGGGAAGGATACCCGTTCCGCGTTTGTCAATGTCTGGCCCCGGCTGCCGGGGAACATCCGAACCCAATTGTATGGCAGCAGATGTGCCTCGAAGCCATGGAGGCATTGGGCATTCATTTTGAACATGCTCTGCAAGTGCATCCGGGCCCGCTCCTGACGCTAGCGCGCTATATCATGTATGTGTGGCAGGTCGATAGCTCCTACCACTGGTTTTCGGGACGCGACGAAGAGTGGCCGGAATACATGAAGACCAACATCTTGGATGCCGGTAAGCACGACGAAAGTGAGGCCGACACCAATGGGTAAGGGCGAATGGATAGTTCAGGACGGTATCGCCAACGCCAAGCGGGTACAGATCAAGGTGCGTCCCCAGGATACCGGGGTCACGTTCATGGGTGTGCGGGTCTACATAATGAGTGACAATCCCGTCGATGCCGACGTCTGTGGCAAGTGGCTCGGTCAGCAGCCGGGCCCGATCAAGATCGATCCGGCCCCGCTCATTATGCCGTCGAAGTTCAATCTGGCGGTAACGCCCTTGGAGTATGGCAAGGGCCGGCGGGTGGCGCTGGGTACACATAGAGCCGAACACGTGACACTGTTCATGCAGTGGATGACCGATCGCATCGGGCCGCCGCCGAAGAAGGAAGTGATATGGACGCATTGACCAAACGAAGGCAGTATTATGACTACGCAGACAACTGTTCATGCGGTGAGCATCTATTAGATGGTATCTATGCTGAGATACACAAGCTCGATATCGGCTCCTGTGGTGAGTGTGTTCACAGCAAGGTATGTCGCGGGGCGGATGCTTTTGGTCAAGTGTTTGCCGTGTTAGAGGAACTCAATGAGTTCATGGTCAATTCTGACGCCCCACGTCCGGCTCCAGCGAGGGAAGTGGAAACCATGAGTGCCATGTACGTCCTGTTGGCTGGGGCTTGTTGCCGGTTCGAGTTGATGCGGCAGATTAGGAAGTGATATGGACCCACTAGCTGAAGCCATCACCTTGCGCCATTACGAGATGGAGAAGATCCGTCGTCCGTACGAGCCCAATATGCAGAACTGCGTAAACTACGTGAATCCGCGCCGCTACGACTTCAGCGGGTCGGCCCCTAAGGGCCAGCAGCGGAAAACGAAGATGTACGACGGCGTGGCCCAGGATGCGTTTCTGTCGTGGGTCGATGGCATTCTGGGGTGGTACGTCTCGCAGTCGCAGCCATGGGTGTCCGTTTACGTTCCGGACCGGAAGGTGCGATTCAAGAATCGGGTTGTCACTTATTGCCAGGATTACGCCGAGCAACTGCAATACGAGATCGCCGAATGCAATTTTTACGCGCGACTACCGGAGTTTCTACGGGACGGAGCCGGGAGCGGTACGGGTTGCGGGTTGACGGAAGAGGCCAAGACGCTGGATAAAGCTAATATCAAGATCCCGCACCCGGCGAGCGTTTACATTCTGGAGGACGACGAGGGCCATGTGTGCGCCGTCCACCTGAAATCCACCTACACCGCCCGGCAGGCCAGGACGAAGTTCAATAAAGACCGCGACCGATTGCCGAAGGAGCTTCTGGACGATGCCAAGGACCCGAACCGGGCCGAGACCGAGTATGAGTTCATTCACGCCATCTTCAAGGCCGACGACTCGGCGATCAGCGATGTGAAGGTCGGGACCAAGCCGTGGGCGTCGATTTACGTCGTACTTACCAGCAAGAATTCAGCTATCGGCGTGACCCACAACACTCTGGTCGATAGCGCTGTCGTCCGACGGGGTGGATGGGAATACAACCCTGCTTCGGTCTGGCGATTTCGCAAGAACAGCGACGAGGTGTACGGGTATTCACCGGCCATGGACGTAATGTGTGCGATTAGCACCGGCCAACAGATAGGGCGCCAGTTACTCCACATGGGCAACCTGGCCGCCGATCCGCCCAAGATGATTCCGGAGGAGTTGAGGGCTACCTATGCGCTGTTACCGGGCGGCAAAAACTTCTATACCGATCCGCAACGTCTCGTCAGTTCGATCCAATCGGGAGGTGAATACCCAATCGCCAAGGACCGGGAGGACGCCGTTCACGACTTGGTCCGCACGCGCTACGGCTACCAGTTCTGGCACGCGATGACCCTGCTGGCGGCCAAGAAGGAGCGGGTGCCGGCGACGCAGGTGACGGAGTTGCGAGCCGACCAGGCGATGATGCTGGTGGGCCAGGTGGACAATCTCGGCAACGAGGGGATCGCGCCGTTCGTCGATAACATCGCGGCCGTAGCCGATCGCGGGGGTCGCTTGCCCGACCCACCGCCCGAACTGGACGCGCTACGGGGCAAGAACGCCTTGCGCGTGAAGTTCATCGGCCCACTGGCCCTATTCCAGGATCGGCTCTATAAGACCGGTTCTCTTAAACAGGCATTACAATTACTGGCCGGCCTGGCCCAGACGTTGGGCCCGGGTGTCTTCGATAGCGTTCGGGACGTCGAGCTTACCGAGTATATGTGGGAATCGAGCAACGCGCCGCGAAACCTGTTGCGGGACAAGGACGAGGTCTTTGCCGTACGGAAGCAGAAGGCCCAGGCGGCCCAGCTCCAGCAGGCGGCCGAGACGGGTAAGACAATGGCCGAGGGCCTGTCTAAGTTGTCCAAGGGCGCCGAGCCCGCCAGTCCGCTGGCCCAGTTGGTAGGAGCGTAACAATGCCCTTATTCACCAGTCCGGAACAGCAATACGCCGCCTATCGAGAAGCGTTCAGTGGCGCGGTAGGCCAGAAGGTACTGGAGGACCTGCTGAGTAAGTTGTTCTTCTTGCCCGGCGCCGATCCGGCGTGGAGGACGTACAACGACGGCCCGGGCATCGAGTCGCTGCGGAGCTTCGCGACGTTCCTGCTGGGCGGCGGCGGACTGGGCATCTTGAACGAAACATCGAACGAGGAGTTCGTTCGTAAAATGTTGGAAGTCAGTACCAGATAGGAGACCCCCACAATGGCCAAACGCAGAGATATGATGATCGCCAAGAGTCGGGCGATACACCGGCTTGGGCCGGACAAAGACAGGGCCCTCAAGCGGATTATCAGTGTGCAGCTTACCCTGGGAATGCAAGAGGAACTGGACGGACGGTACGTGACCGGCGTCGAGGGCATCGCGCGCATCGCGGGCATTCCGGGTATGCAGGCCCGCAAGATGACCTGCGAAGCCGACCCTGGGTCCAGTCGCGAGGCCGAGATGGCCGCCCTGAAGATTACATTCGCCGCGCTGTGCGATGCCTTCCTGCGTCAGGATGAGCCGGTGGAGGACGTGGAGCCCAAGGCCCCGGCCGAGCCGGATGGCGATTCGCTGCCGAAGTTGGAAGAGTGTCCGGGCTGTCACGCGATCGTTGTCGCCAAGGTCATTGCCCGGGGAACGACGGCCGGCCGGAAACGATGCCCCAAGTGCAACGAGTTCATGGACGTACCGCCCGTGGAAGCACCTACCACGGCCGTAGAGACCGAGGAGGCTGAGACCGATGGCTGAGATCCCGTGGATGAATGAAGACGGCTCGTTTGTCGAAGGCTTCGCCGCCGAGGCGTTGCCGGAAGAGATGCGAGACTACGCCAAAGACGCCAAAACATTCGCCGATCTGGTCAAGCGGGGCGTGGATACGCAACACGAGTTCAGTTCCCGTGCACCGTTGCCGAAGACCCCGGAAGAGATGCCTCAGTTCTTCCGCAAGCACTTGGCCGGCGCCGAGAAGCCGGAGGACTACGAGATCGGCAAGCCCGCCGACTGGCCGGAGGGCGTGAAGTTCAACGACCGATTGGTCACGTCGTTCCTAACGGCCGCCGCCGAGGCTGGGGCGCCCAAGGCCATGATTCAGGCCATTGCCGCGCGCACGATCGAGGCCGACAAGGCGACCCATCTGGCCGACGTGGAGGCCATCGCCACCAAGCAGCAGGAGTTGGCCGATAAGTCGGCGGAGGCCATCAAGGAGGCGTGGAAGGACGACTACGATACGAACCTGGAACTGGCGCGTCGCGGCTTCGTCAGCGAGCACATTCCTGACATTCTGAAAAAGACGATTGCCCAGCAGCTTGGGGTTGAGACCCTGACGGACGAACACGTACTCAAGGCGCTCCAGGGCAATGCGTCACTGGCCATGATCTGTCGCTCGTTCGGTGCCCTGACGGCGGACGACACGTCTATCTCCGGGACGCCGGGCGGTAAGGCCCCGGACGAGGTTGTGCCCTACCACAAGACCCGGCCGCACCTGTACGCATCGCGACCGGACGACGACCCCGAGAAGCAGTGGTACGTCGCGCACGGATACGATTTTACCCTCAAGCAGTGGACGAAAGGAGCACCTGCGGAGTGACCCCGGAAACGGACTCGTGACTCCCGTCAATATATCTCGGATTCCCAGTACAACTGGCCTGAGTGCATAGCCCAAAAGCAGGGCCGCCTAACCGGGCGTAAAGGTCAGTGGAGCCTGTCGTTGCAGATTCCTCCACGGAACAATGTCAACTTGTTTCAGGAGTGTCAGCAATGGCAACGAATTCGGTCGAATCCGGAATCACCATGGCCGAGGTTATGAAAGCCTACGGCCATGATGATAAGTTCCTCAGTGTCGTGAACGGCCTGTCGGAACGCAACGATATGATCGCCGATGCGCCTTACACCGAGGCCTCGACGATTACCTACAACGAAATCTCCCGAGTCGCGTCCCTTCCGGCGCCCACCTGGATCAAGGTCGGCGAAGGCTGGACGGCCACCATGGGCCGCCTCCAGAACGACCAGGAAGGCATCGCGACCATGAAGGGTCGCGCCCAGATCAATCAGGACGTGGCCAAGAAGCAGGCCAATCCGGCTCGCTACATGCAACTCCAGGAGACTCTGCACCTGGAGGGCATGAGCCAGGAGGCGGCTAATACGTTCGTCTACGGTTCGTCCGGCACGTCGCCGGAGGAATTCGACGGCATCGATATCCGGTACGCCTCACTGTCCAGCGCAACTGCTTGGCCGTCGGGCGGCGTCTTCGATAACGGAGAGGACACCGGTAGTACGTGTTCGTCTATCTGGCTGATCCAGTGGGACGAGGCCGACTGTATGCTGATCTATCCGCGTTACGACCCGAACGCCGGGCTGTCCCGTGAGGAGAAGTCGGCCCAACTGCTGCCGACTGTGACCGGCTCGTCTCCCTACGATAACGTCGCCAAGGCGTGGTTCGATATCACGGAGTTCGAGTGGTCGTTGGGTTTCTCGCTGAGCGACAACCGGCGCATCAAGCGGGTCTGCAATATCAACAGTTCTCCCGATGATGCCCACACGGTCGATGAAAAAGTGCTCAGTCACGCTATCGCCGACTTCGAGAACGCCGGGCCGATTATGATGTACTGCAATAAGCAGATCCAGGCCCAACTCCAGGACCGCGCCAACGAAAAGGGCAACGTCCACTTCACGCCGGACAGCCCGTTCGGCAAGCCCATGTACTACTTCCTGGATGTTCCGATTCGTCGGATGGAAGCCATCACCAACGCCGAAGACGTCCTGACGACGTAGAACGGAGCAATGAACCATGGCTACAATTGAGAAACTCTTTGAGTTCAGCGACGCCCAGGCGATGCCGGACGACGCTACGGTGATTTCCACTAACGTCCTGAACTGGGTCGAAAACTTCCAGTTCGAGGTCTGCCACAAGCCGCTGTTCATTGTCGTGAAGATCAATACCGTCACGTCGACCGGCACCAGTATTGTCGCCCAGGTACGACGGCACACAACGGCTACGACTACGTCCGGAACGCTCCTGCTGACGGGCGAGATCGTTGCGACCGCGAACATGAGCGCCGATCCGCGTTCGATGAACCACATTCTCGCTGTGTTTGTCTTGCCACCGAGAATGGACAGTTCCGACTACCTCGGCCTGGAGTATACGTGCGTGGGCACGTGCAGTGACGGGGCCGTCGATGCCTATGTCTCGCCGAACGTCCCGTGGCACTCGACGCAGGTCAATACGTCCAACATCTAACAGAAAGGTGGTGCGCACATGGCTCGTGACTATGATTGGTCATCGCACAAGCCGAACACCTACGATATGAGTGGCAGTCCCCAAAAGGACTACTTCAAAGGTTGGGCCGAAGAGATCGAGTCCGATTTGGACGCGGTCGTTTCGGATCTGGCGACGATCCCGGGGGTTCAATTCCCCTCGGATATGACGACGGCCAACAGTGATATCGTGGCGCTCAAGAGTAATCTGAAACTCGTCTCTGACGAGGGAACTGTAACCGAGTCGGACCTGAAGCTGGTGTCCGACCTCTTGGTCTCCGATGTCACGGCGCTCAAGAGCAATCTCAAATTGGTCTCCGATGCCGTCCTGACGGCGGACCTGTCCGATCTAGTGGTGGTCACTAGCGACTTGAAGGTGGTCAGCGACAAACTGGCCAGCGACCTCAAGCTGGTCTCCGACAAGGCCGTAACCAACGCCAGCGACATTACGCTGGTCTCCGATCAGATCATCAGCGATGCCAAGGTGTTCAGCGATACGAATGTCAAAACGCTGAGCGACCTGAAGCTGGTCTCCGACAAGACCGTGAAAACCGCCAGCGATCTGAAGTTGGTGAGCGACCAGATCATCAGTGACGCCAAGGTGTTCAGCGATACGAACGTCAAGACACTCAGCGACATGAAGTTGGTCTCCGACGCACTCGTCAAGGAGTCGTCGGACATGTTGGCCGCTGTCAAGATCGTCTCCGACAAGCTCTATAGCGATATGAAGGCGCTGAGCGATGACGTCTATTCCAATACCGAGAGCAACTTGACGGTATTGAGTGATGCTGTCACCGCCGACATTTCGGACCTGGTACTGGTCAGCGACGCGCTGGTTGGTGACATCTCCGACATGGTGCTGGTGAGCGATGCCCTGGTGACGGAAATGGCCGCTGCACGGACGGGCATCAGCGATGCGTTGCTGGCCCATGCCGCCGGCGACTGGACGAACGTCAGCGACATAAAGGTCTCGATTGCCGAGATCATTGCAGCAATCAGTGACGCTCTGGGTTAACGGGGTCTCCGGGTGGGGCGAAACACCGCCCCGCCCACTTTGGAATCATACTATGAAAGTAGCCCATTTTTCAGTGTTCGGGCCTAACAAGTGTGGCTTGTACCACACGGTAAAGGACCTCATTCTAGCCGAACGCGAGGTGGGTATTGATGCTCAGTTGGTGGTCCTGGGCGAAGACTTCAAGGTCAAGCCCGGGGTCAAGGACGGCCCACTGTGCAGTGTCGATGTGGAGTGGTGCAAGCAGGCCGATATCTTCGTTCGCCATTCGGGTATCCCCGGCCCCATGCAGTCGTGGGGCAAGCCCATCATTTTGGCTATGCACGGGCGGCCCGAAAGCTCGTTTCGACTGGAACGTGATTGTAACAATCCGGTTGTTACGGCCGTTGCCGCCAAGGTAGTCGATGAGCGATACAAGGCCTTCATCTACTTCTGGCCGGAATACGAATTGCCATGGAGTATGCTCGTTCCGGCCCCCAAGCTACATTACGTACCGGCCCCGATAGACGCGACCTCCTATCAGGGCGGCCATGATATGGTGCTCCCCGGTGCCCCGCGACTGCTCATTGCCGATATCTGGCGCGACGACGTGACACCGTTCAATTCGATATGGGGAGCCGTCCGATTCGGGCAGAAGTACGCACCCCAGACCAAGATATATATTGTGGGGA
>Ga0307378_10011678_pt1 | contig 11297 bp, 22 predicted proteins | sample UN1MG_FD_202238 | JGI IMG/M metagenome (GOLD analysis project Ga0307378, IMG submission 202238) | Soil microbial communities from Risofladan, Vaasa, Finland - UN-1 | ecosystem: Environmental > Terrestrial > Soil > Coastal area > Acid sulfate soil | place: Finland: Risofladan, Vaasa | collected...
ATAGAATAATGGGACAGGAAAAAGTAAAATACGGAGCGTTTAATGAAGATTTCTTTATTCATTCAGGACTTGATATAACATGGTTTGATCGTAAGGGTGTTATTCAGGTTAAGGAAGGCATTAATGCAGAGATAATCATATCCACTAAGATTGGTAGTGGTAACATGTCTACTGTTGACCATTATAGAAGTTATGTTGTTAGGATTTTAAATAAAGAAGGTGTTATAACGAGCAATACTTTTGATTTCAATACTTATTTCGAGAATCGTAGTAGTCGGGATAAGTTTGAGATAATAGAGTATTGTTGTGATAATGGCGTTCCTTCATGGTCGGGTGGTTGCCGTCCGACTTTACAGGATATTTCAAAAATGGTTAAAGCGATAGTTGCTTTTATCTCACAGTATAAAAATCTGTAGGGGATTATGAATAAAAAAGAAGAAACGAAAAGGATTAATCTACTGAAAGGTATTTATATAGCCTTGCGTACCTATATGAAAGGTAAGTATCAGGAGAGAACAACCTTTACCGGAACACTGATAGAGATGTTATTTGGTAATGGTGATACTTTTCTTTTAAATAAGATAGTTCTTACTTATCATGATGACGGGTTGAAATATTCCATACGTAATGAAGATGGTTTGGTGGAAAAGGGGAAGTTAAAAATAGTTAATGCTACAAAGACTCTTATTGGTAAAGTTAAAAAAGTTGACAAAAAGGGTCTTTTTAAATACGAAGATTCGAACCCAGAGTTAATTGCTACAATAAAAAAATTAGAAGGAGTGAAATGATGTCAGGTGAAATATTTTATGTTATGCCAACTAATGAGGGTCAGGAATTGAATTATATGGAGACTCATGGTGAAGGTGTGGAAGCGGCAAAGAAGAGAGCAAAAGAGTTAGCAGATAAATTAAGTGATGTTATGGTCAGTGGATTTATTGGTTGTATGGTTCAGGATCAGGGCGGAAATCGGGTTGCATTTTATGATGCTGAAACTGGAGAATGGGAATAATGAACATAAAAATTAAATTGCTTATTATTGAGGGGCTTAAGGTAACAGGTAATTTTGATGATGCTTTAAGTTACATTGAAGAGAATTTAACAATTGGTGAAAGCAAAGATGTTGCTTCTTTTTTCAAATGGTGCGAAGATAATGAGAAGACGATAGGGCATGGTAATATTGAGTCTCATTGGAAAGCATTTAAGGAGAGTAAATAATATAAGTTTTTTATCTTTTTTGTTGACAAATTTAGTTTCTTGTATTATATTGTTAGTATAAGGAAAAAACAATAATACGGGAGATAAGTATGACTAGTTCAGGACAGTGGTTCGACATATCAAATGACGGTTGGCGTAGAATGAACGCGGGTCGTCCCCCCTATGAGTTAATCAAAGAGTTGATTCAAAATATCCTTGATGAAAATTTCCATAAAGCATCCCTTAACTATAAAATGGTTGGTGATGATTTTGTAGTTACTGTTGAAGATGATGTTGAGAATGGAATTATTAATAGTGCTTTAATAACTACCGTTTTCATGACAGGTAAAGAAGAATCTCATTTAAAACGTGGTCGTAAAGGTCGTGGATTAAAAGAGTTTCTATCGGTTTGTTATAAAGCGACTGTTGAAACAGTCGGAAAGACTATTGATTTTCAGGAAGATGGGAAAAGGGTTGAGATATCAAATAGTCGTATGGTCGGCACAAAATTGACGGCTTATATTAATGAGGATGGGTGGGACAAAAAAGGGATTAAAGATATTAATAAATATGTTAAAAGTATTATTCTTTATAACGGTAATGAATTTCTTGTTAATGGTAAGCAGATTGAGAAGCGTTTACCAATGAAAAGTTTGAAAGCAAGGTTGACTACTCAGGTTATTGAGAGAGGTGTTCAGCGAGATATTTCTATGGAGACTACCGTTGATGTTTATGATAGGAATAAGACAAGTAAAGGGCTATTGTTTGAAATGGGTATCCCCGTAGTTTATACTGATATTCCTTTTGATATTGATGTTCATCAGAGAATTCCCATGAATGATAATAGGAATGATGTTACGAGTAGTTATTTGGATTTTTTGAAAATACAGGTCATTCAACAAATACTTTCATTATTAACTAAAAAGGATTTGTTGGGTTGGGCTTTAAGTGAGAATGATTATATATGGCATATTAACGATGAGTCTAAACTTGCGATTGCAAAAAAGATTACCGAAAAAGATTTTTTGGGTGGTACTGTTTTGTCAAGCAACAAGAGATATGATGATAAGGCAAGACAAAAAGGTAAGAGTGTATTTGAAACTATGGGTATGAATTATAGAGTTAAAGAATTATTAGGGCGTGTAATACATAATTCTCAAAATGCTATTATGGAGATGGAGAAGAATACTACTCCTATTAATGTTGTAATGACAGAAGATGAAGTTGCTTTTTGTACTGCACATAAAGAAATAGTAAGTAAGGCGTTGAAGTTAAGACTTGAATTTGATGTTGTTGAGAAGCCAAAGGATACTGAAGGGAATTGGACAGAAGCCTTTCATTCAGGGCATACTATTTCTTACAATAGGTTGGCTGTTGGAAATGCAAGGGGTATGGGGAAGACATTTTTTAGTGATCCATATAGTTCCCAGGCAATTGATTTATTGATTCATGAAGTAGCCCATGAAAAGTCATCTGTTCACAGTGATATGAAATATGTAGATGCATGTACAAAGTTTGGGGCAAATATTGCAGTTTTCTTTCTTAAAAACATGGTTGTTAAGAAGCCAGTACAGGCTGTTAAAAGGACGCCTCGAGCAGATGGGCATACGGTTAAGGATGCTTTGAAAGTGTCGTTGGAAGGTTCAGGGGAACGTTTCAGGAGTTTACAGGAGATATATACTGCAATGGGTGTTATTACAAATGGAGAGAAAGCCGGAATAAGGGGAATACTTAATAGAGATTGTATAAAAGAAGGTAGCACTTTTGAACGTAATCCTGAAGGTGGTAAATATAGATTGAGAGTTGCTTAAAAATGTTGATTTTTTGAGAAAGTGATGGTATAATTAACAGGATGTATTTATCCTGATAGGGGTTGACTTTTTTGGCATTTATGATTATATTATCTATAGATGGTAGTCAGCAATAAGTGACTCAACATGTAGTATTGTCAAGTAGTTCCGCTACTATATGTAGCAATAGTAAAATAAAAGATGAATTATTTTTGATAGTAAATGTGATGGATTGCTTATGTTGATCCATAATTTTCTATTATTCTTTTTAACGGGAGGTGTCTTATGGCTAGTAACGAAACAGCCAAAGTACACAAGATGAGTCGAAGAGGCCGCCGGAAAATGACTATTCAAGAGAGGGTTGCTGCTACTCTTGAAAAGAATGGGGGATTTGTGGCTTTAAAGGCTATTTATAAATCTCTCAGAGCAAGAACTGTTGGAGAAAAGGCAGGGATTAGGGGAGTCCTTAACAGAGGTTGCGGGAAAGGTGGAGTATTCAAACGTAGCAAAGATACACACGGGGAATATACTCTTGTAGCATGACAATATTAGCGCATAACATTCACTATTATAGAAGGGGCAATTGTTTGCCCCTTTTTTTATGTTAGTTGTTGACAAATTTAGTTTTTATGATTATCTTATAGATATGACAATAAATCTAGGAGAAAAGTAATGGAAAAAGTTTTTGAAGGAATAGTCGATACAGAAGAGAAAATTTACGAAGATAGTTTACGTCCTTCTTATTTAAGTGATTTTATAGGGCAAGAACATATCAAGAAAAGTCTTTCTCTTTATATTAAGGCTGCGAGTTTGCGTGGTGATATAATAGACCATGTTTTGTTTTATGGGTCTCCCGGTTTAGGTAAAACTACGTTAGCGACTATTATTGCGAATGAATCGGGCAAGGGAGTGATTACAACAAGTGGTGCAATTATCCAAAGACCTGCCGATATTATATCTACTTTATTGGGATTGCAGGAAGGCGATGTTTTATTTATTGATGAGATCCACCGATTGCCAAAGATAGTGGAGGAGTTCCTTTATCCGGCTATGGAAGATTTTGCCATTGACATTCTTTGTAATGATGTTGATAAGGGTGGTGAAAGATCAGCAACAAGGATGCCGTTAAATAAGTTTACATTAGTTGGGGCGACCACAAGGGCAGGAATGATTTCATCCCCATTGCGCAACAGGTTTGGTATTGATTATCATATGGAATTTTATGGTGTAAAGGATTTAAGTTACATTGCTTTACGTAGTGCGAAAATACTTGATGTTGGTATCAATAAACCGGCTGCAGATTTTATAGCAAAAGGGTCACGGGGTACACCCCGTATCGTTAATCGTATTATTAAAAGATGCCGGGACGTTGCGCAAATTGAAGGTGACGGGCTTATAACTCTGAATGTAGTAAAGGACACCTTTGTTATGTTGAGAATTGATGATAACGGACTTGATGCAATGGACAGAAAAATTATGACGGCAATCCTTGAATTTCATGATGGAGGGCCGGTTGGAATAAATACCCTTGCAGTGACCGTTGGTGAAGATGACGAAACTATTGAAGCGATGCATGAACCATTTTTGATTCAGCAGGGATTTTTGGAAAGAACTCCCCGTGGAAGGAAGGCAACCAAAAAGGCAGAACGATATTTTAGTGATAGTAAATGACAGTTGACTTGAGTTGCGATGGTTGTTATATTTAGAAAGTGGGAGCATAAAAATGAGATACAAAATATTAGGAACTAATCATATACAATTATTCATCAGGATTATGACAAGACTTCATATAACTCACATGGATGCTATGAATAAAGGTATTAGTGAAGATGATATACAGGCAGTGAATAAGGGAGCAAAGGAACAAAATATTATTATTTTGGCTTTACCTAATGATACGCTTTCCGATAAGGACATGGGAAGAATATTTAAGTTTGTACCAATGGATAAGGATACAGATAACCCGAGTGGTGTGTTTATTCCTATGGAAGTTGGGAAAGATGTTCAGGAGTACGATAATTTTATAGAAGCCCCAATGTTTCCCCCTGTGGATCAGATAAGCGATCTTTCAAAGATTTTCAATGAACATAATGCAGGGAAGCAAACAGAAATGGGTTACAAAGGAAAGGTAAAACAGGAAGGACGACCCCATAGGGGAAAAGTTATCGGTGATCATGATATAGAAAAGATGAACAAATTATTAAAACCAGGTGACGACCAAAATATTGATGTTAATGATTTCCTTAAATTGATAGATGAATAAGAAGAGTAAAAAAGTCAGAGAAAAAGAAACGCTTAAAGATTATATTGCACGCCACGGTAATGAGAAAGGCATCATGCAAGGTGGTAAAAGACTTTCTAGTGTAGTTGTTAATGGAAAGGCGATGACTTGTCGGCAGCGAGATAATTTAGTGGTGTTTATGTATGAAAAGCATTATGACATAAATTGGATAGCACGGGCTTTTAATATGCCGGTGACATCTGTTGAAAATATAATATCTAACAGGGTGAGATAATGAATGAAAATGATGATCTATTAGGACGTAGAAAAATGAGTAAGGCGTTTATGCGCCAGACTAATTATACAAGAAATCTAAACGAGTGTCTTCATGCTCAAAACTATTATATTGAGTGGGAGATTAAAGACCCCGAAGGTAAATTAGTCTGTGAAGTGGCTATGTCTTATGATCAATTTGTCAGGTTGTTACTTTGTCAGTCTGATGTAACGGTTACTTTAGTAAAGTATCGTGGTTTGGACGGGAAATTAAAAGAAGAAGAGGTACCGGCACCAGATTCTGTTACTGATAATCTTATTAGGAAATTTGGTGATGCAGGAGAATCTTTAAGCAATCGCATAATAGATGTAAGAAAAGATGTTTATGAAATGCTCAATAGTGGGAAGAAACCAGGCAAGAAAGCGTTGGAGAAGTTACTCCATGATTTAGAAATTATTGAAGGTCATCATGGCTCAAACATGCCATATTTTGTTGAGCGAGCATCTGAACAGGTTGCAGAAATTACCGATAATGCAAAATCACAATTATCTATTTTTGCCCAGAATATTTTGAATGTTAAAATAGATGCAAATGACTTCGCGCCGCTGATTGAGAGTAAATCAGTTTTACCTTTGCCTGATAAGACAGCCGAACCGATTGAGGAAGGCTATGAGTTACAGGAAAGGGAATTGAAACCGATTAGTGAAATGTCATCAATGGAAGTAGGGGATGCATTGACTTTTCGTTTACGTCAGATTGAAGCAGCAGAGAATAGGTATTATGATAAGATTAAGAAGCAAGGGGATTATTCAGATCGCAAACACCTATTTGGTAGTAGTGCTTCGGAGCATGGTAATAAATTTGTAGATATTACCTATATTAGTTATCATGGACCTCATAAGGTTGATTTAGATAAAGCCAGACGATATTTAGAGTTCTTACTTACCGTTAAGAATATTCAGGAATTTAAGACAGCCTATTGGTTTGAGAAAAAAGAATAATTTTTTTACGGTAATTGTTGACAAATTTATTTTTATGTATTAGATTATATAATAAGGAGATAAAAATTATGAATTATGCAGTAATTATAATATCGTTTAGTGGATTGGTAGAAGAGACTATCCTTGTTATGGATGAAGATAAAAGTTTTTGTGGACAGAAAGCAGAAGTCCTTTTTGAAGAGGAATGCAAACAAAGGCTTTTGCAATGCACAGAAGAAGAAATGAAAGTGTATAAGGATGAAGGGCATGTTGCTTTTAATCTTTATGATATTTACTTAACCTGGCCGACAATGGGGCAATAATGAGTAATAAGAAAAAGAAATTTCCGGTCTATGTTGTTTTTGGTGATTCGAAAGCATGTAAAGATGAATTTGAATTTGACACTAAAAAAGAGCGAGATGCTTTTATTATGGGTGTCAATGCTTGTGACGGTTGGATGGGTGCTACGATTTATAATGAAGATGAAAAAACAGAATGGGAAGCAGTTAAAACTACAGGAGCGTAATTATGAAAAGGAAACGGTGGACAATTAAAGAGTTGGAGAATACAAGCGATAAGGATTTGATTATTACTTTGCTTGTAGAGAGGCGTGATGCTTGTACTAATGTGTATTCTCCTTTGTATGAGCGATTGACTGCGACTATAAATCGTATTGAGCAGGACAAGTTGGCAGAAGCCGGTTTTGAGGTTAAATAATTATGGATAGATTTCAGAAGGAAAATGCAATCGAGAAGATTGACGGGTATTTCTTCAAAAGACCCAATGAGACTGATTTGGGGGCTTTCATGCGTGCCAAAAAGGAAACGATAGATAATATGCAGAGGCAGTTGGATGCGATCAATGAAATAACGCTGGTAGATTTTGCCGGTGACAGGAGGACCTCAGCCAGGCTCGATTGACCGGTCACGACACAATATTTAAGCGTGTATAGTACAGGCGAGTGTAAAAAAGGTTGTTCTTCCCCTATATTTTTTATCCACATTTTATCAACAGCAGCGAAAAAATAATTGTCAACAAGTTATCAACATACCATTCATGGCATGAGAGTTGCTTGACAAATTAAAAAATATTTTTGTCCCTTTCCTAACAACATAGGCATAGATGTGGTAATTTGTCAACAGAAAAATTATTTTTTATTTCTTGTTGACAAATTTAGTTTTTTATATTAGATTATATAATAAGGAGAAAAAAGAAAATGGAACAAATTGAAATATTAAAGTATAGGGATTTACCTCCACGGATTAAAAAGGCAATGAAAAACCTTCAGATTAAGTCTGCTATGCTTAAAGAGATTAAGAAGGTCTATTGGGGTGGTTATATCCTTAAGTTGCATGATTCGGCAGGATGGGCGTTTAAAACGGCAGATTTGGTATCCAATGAAGTTCAGCATATTGAGAATATGGGATTTGGTACTGTCGTTGCAATTAAGCCCAAAATGAGAGAGCATGATGTTGTACGGTTATCAGAGAGTATTGAAGGTTGTGATATTCCTGTGGGGGCTGAAGGTACGGTTGTTCATATGTATGATAGTGGCCCATCTTGTGAAGTTGAATTTTCTGAATATAAGAATACTGTTAAAATGGTTTATATTGAAAATCTGAAAGTTTTAACGTATTATTAAAGAAGGGTAAAAGATGTACGAAAATATTTATTTACTTTGCACTAAAGATTATGATGAAGGTGGAGAAAAGACCTTTATTAAGGGTGAAGAATATGAAGGGTCAAGACATACAACTGATTCTTAGATTGTAAAAAATGAGTTTAATCTTTTGAGTATTCTTTATGATAATTTTACTTATGAGTATTTTGTGAGAGCTTTTTGTAAAGATGATTTTGCAAAAATATGTGAAAGGGCAAGGCGAACTTTGTGTACAGAACCTAAAGAATATTCTGTTACTTTTAATTATCGCTTTGATTGTTGCAATGCCGATGATATAAGGCATGGCAAAACTTCCGTTTTTTGTAAGTCGAGGGATGAGGCTTACGACAAGGTATCGAGGATGTGGCCCAACATGACGAATATAGAAGTAATGCCAGTAGAATAAGATTAGGGGTTTTTCTCCTTTTCTTTTTTTGACTATTAATCCATGATTGTGTCTGTGGCATAGTATTTTTTGTAGTGTCACAAATTTTTTTTGTACTTTATGTTGACAAATTTAGTTTTGTGTATTAAGTTATATAGTAGAAAGGAAAAATTAAAAATGGGAAAGAAACTTATCTACAAAAAAGAAGATTTCAATATATTATCGGGTGACAATACCGGTGATATAAGAATAGCCTATGTATTTGAGAGTAAGGACGGAAAAGTTACGGCTAATTTTTTCTTTGAGCCTGGGAATGTTCAGGTACGTGGTTTAATATCGGGAAAAGGAGATATAATAGGAACAATACATATTGTTTATCCTTTATTGAATCCTGTTGGTGATCCGCGGAAATTACCCGATGCTTCTGAAATTCTAAACAGTATTATTTCAAAGTTAAAACGGGGTGAATACGAATAATAAATAAAGTTGTTGACAAATTTAGTATTTTTGTTTATCTTATTGGTAAGCAAAGGAGAAAACAAATGGGTACAGAAGAATACAAAGGGTATACAGTGAAAATTGAGCAAGAAGATGGTAATTTATTTGGTTCACGGGACTGGGATAATTTGGGGACAATGATTTGTTTCCATAATGGTTATCAGTTAGGTGATAAACACGAATTAAGGTCTGCAGATTTTAACAGTTGGGATGAAGTTGAAGCCCATATAATAAAGGAACATGATCCGGCTGTTATATTACCATTATATTTGTATGACCACAGTGGTTTAAGAATGAAGGTCGGGAGTTTTACTGGACTACTTCCCCAAGGTCATGCTGAATTCGATTCAGGTATGGTCGGATTCATCTTTGTTTCCAAAGAAAAGGCACGGGAAGAATATTCATGGAAAAGGATAAATAAAGCCCGTAAGAAAAAACTATCCGAATATCTTACCAATGAAGTGAGTATTTATGATCAGGATTTAAGTGGTGATGTTTGGTATTACGTTATCACTAAAGAAGATGACCCTGATGTTCACGAATCGGTAGGGGGGCTTTATGGACATGAGTATGCTGAAGAAGAGGCGAGGGCAATAGTTGACGGAATGATAGATTATGATGAAAAGCATAATGGAGTTCAGCAGAAATTGGAATTATCTGGATGTTAAGGGGAATATTCAGTTTATTCTTGTGGCCTTTTATGCTATGCCTTAAATTTTTTGGTATGATAATAGGGGCACTTTTCATTTTAGCCTTAGGTTGTTAATATGGAGAATACGAATTTAACAGTTGCATTAATTATTGCTTTAATTGAAATGGAAAAAGAGCCTATCCCTGCGATGGGGCTTCTTGATATTGACATTGAAATGGGACAGCAGACTTCACAATATTATTTATTTATCAAAACAGTTAAGACAGCAGATGGGAAGACCCATAAACTTGATGATGCATTACCTATTGGTATTGTTAATGAAAAATTTGACAGGGAGAGAGATAGAAGGGTTAAGGAAGCAGTTAAGAATAGGATCATTGAGATTGAGACAGAGAAAAATGGTTTTCATAAAATATCAGGTGCTTGTGTACGTGCTTTTAATGTTAAGAAAGTACATAATGCATGGAGTGCTACCGTAGTATTATTTGATTCTCCTGAAAGTAAGGGAGAGAGATTTGATAATTGTGAGTATCCTACTAACATTATAACATTATCGAGGGTAAAATGAGTAGAAAAATTTATGTTGAAGTGAAGACACGTTTAATAATCAATGCTGATGATGATGTTTCCGTTGATGAAGTTCTTGAGAATATGGATTATAATTTTATTTCTCAGAACGATGGTGCTGATATTGAAGACACTGAAATTCAGGATTGGAAAGTGACGGATTCAAAATGAGCGAAGGTATTTATAACGATTATGACGAAAAGACTTATTGTAACGATGAGTTACAGATCATCTTTGATAAGTACACTACATGGATGCAGAATAATGGGCAGGCCCCGGAAGTGTCCCATATTAAGGATATTGATGAGTCTAATATCGGTCATGTTGTTTATCATGCTGAACTTATGGACGAATAAATAATATGCATCAATGTTGCCAACAAGTTTTACTCCCTCAAATGTTGCATTGGAGACAGTGTAAGAATAATGGTACGGTCAAGAGATGTGGGAAGTGGTATTGTGGGGTTCACGATCCTGAAAAGGTTAATGAGCGTCAAGAGAAACGGGATAAGAAGAGAAGTAAGAAAAGGGAACAGCGGAGAAATTTGTACATTGCTCATTTAGCATTAAAAAACAGAAAGTAATATTTTTTTTACATTACCTGTTGACAAATTTAGGTTTGTGTATTAAGTTATTAAGGAAAGGAGAAAATGCAAAATGAATGATACAATACATTATCCAACAATTCACAGTGGCAATGCAGTTGAGACGCTTGCTGATACCGATAGATATAAATGTCGGTTTAAGGTACGTTCAGAGTCTTCAGGCAGGTTGTATATGGTTTCCTTTGACAGTGCCGATGGTGCCGGTTATTGGACGTGTTCATGTCCCGGTAATATCAGGCATGGTGACTGCAAACATTTGAGAGCAGTCGGTGTTAAAGGGCGCAAGCTCGGAAAACAAATGCTTATCGAAAATTCCCTGAGATAATAATGAGTAAAACGAAAAAGAATGTATGGGATCCTGATTATACGCCTTATGGGACGTATGAAGGTGCGCCTGGTAGTCCCGACCAATGGAGAAATGAGTTTGGGTGGGCGTGGGATCATTCGGAGTGGGGCGCAGGAAGGGCTGACA
>Ga0307378_10011679_pt1 | contig 11297 bp, 12 predicted proteins | sample UN1MG_FD_202238 | JGI IMG/M metagenome (GOLD analysis project Ga0307378, IMG submission 202238) | Soil microbial communities from Risofladan, Vaasa, Finland - UN-1 | ecosystem: Environmental > Terrestrial > Soil > Coastal area > Acid sulfate soil | place: Finland: Risofladan, Vaasa | collected...
GTAACTGTAGCGGCGTTGGCCGGCTGCTTCAACTCCTCGAATACCTGCCGCGCCTGTTCGTACCACCCAATCGCTGCATCCCACTGCTCCCGGGCCTCCTCCAACACCCCCAGGCTGTTGAACGTCCGGGCCTCCGCCACCCGGTCGCGGATCTCACGGTATGTCGCCGCCGCCTTCTTGTAGGCCGCCTCCGCCTCCTCGTACCGCTTGGCCCCTGCCAGCGCATCCCCGATGTTGCGGGTAACCGTAGCAGCGTTGGCCGGCTGCTTCGGCTCCTCGAACACCTGCCGTGCCCGCTCGTACCACCCAATCGCCGCATCCCACTGTTGCCGCGCCTCCTCCAATACCCCCAGGCTGTTGAAGGTCCAGGCCTCCGCCACCCGGTCGCGGATCTCGCGGTACGTCTCCGCTGCCTCCTTGTATGTCGCCTCCGCCTCCTCGTACCGCTTGGCCTGTCTTAGTGCAATACCGATGCTGCGGGTAATCGTAGCGGCGTTGGCCGGCTGCTTCAACTCCTCGAACATCTGCCGCGCCTGTTCGTACCATCCGATCGCCGCATCCCACTGTTGCTGCGCCAGCTCCAGATCTCCAAGCCTACTAAGTGTCCAGGCCTCCTCCACTCGGTCGCCGATCTCGAGGTATGTCTCCGCTGCCCCCTTGTAGGCCGCCTCCGCCTCCTCGTACCGCTTGGCCTGTCTCAGTACATCCCCGATATCACAGACAGCTTTTCCCACGTTGCCATACTGGTTGAGGTCCTCAAACAACTTTCGTGACTGCTGGTACCACTCAATCGCTTCGGCCCAGTGCTGCATGTTCTCTTCCAGCAAGCCCAATCCATTCAGTGCCCAAGCTTCAAGTGTTACATCGGGTATAGACTGAGCCAATTTCAGGCTCTGCTTGTAGTAATCTTCGGCTTCTTTCCACCACTTTCTCTTGAGATAGACATCTCCCAATCCACGGAGTTGCTCACACTCCCTTTTCTGATCCCCTCTCTTGCGATCGATTCCGAGTGCCATCTCGTAGTACTTGGTCGCATCCTTGAATTGCTCATCCTTCGACAGGCTGTCTCCCAGGCACCCGCACGCCCGTGCGATGCATCTGTCGTCCTCGAAGGCTTGTGCAAGCGCCAGAGCCTTGCTGTACTCCTCCCTCGCCTTCGTGACGTACCCTGCCCACTCCTTTGTCTTCGCCCATTCGATCAATACCCAAGGTTCAACGGGGGTGTCCGTTGCTTCAGCGATAAGGGGCTGTAGAGCCGCTTCAGCCTTTCCCCAATCCCTCGCGACCACCAGGCGCCTGCTGTCCAAGTATCTTAGCCACAACCTGGTAAGTGGCTCAAGCCGAGCGTCATGTTCACCAACGTAGGTGAGCAGCAGGGACATTGCTGCTGTCTCATCACGATAATCCAAGTCCCAAAATAGGTCTACCAGTCTCTGACGGGCAGCCGCCTCATTGAACACAAACTCGTGATATACTGCTTCGATTTGCTCGTTGTCTCCCAGCACTTTTTCGAAGTGCTGTTTTGCCCGTCGGCTGAGTTCCTCATACCATTCTGGTTCTTCCTTCAACAGATGCCCGATTGTCGCCTTGCGCGTCAATTCATGCAACCGATACCCCTGCGTACCGTGAGGCTCGACAAAGGAGAATCCTAACAATCTCTCGTACAAGGGACCAACTTCATCAATTCGTTCTGGCAGCAATGCCCGCAACACGCCTTCGTTGAACCAGTGGGGCACAGCCACGGCCAGTGTCGCTTCCCTGACCGTCCGAGGCACTCCGGATAGCAACTGGTCAGTAATGATCCAGGTCTGCTCTTCCAGAGTCTCTGCACTCGTAAGCCGTTCTAAGACATCTCGTTGATTGCTCATTCCGCCCCCCCCATTTGTGCCCGGGCATCAATATACTCAGCAAACAGTTTGGGTAGTCCTCGCATCGTCTGATGCAACTGGACCAATTTTGTCTCTGGAATTGGCACCCCCCGTTGCTTTGCATACTCCTTATAGTCGCGTAGTTGGACTCCTTGCAGGGGAAACTGGTAGCCGTGCCTCGACCAATAATCGTCCGTTCTCGGCCACTGCCTACCACCAACCACAAGGATGGCTTGCTCTATCCTCTGCAGTCCCTCCAAGAATGACTTCTCAATCCAATCTTGAAGCATAGGAGCAGCCTGCTCATACGTATCGAGAAGTAACACCAAGCGAAGTGGCTCTTCCATCGCTGCCCAGTCTGCAAAGAAATACTCGGTCAACTCCTGTCGCTGTTCCAACCGGCCTGCCCCGCCGCGCTTCGCTGAGTACAGGGGGAAGCGGTGCGGTCCAAGTACGCGCCATATTCCATCCAATATCTCATCGAAGTCTATCGTGCCACTGAGATCCAACCTCAAGCAGGGTATTCGTCGCTTGACTACCTTGCTCTCGAAATTGCTCATTAACCAGGTCTTGCCTTGACCGTGATCACCAACCATCAACATTAAGCGATGCTGTGGGTCATCTCTGTCAAGCATGCACTCGAACGTTCGCACCTCAGGCTGTCGATCCATCACAGATTGGGTTTCTAGCATTCCTGTTCGCTGGTCCCTTCTTGACTCCAGGTGACCAAAAAACTGGAGTATATCTGTACAGCCGCTTTGCTCAATCTCTTCAACAAGTATATGGTGCAACGGATCTAATCCACGTTGTGCCCTGACCTCCTTACTTACTCGGATATCACGGATGCCGAGCACTTCGAGAAGGATGTGAGGATACTGACTTATGTCAAAATCCGTACTTCGTGCTTTATTCAGGAACTTGTCGAACAGTGGAGTAAAGAAGTCCTCATACGATCTTCCGTTGAGTGTTGTCCCAGCTGGCACGGTATAGAGGAGCTGACAATCCAGGTAAGGATTCCCCGCCCAGTCGCCGATCGTGAGATGTGCGATTCCGGCAAAGTAATGGTTAAGCCAATGCTCAAGTGCAACCGGGTTCCGCAGGAATGAATATACCCAATTACAAAACACCTCCCCCGGGGCTCTCTCTGGATAGAAATCTAGTGCATCCGCCAGCCGTAGTAATCCCGCCAACAGGTCTCGCCGCACAGCACCATACTTCGTCAACTCGGTCCTGTAGCACGGGCACTCTTGATCGCGCAGATTCGCCTTCCGATGCCCTCGACAAATCGCCATCACATGGAACCTATCCGCGGACGGCAGAGTGAAGAGACTGATTCCCTCCTCTGAGATCAGATAGGCACTTAGCAGATGATGCACAGCGCGAATCTGAACATCCACGGGTTTCCCTGCCAGCTCCTCCTCGTACCGGGTACCACTATCGCACTTGTCTTCCTGACAGAAACGAAGAGACCCCGCTAAGTCAGGGAGTATCTCTCTTTCAAAGCGTGGTGCATCGAAAAACATGCCCACATCGTGAAGATACGCGGCTGCTACCAGCAGATAGGACTCGTACCCTGTCAATGGTGGTTTCAGATGCTTTGCTAGCTCACCCAGCAACACTACTACGTTGTCGGAATGGATCTCATTGTGCAGGGTGAAATCAGGAGCGGCCGGTATCCCCGTGCTAGCCAGCCGCCTCAGTTCGTCTCTGACCTGCCCCAACCATACGACCCGTCCATCACCCAACCTGAAGGTCTCTTTCAAGACCTTCTCTACGTTGCGCCATGAGTCCTCAAGTGTTGTTATATCTCTCATTATCCCCCTACCTTTGTTCATTCTGCCACTGGTTAAGATGAACTGCGCGTACTTGGTGATCTGCAGGCTTCCCAACTAGAGCATCCTGGTACCGGCCACCACCATCACAAAAATCGTCCTCGCAGAACCGGAGGGATTCTGCTATATTGGGCAGGATGTCACTTTTGAAGCGCGCTCACCGAAGAACATCCCGATGCCGTGCAGGTACGCGGCTGCGATAAGCATGCGGACCTCGTACCCCGACAACTCCCATCTGCAGAGCTCTGCCAACTCTCCCAAAAAGAGTATAACGTTATCCGAATGGGTCTCGTTGTGCAACGTGAAATCATGAGCAGTCGCTATCCCTGCTGGACAGGTGCTGCATATAGCCATCAACTAGTTGAGATAGCTATGCTATCTTTGACAACATCCAACTATGCAACAAGGCGGATCGCCCTCCCAGGGCACGATCCGCCTTGCCTGTCGTCAGATTGCCATTCCCACCCTCCCGTGGATGAAAAGAGGCAACACGGTATTCGCACACTCACCGAATCACCATTACAATTTTATATCGAAGTTGGAGAAATGTCAAGAGTGATTGTCTCCATTATCGTCAATAGTGAACCCTGGTCCGGCCACACTGGTGGTCAACCGTGAGGTGTCCTCAGCTTCCTGGAGACGAGTGGTTACGATGTCTTGCAGAGTCTCAGGCAGTACACCTTTGCCAATCCCTCGCCGGCCTTGTCGCCGGTCACCGTCTTGCTCGCGCTCTGTCCTTGCCCTGCCGATAGTCATCACCGCCATTGGGCACCCTGTGACACACGGCGGCGTCCAGGAAGCGGGAACGCAGACGGGACTCCGCCAGGTCTTCGGGCCGCACGTTGCTCGCCACCAGCGTGTGTGCCCTGGCAACGTACCGGGCGTTGAAGATGCGGAACAGCACCTCCGCCGCCCGGTCGGTCAGCCGCTCCGTCTACAGGTCGTCCACCACCAGCCAGGGCCTGTCCTGAGCCGGGCCGAAGGACACGCACTGGCATAAGCCGATCAGGTTTTCGGCCTGCCCGCTGTCGAAGCCATCCCGGATCATGGCCGGGAGTGCCGGGGCTGTGACGAAGAGCACCGCGTGACCATGAGCCAGCAGGTGGTTGGCAGCCGCGGCCGCCAGGTGGGTCTTGCCGTTCCCAGGCGGGCCATAGACGTACACCCACGGCACGTCACCCCGGACGAAACGGACGACCGCGTTGCGCACGCTCACCAGCCGCCTGTCCCTCTGCACGTCAAATCTGTCGGCCGGCCGGGTCCTGGATGTTTGCCTTTCCATCTCGTTATGCTACAATCTCTACACCATGACCCTTGGCGAGATTCCCAGTGGCCTGTGGCCACATTTCCAGGAATATGACCCCGCAACGCTGGACCTCGAGCGGGACGCAACCCTGATCATCCAGCGTACGTTGGAGTATGGCACGTGGGACGAGGTGCGCTGGCTTTTCAGCACCTACGGCCGCGCACGCATCCGCGCGTTCGTGCGGGAACGGGGCGAACGCATGCTGTCGCGGGTCACCTTTACCTATTGGCGCAAGTTGCTGGGGGTGCGCCGGTGGCGGCGCTCGCCGTTTCCGACGGCAGCGGGGGAAGTATGGGACAGGTGACCCTGGCCAACCCCCACTGGGAAGCGCTCACACCCGAGACGCGGCAGGTCTTTCACAAAGCTGCCGGCCTGCCCTTCATCGGCCAGTTCTACCTGGCGGGCGGGACGGGGTTGGCGTTACACCTGGGGCATCGCTTTTCGGTGGACCTGGACTTCTACTCGCCGGCCCCGGACGCCGTTGGGCCAGAGGTGCGCGCCACGTTGCGGGAAGCGCTGGATGACCCGACCCTGTCCATTACTCACGACAGGGATGCGACGTTCGTAGCGACCTGGCGTGGGGTGGGGGTCAGTTTCTTCCGTCTGCGCCTGTACCCTCTCGTACAGCAGCCTGTGGTGTTGGACGATGAAGCGCTTTCTGGAGCGCCAGGCGCTGGAGGCCGGGCGAAAGCATCTGGAGGATTTGTGGGGCTGAACGATGTCACGAGAGCAACAAGCCTGCCTTGATGGTTCCGGCGCCGTGGCCCAGGGCGGCAGCGTGGCGGCCGGGGAGAAGGGCGTCGCCATCGGCGGTGACGTGCATGGGAGTGTCATCGCCACCGGCGACCACGTGACCGTCGTCTACCAGGGTGCCGCGGTCGCCATTCCCTCTCCCGAAGCGGTGGCCCGCCACCGGGCGGCGCTGCGGGAGCGCCTGGAGAATGACGCCCGCACGCGCTGGGGCGGGATGTCGCTCTACATCCAGGAAGAAGGGGCCACGCTCCCCATCGAGGCCTCCCCTTACCAGACGGGGAGGCTGGGGCCGCGGGAGAATCTCCTCCGGCTGCTCCACACCGCCGGCCGGCTGCTGGTGCTGGGGGAGCCCGGCTCCGGCAAGAGTGTCTCGCTGGAGCGGCTGGCCTGGGAACTGTGCTCCCCGCCAGAGTCGGGGGGGCCACCGCCGGAGTCGGCGGGATCGGGGCCGGAGCCGGCCGTGCCGGTGCTGGTGCGGCTGTTCCACTATGCCGGCACCTCGCTGGCGGAGTGGGTGCGGGCGAGCCTGCAGGAAACGGGCCACCTGCGCCTGGACGACGAGCGGGCGCTGGCCGCTTTCCTCCAGGAAGGGGAGGGCCGTTGCTTCTTCCTCTTCGACGGGCTGAACGAGGTCCCGCCCCCCTACCGGGACCGGCTGGTGGATGAACTGGTGCGCTGGATGGCCGCCTGCTCGCGCCACTGCGTCGTCCTCACCAGCCGGCCGCAGGACGAGGTGTGGCGGCGGCTGCGCGGGGAAGTGAATCAAACGGTGGTCGTGCAGCCCATCGGGGACGCGCAGGCGCAGGGCTACCTGGCCGCGCACCTGGGTGAGAAGCGAGGGGAAGGCCTCTACGAGCGGCTCGACGAACGGTTGCGGGCGATGGCCCGCACGCCGCTCGTGCTGTGGCTGATCAAGGAGGCGGGGACGGCGGGGGAGACGGTGCCGGGCAACCGGGGCGAGCTGTACGCCCGTTTCGTCTCCCGCATGCTGCGCCGAGACACCGACCGGCGCATGAACGCCGAGATCCCAGAGCGGGTCAAGCGGCGGGCGCTGGCGGACCTGGCCTACCACCTGGGCCTGGGCCAGCGGCTCGCTTGCCCGCGCGAGGAGGCGGTCGAGGCAGTGGCCCGGCGGCTGGGGGAGGGGCAGGTGGAGCAGGCGGATCAGGTGGTGGGGGCGTGCGCCCGGCACGGCCTGCTGGCAGGGGACGATCCGGTGTGGTTCGCCCCGCACCCTACCGTGCAGGAGCACTTTGCGGCGCTGGCGCTGCAGGAAGAGGTGCAGCGGGAGTGGCACGTGGGGCGCTGGGGCCGCCTGTGGAGGGCCGCGCGACGGCGGCTGGCAGGGCACGAGCAGGGCCTGGCGGGGCTGGCGGCGGACGATTGGTGGATGGAGACGTTCGTGCAACTGGCGGGGCTGGTGGACGATGCCAACCGGCTGGCGCGGGAGGTGGTGCGGGTGAATCCCTGGCTGGCCTGGTGGTGCGTGGAGGAAGGGCGAGAGGTAGCGGAGGAGACGCGCCACGCGGTAGCGGACCGCTCGATACGCTTGTTGGAATCGGAGCGGGTGGCGGATCGGCGGCGGGCGGTGGCGGCGCTCGCGCAGGTGCGGAGCGAGCGGGTGGTGCGGCCGCTGCTGCGGGCCGCGGCGGACCCCGACGGGGAGGTGGCCGGGCTGGCGGTGCAGGCGCTGGTGGAAATGGGAGAAGCAGCCCGGCCACTGGTAAGGGCGGCCTTGAGAGGCACGGATCGACGGCTATGGGATGCCGCGCTTCGCTACCTGCGGGCACAGCCGGATGAAGCGCTCTGGGCGGAAGTACCGGGTAAAGTCTGGGAGGAGATTCTGGGTCAGCCGATGGTCTGGGTACCGCCAGGACCGTTTTTGATGGGTAGTGACAAGCGGAGGGATGCGCTGGCGAACGACGACGAACTGCCGCAGCACGAGGTGATACTGCCGGGATACTGGATCGGGCGCTACCCGGTGACGGTGGCCCAATTCCGGGCCTTCGTGGAGGCCAGCGGCCACCAGCCCGCCGACTCTGGCAGCCTGAAGGGGCCGGACGACCATCCGGTGGTGAACGTGGTCTGGTACGATGCGCTGGCCTACTGCCGTTGGTTGAGCGAGAGGGTGGGGATGCCGGTGACGTTGCCCAGCGAGGCGGAGTGGGAGAAGGCGGCACGGGGCACGGACGGGCGCATCTACCCCTGGGGAGACGAACCTCCCGACGAGGGACGGTGCAATTTCGGCGGTAACGTGGGGAGCACCACGCCGGTTGGCCGTTACTCGCCGCGGGGGGATAGCCCCTACGGCTGCGCGGGCATGGCCGGGAACGTGTGGGAGTGGACGCGGAGCCTGTGGGGAGAAGATTGGGAGAAGCCCGCTCTCAAGTATCCGTACGATCCCGAGGATGGGCGGGAGAATCTGGAGGCGGGCCACGATGTAGGCCATGTGTTGCGGGGGGGCGCCTTCGGCGATGTAGAGAGGTTCGTGCGGTGCGCCGCCCGCATCAGGCTCAACTCGCTCCGGTACCTCCCGGACTACCGCTTCAGGAACCTCGGTTTTCGGTTAGTGGCGTCCCGTGCGCCAGGATAAACCGGCAAGGTGTAGTAGGTGAGAGCCCTATACAGTCAAGGTCTAGCGAACCAGGCTGGCCTCCGGCCTGCGCAGGGGTGAGCAATAAGGTCGGGAGCGGTGCCCAGGGAGAGCCTGGGGCGTCATTTTCATTGAGGTCGCGATCAGCACCTGGCACGAGCGCCAGTTCGTTGCACTGGTGAGGGTTTCTCATTCTGCACTCCGCATTCCGCATTCTGCATTCCGCGGTGGGTAGCAAGGTATTCGGCACGCTGCTGGATCTCCTCGATGAGCGTGTGAGTGATGATCAGTTGGCCGGTTTCGACGTCCACGTCAATCGCCCCGACTTCACCGCGATCGCCGGTGGGCGGCATCGAGAGGATGATCGGGACACGCCAACAGTTACGCTCACCGACGACCAGCCGCGGGGTGCCGCCGTGCATGTTCGTGCTGATCTCGTCCGTTGCCCCCGTCCCGGGGCGAATCGGGTGGGCACCGTCCTGCATGGGACGCCCCCGGGACGGGGGCTGTGAGCCTGACAGGCGGTGCGGCCCACCTGGAAATCGCTCCAGCACCGCCTGTTTCACGGCGGTGCGGCCCACTGCAATGGCCGTCGCCCAGAAGTGAGATGCGCCCGCGTCCCGGGGCGAATCGGGCGGGCACCGTTCTGCATGAGACGCCCTCGGGACGGGGGCTGTGAGCCTGATATACGGAACGGGGGCTGTGAGCCTGACATACGGAACCTGGGCTGTGAGCCTGACATGCGGAACCTGGGCTGTGGCCCCCGCCTGAATGTGGGCCACTGATGGCCACATCTCTCCGGCGTAGAACATTTTTTCTAATCTTGGCCATAAATATGACGTAATCTGGCATCTATTGGTGGTATACTCTGAGGCGGGGCGGAGATTCCTCGTCGCTGCGCTCCTCGGAATGACAAGGGGAGAGCGGAGTGGGGATCCCTCGTCGCTGCGCTTCTCGGAATGACAGAGAGGAGCGGAGATTCCTCGTTGCTGCGCTCCTCGGAATGACAGGGGGGGGAGGGCGATTTGAACCTGAGGGCTGTGGTGTGGGTAGAATAGGCGAAAGGCTTGACAACCGGGAAAAGGTATGCTATAATGTCTATTGTCCTAGGATACTAGGACAATAGACAGGAAAACAGGACCATGGACGTCAGAATCGAATCCAACAGCCCCATGCCGGTCCACGTCCAACTCGAGGAGCAGATCCGCTTCCTGATCCTCAACGGAGAGTTGGAGCCGGGGACCCGCTTGCCGACCACTCGCCAACTGGCCGGCTTCCTGCGCATCAACCGCAACACGGTGCTGCGGGTGTATCAGGACCTGGAGAAGGAGGGGCTGGTCGAGTGCTGCCGGGGGCGGGGGTGCGTGGTCGTCGAGAAACCCCTGGCGGTCGGCCCATCCGTGTCCGCGCGGCTCGTGGAGATCATTGACCATGCCATCGAGCAGGGTGGGCAATTGGGGATCAGCCCGGAGGACCTGGCTACCTTCGTCTACGCCCGTTCCCGGCAGTGCCGGAACGTCCAGGTCAAGCGGCGGCTGATGTTCGTGGAGTGTGAAGCGCCCATTGTAGCCGCACTGGCGCGGGCGATCCAGGACAGGCTGGACGTGGAGGTGATCCCGGTCATCCTGCAGGACCTGCGGCAGCCCACGCCTGAGGTCAAGGAACAGTTGTGCGAAGTGCACGTGGTAGCCACGACGTTCTTTCACATCCAGGAACTCAGGCGATTGCTGGCCAAAACGAACAAGGAAGTCGTCGCGCTGGGCGTGAAGCCGCACCTGGAGAACTTGATTCAGGTCGCGGCGGTTCCCAAGGGCACGCTGGCGGCGATGGTGTGCGTCAGCGAGCCCTGCGCGCTGGAGTTGAAGCAGTCGCTGGAGGACGCCGGGATCAAGGGACTGGAGGCCGTCCTGGGCGGTGTGGATGACCCGCACAGGCTGGCTCAGGTCATCCGGGAGGTGCCGGTGGTCATCGCTTCGGATTTCGTGGCCGATCAGGTGCGACCATTGCTGAGGCCGGACCAGCAGTTGATTGCCCTGGATTATACGACGCTCGACGAGGGGGCCTTTAACCTGCTCAAGTCGCTGATGACGGAAGACCTGCCAGGGGCGTAGGCAAGTTCTGGAAAGGAAACAGGCCGGGCACGGCCCGGCCTGCGAGAATGGGTGAAACGCGGACCGACCGTGCTGTGGCCGCAGCACGATTGGGCGGTATGGACTTGTGCATCGTCTCCCTCGGGAGACCACCAGGCCGCATATCCGCAGACGTTTGACCCAGGCGTATTATATCACTTTCGGCGACCGATGTCAACGTGATGCCCCTTGCGAAGGTTGCGGCCAAACCTTCGCAAGGGTCTGCTTGGAGGAGGTGAGCCATGGGAGTGGAGCGGGCTGGCAGACGGATTCCCGCGGGCACGCGGGCAAGGAGGGCGCCAGCAAAGGATTCGCTGGACGTGCTCATGCACAAGGCACTTCGCTCATCGTTCGGCAGCGCGGTGCCCCCGGCGGCGGTGTGGGGCCGCATTCAGCGGGACGTCCTGCGCTCGCGGCGGAACGCTGCCAGGGGGAACCACGCTACAGTGTAAGATCTGTACAGCAAGGTAGGGAGGTGTGAGATGTTTACCTGGTACGATGTCCTGGTACACCAGGAACGCAACAAGGACTTGCTACGGGAAGCGGAGCACTACCGGTTCGTGCGCCGGGCTCTGGCAGGGCGGGAACGGCACGATCACTTCTATTGCCGGGCGTTGATATGGTTGGGCCGCCGGCTGGTGGCCTGGGGAGTACGTCTACAGGCACGACACGGTGCTGCTGTTGGGGCGCTTGATTTCGAGTGGCGCCCCGCTCCTCAGTGTTCGGTGAGCCGGTGAACGCCGGTGATCAAGAAACCGGGTTTTTCCCAATAACCCGGTTTCTGGACCTTGAACACAGAGTGGCGGCAGAGCCGGC
>Ga0307378_10011682_pt1 | contig 11296 bp, 10 predicted proteins | sample UN1MG_FD_202238 | JGI IMG/M metagenome (GOLD analysis project Ga0307378, IMG submission 202238) | Soil microbial communities from Risofladan, Vaasa, Finland - UN-1 | ecosystem: Environmental > Terrestrial > Soil > Coastal area > Acid sulfate soil | place: Finland: Risofladan, Vaasa | collected...
CTGCATCAATGTGTTGACAGGCCCTTGAGATGGCTTCATCCTGGTCATACCCGCTGAGAATAAGAGTTGCCGGACCTACACATTGTATTTTGACTGTCTCATAACCCTGCACCATTTTCTTGAAGGTTTCGAGACAGCTCAAATTGCCGGGCTTTTCAATGTACTCCAGCATGGCATCACCCAGTTTGGGAAGTTCCGGCAGAAATGGTATATCATGCCGGAGGCTGTATTCTACAGCCTTGCCAACATCATCGTATGGCAAAGATCCAATTTGTGTTACTATTTTTCTTCTGCTAATGGTACATTCTCACCTTGCTATGAGTCTGCATTATTGTGTTTGTATCATGGCTTGAAATACGCTACGAAGCCGTTTTCATAGGCTTTTCTTTCCCAGTCAGGAGTGACGATCGCCTGAAGGGGGGCTTCGAGTGATGCTAATTTGCCGCGTTCGACGCCAAGTATAACTGCTGAAGGCGGAGATTTTTCGAGCAATTCTCCAAGTGTTTTCAGTCCTGCAGTATGAGTAATACTGCGCTGCGAAGCTGACAAAGAATCGGCAACTCTATAGATAATCGCCCCACAGGAAAGCTCTGTATAAATATTGCACCGGCCCTCAAGAGCAAGCAGGGGGGCCAGGGTAAGTATGAGTTTCGGTTCTTTTGTTCTCTCGGCGATATCTTCCGAAATCTTATGTATTTTTATTGGCTCCCATCTTTCAGGTACCAGCACTATCGGAATTCTGTACAGTACAAACGGGCAAGAGATTACTGCCACAAATACACACACACCTACTAAACCAGCAGCTATTTTGAAGTGCATATTAGCGCCGCTTTTGTCGGCAAGTTTTCGCAAATACAGCAGAGGCAAAGCAAAGCCTATCACCAAGAAGGGCACCGGCATTGCAAGGTACTGTCTCCACATTGTCGGCGGAATCAGGGCGATTATTAGGAATGTTAACGGCAGCAGGGCGGCCAGCAACAAGGCCCTGACATCCGGTATCTTTAACCTGCGGCGAAGGTATAACGTGATTAAGCAAAGGTAAATCCCTAATACCAAAATTACAAAATACCCCGGCTGTGTAAAGCAGGCCAATGTCAACTCGAATTTGTTGAAAACCATTCCTATTTGATGCAGCCATTCGCCGTAGAGCTTAGGTATTTTGACAAGGTTTAGAAAGAATGCCCGTGGAGCATGAGCTATCACCCAAACAGGCCAGGCCGAAACGACAGCAGCGGCAATTAAGAACGGCAGGGCGGTCTTGAATCTTTGTTTTATTGTCTCTGCCGGCTGGCTCAGAATTATCGCGAAAAATAACAGCTCCACCAAAGCCGTAGTTATCCGCATACAGCTTGCGAATGTAAGCAGTGCGCCGATAGCGGCAATTCGCCAATATTTTGATTTTTGCGTAAAATCGGTGGACACGAACAACCAGAAAGCCAGCACGACACATAAGATTACAGCATCATGGTTCCATGCATAGCCGTTGGCATAATCGACCAGAGGATTGAATACATACAGAACAGCCCCTGCCAGCCCCAAAAGCATTCCTGTGATTGCAAAGGACCTGAAAATATATCGATATATGCCGAATATACACACCAGTACGAGAATATCAAAAGAAGCAGAGAGCATTCTACCGATGAGCAAATAGTGGGTTGTGTTGAATATTTTTAACAATGCTGCACATAGTAATGGGTGGTAGGGCAGTTGGGCCGCATATGAAAAATCCCTGTAAATCATCTTGCCCTGCGCCAATAGGGCACTGCCGGTGCAGTACATCTGTTCATCACGGCCAAGCGGTTTTGACATACTATTGGCTAAAATTGCAACTGAAAGGACAATCAATATTAAGATAACGAATACATTAGTTATTTTTACAGACAACATCAGATTAAAGTATAAAAAAAAACGAACATTGGGAATTAATAAATTATCTTACCATTCAGCCAGCTCACCGAGAAGCTCTTCGACTAAATCCTTCATTGTTACAATACCAAGAGGCCTCTCTTGGCAGGCACGGCCGATTTTCATAACCAGGACGATTTTCTGATTTTCTTTCTGCATAATATTTATCGCATCTGTAACAGTAGTATTCGCATTAAGTTTAAGGATTGGTTTTATGAAATTATGCAAATTGGAGAACTGTTCTGAAGAGCTTAAGGTTTCATAGATATTTACAAAGCCGATGATATTTCCAGACGGTCCATCTGTGACCGGCAGGCGGGAAAACGCACATTTTTTTAATTTGTTCAATAGTGCCGCATTATCAGAATTTATATCAACTGTTTGGACATTGTTAATAACAATCATTACGGACCTTATATGAATGTGTGATATGCTGACAAGACGGTTTATGATTTCGGTCTGCACCGAGCTGAAAATGCCTTCTTCGTGCGTATCCTGCAGGATTGCCTGAACTTGATGTCTTTGTGTCGAGGTTATTACTGATTTGGAAGAAGAAGCCAGGCCTGATAATCTCATCAACAGGCTCGATATAAATTTGAGTAGAGGTATGATACCGCAGAAGCTTAAGGCTTTATGGAAAGTGTATAAAATCGGCGACAGATACGGCATAAGCACATCTGAGCGGTAAAAGAAAATGTTTTTGGGAATTAGTTCTGAAAAAACAAACAGTGTCGGTGCCGTTAAAAGGGTTGCGAATAATTCAGCATTATGTTCGGCGCCTACCTTTCTTAGAAATACATACGTGAAAAATATATAAGTTATGAAGCTCGTAGCAAGATAATGTGCAAGATTTGTACCTATCAGCATGGATAGAAGCAGACCGTTGCTGTCGTGCAGACATCTACCGAGGATGACGAAAGAAAATTTCTTTTTTTCAATACCCAGCCGTAAGCGAAGCCGGCTAAGTCGATACATACCTGTTTCAGAGCCGGCGAATAAGCCCGCAAGAATAATGAAAAAAGCAATTGCGAATATTAATAATATATTATTGACCATCTGTTTGGAATGGCTCCAGGGTTAATATTAAGGTTTCAATCCGATGCTTTTGCATTTTTTCGATTGTAAACTTCAAATTTTTCAAATATGTCACATCACCGCTTTTTGGTATTTTCCCGAGAAGGGCGGTTACCAAACCACCGACTGTTGCAAGACGCGTCTCGGCTAAATCAATGCCGAATACCTCAGCCCAGTCGTGAATGGCCAGATTGCCGGCAAGACGATATTCAAAAGGCCCTGTTTGTTTAATTGGTTCTATGTGGCCTGCAGGTTCCATCTGACCAAACAATTCTTCGGCAATATCCTCAAGCCGAACAGAACCGGCAATCCCGCCGTATTCGTCCACAGCTACAGCCATATCGGTTCGGCTTCTCCGGAAAAATTCCAGAAGAGATTCGACCGTCTGTTGCTCCGGCACAAAATGGATCTGCTGAACAATTTTGTCTAATGATGTGCCGGCTTTAAGCAGAAGTTGTCTGAGGTGTACCACTCCAACTATATTGTCTATCGTTCCTGCGTAAACCGGCAGCTTTGTTAAGTTATTTCCCTGCATCTTCTCGCGGGCTTTCTGTGGCGAATCCGTAACGTCGCAGGCCAACATATCCACCCGAGGCCGCATAACGTGACGGACTTTCATAAGGCCTAACTCGATAACTTCTGTTAAGAGTTTGTTTTCATCGGCGCTGATCAATCCCTGTTTTTTCGTTGTATCAATCAAAGATTTAAATTCGCCGACCGTTATTGGTTTAGGGCTTCTAACCGGGCCCAGAAGCAACCTAAGAATCGGTTCTAATATGAAAAATTTGAAAACGAACTCAAGTGGCGTAAAGATTTTAAGGCACAAAAAAGCCGGCAGTGCGGCAGCCAGGCTCACAGACTTTGAATTTGCATAGGCTATAGATTTCGGTAGTATCTCCCCTATCAGCACGAGAGTGGCAAAACTCGTTACGGCGATGATAGCTGCCAGGGCCAGGCTTCCCTGTTCCCTGGCTCGCATTATTAAAATGCTGGAGACGGCATAAAACAGAACGTTGACCGTCATATTTCCAAACAAAAAACTGTCAAGCAAATGCCCTGGTTTGTTCAGGAGACTTGCGACGAGATTCTGGACCTTATGTTTGGATTCTCGAAAAACTTTAACCTGCCGGTGTGACAGGTTAAAAAAAGCGGTCTCAGCTCCTGAAAAAAAAGCTGAACAGGCAAGTAGAAATAACATTAAAACAATTTTGTAAAACTGGACTGCCATCAGCAATTGCCTTACCGGGGTTTGGGCAGGGTTATCTTGAATTTGCTTCCATTGGTGGATTTGGATTCGACTGAAATCATACCCTCGTGTTCAGCTATTATCTTTTTACAAAAAGCCAGACCAAGTCCGGCTCCCGAATACCCGGATGGGGAGTTCTTGTTTGTTTTTGTTGTAAAGAACGAATCAAAAATATTTTTTAAATCAGCCGATTCAATCCCCTCGCCTGTGTCGCTGACTTCTATCTTGATGGCATCACTATTCTCACTTGCTTTAATACATAAAATACCTCCACGCGGCAGCATTGCATCGCGGGCATTGAGAACCAAATTCATTATAACCTGCTGAATCTGGACCGGCACACACCAAACGGTCAACTCTTCTGGAATGTGGATTTCTACGGTTATCCCGTCTTTCGCAAAATCCCGGCAAAGACAGGTAAAAATTTCTTCAACCAATGCAAGCAGCCGGACATTTTTCTTTTCCTGTGTCTGCCCGTTTGCCATTGCGAGCATGCTTTCCATAATGTTAGAGGCACGTTCACAATTTCTGACCGTCTTCTGAAGTGCTTTTTCGACAAAACTCTTATCGTCAGGATTCTCCAGAGCAACAGCCGCATAGTTCCTCAATGGTGTGAGCAGATTGTTAATTTCGTGGGCTATCATAAAGCTAATGGTTCCGGTATTAGCAAGGTGCTGGATCTGTGCAAGCTGGTATTTGAGAGCGTCATTTTCCTGTTTTTGTTCTTCTACATATTTATGCAAAGAAAGGCGTTTCCCTGTAATACTTGCCAATTGTCTGCTCCTGTTATAAAATCAGTTGTTTGTGAGCTTTGTATAATTAACAAAACTCAGGGCCTCACCCTAAAGCCTATTCGGGCGAGCCCTAAGCCAACGGTTATTATTTACCGGAAACTCTTGGCTTACAAGTATCTATATCGACTTTTAATACGTTTTTTCTTGAACAACGATATAAGCAGTGGGAAATACATAATACGAGAAAATGAACGAACAAAGGATTTTAGAAGAGCTTTTAGCGTTGTTGGAAGCAAACAACGTTGTAATTCGCGACGAACCGCTTGGCGGAAACGGCGGGGGGCTTTGTTCTATGAAGGGCCGGCAGATTTTCTTTGTGGATACTCAGGCTCCCTCTGCTGTAGTGGCAGTGATGTGTGCCCAGGCAGTGCCGAAGGTGGTGGACATTGAGCAGATATATATCAAGCCTGAAGTCCGCCAATTTATCGAGAGTTACAACAATCAAATTTTTTGAAAGGCAGTGTAATGATGAAAAGAGTATGGCCGGTAATATTTTTGCTCTTTTTGACAGGGTGGCTCCACGGCTCAAAAGCGGCGGACACATTTGTAAATTCCGTCGGCATGAAATTTGTCCGAATAGAATCCGGCTCTTTTATAATGGGGCAACAAGACGGTGGAGACTGGGACGAAAGACCCGTTCACAGAGTTACTATCACCAGACCTTTTTGGATGGCTGTAACAGAAATTACCAATGCTCAGTATGAGCAGTTTGACCTTGAGCACCATGAACTTCGTGGAAAGCTGGGCCTATCCAAACTGGATGATGAAGCAGTCGTTTTTATTAGCTGGCACGAAGCATCCAAATTCTGTGAGTGGCTCTCGAAAAAAGAAGGCAAATCATATCGTTTGCCGACTGAGGCCGAGTGGGAGTATGCCTGCCGTGCCGGCACGACTACAGCCTATCACACCGGCCCGGATTTACCGAACGAGTTTCACAAGAACGCTCGAATGAGCTGGTTTCCCGATCCGGCACGTAGCCGGAAGGACGACAAACTGGTGCCGCTCACCGTCGGCCAGACTATGCCGAATCCCTGGGGTCTTTTTGATATGCACGGAAATGTAGAAGAATGGTGCTACGATTGTTATGGGCCTTACAGTAAAGATGCTCAAACAGACCCTGCGGGCTTTGAATCCGGGGATTTCAAGGTTACTCGTGGCGGCAGTCACAGTACGAAGCTTTCATATCTGCGTTCAGCAAACCGACTTGGCACACTGCCAGACGATAAAAGCTGGTTGATAGGTTTCCGTGTTGTTATGGGCCGGATGCCGGACACAAAGCCGCTTCCTGTACCCGCACCTCCATTAAACCGGGGGAATGTGCACTGGCGGATTCATGCCTATTTGCTCGAAGGCCCTGATTCGAATGAGCCTTACTTTAAAGGCCCGATCGAATATATCAAAATACCGCAGGGTTCCAATGGTCCTATGTATTCCGAGCATAATCATGACCCTGCATTAGTTGACTGTCCCAATGGCGATCTTCTGGCAATTTGGTATTCATGCCTGGAAGAACCTGGCCGCGAGCTGACGATTTTAGCCAGCCGATTACAATTTGGAGCCGACCAATGGGAGCCGGCCTCAGTCTTCTGGGATGCCCCTGACCGTAACGACCACGCCCCTGCGTTTTGGTTTAATGGTCGAGATACTATTTATCACTTCAACGGACTCTCAGCAGCAGCTACATGGGGTAATCTCGCTACGATAATGCGAACCTCGATTGACAGCGGGGCGACCTGGTCGAAGGCACAGCTCATCAATCCTGAACATGGGCTTCGCCACATGCCCGTTGAATCGGTTTTTCAAACACGGGAGGGTTTTATAATCTTGCCTTGTGACGCAGTAACCGGTGGCAATGGTGGAACGGCCGTGCATATCAGTCGCGATGGCGGCAGTACTTGGATTGACTACGGCGCCGGAAAACCAAATCCAGGCTTTGCCTCAGATTCAACAGGGGGGTGGATAGCCGGCATTCACGCCGGTGTAGTCCAGCTTAAAGACGGCAGTTTAATGGCCTTTGGCCGCGGCAACAACATCGATAACCGTATGCCGATAAGTATTTCTCAGGATATGGGACGAAACTGGACATATTCGGCAAGTGAGTTTCCACCTCTTGGCAGTGGGCAGAGATTGATTCTCAGACGATTACAGGAAGGTCCCATTTTGTTTGTGAGCTTCACCGACCGCAGTGAAGGTATGATTATCCCCGATGCTGCCGGCAATCCACGCTGTGTTTTCGGAATGTTTGCGGCACTTTCTTTTGACGAGGGCAAAACCTGGCCTTGCAAACGCCTCATTACTGCAGGGGGGGCGGCTAAGAAAGTTGACGGCGGAGGCAATACCGGCTCGTTTACAATGGACGAAACTCATGCTGAACCGAGAGGATATCTGGCCGCTACACAAACACCGAACGGACTTATTCATCTTATCAGCAGTAAACAGTATTATGTTTTCAACCCGGCCTGGCTCAAAGAGCCGATGCTTGCCGGAAAGGAGTAGTAAAAGTGGCAGCTAAAAAGGTAGCTATTATGGTTGACGAAATGTATCAGGTTCTCGAGGTTTGGTTTCCTTACTATCGCCTCAAAGAAGCCGGTCTGGAGGTGAATTTTGTTGCCGCCGAGGCAAAAAAGCAATATCATTCAAAGGAAGGCTATCCCTGTATCTCAGAGGTTGCAGCGGCAGGAGCTGATGCCGGAGATTACGATTGCATAGTTGTCCCGGGTGGTTTTGCTCCGGATTTTATGCGAAGGAACGCCGACGTCATAAGGTTTGCCAATGATATGGTAAATGCCGGCAAGATTATAGCAGCTATCTGTCATGGCGGTTGGCTGTTGTGCAGCACCCCTGTTTACAAGGGTAAAAAGGCAACCTGTTTTATGGCAATCAAAGATGATATTATAAATGCCGGCGCCGAGTATATGGATGCCGAATGCGTTGTGGATGGAAATTTGATTACATCACGCAAGCCGGACGATTTGCCAGCCTTTTGTGTGGCTATCTTAACAGCTCTTGGAAAGTAATAAATAAGATTATAGGAGCATCATTTTATGAACAAGATAAAAGACAACACAGGGCAGGACAAAACGCCTATTGTCCTGGTTGTGGATGACAATCAGCAGAATCTCGAATTATTGCAGGTATATCTTGAGGATGTGGACTGCCAGAGCATACCGGCATGTGATGGGCCCGAGGCCCTGGATATCATAGCTAAAGAGCCTCCGGATTTAATTTTGCTGGATGTGATGATGCCTAAAATGAGCGGCTTTGAGGTTTGCAGGAGAATAAAGAATGACCCCAAAACCAGTGATATTCCCGTCATAATGGTGACCGCACTTAACGAATTTGGTGACATTGAGCGAGCTATTGATTCGGGCACTGATGATTTTCTCAGTAAACCCGTAAACAAGCTTGAGTTGTTAACGCGGATTAAAACTATGCTGAAATTAAAACACTTAAGCGACAAACTCGAGCGCACGTTGGCATATTTGAGCGAGATAGAAAAACAGGCCCAAATGGCAAAGTCCGATTAAGGATTGTTTTTATAGGCTATATTAGAGCGAGCCATAATTGCCATTATTGGCCTGTGTACTATTAATTATATGGCACGCCTCAATGTGTTTGGGAGGTATCATTGTATTAATCGTTCGATTTGAATTTCAGCAAAAGCCGTCCTTATAGGCCAGTATTCCCGAGGGCAGGGGGGGATAAAAAAACCCCGATAACCGCGTTCTAAAATCGTAACAATCCGCACATCACACACAATCGCCATAACAAAATAAAAAAATAAAAAAGTAGGTGGCTAATTACTAAAATAGGGCTTAATACGCCTTTGCCTATTGTCGATACTTTAGTTAACGTTTTCAGGCAATCTTGTAATTTTGTTGAAAAAAGCGGGTCCGGAATCACACGAAAATAGTAAATGGGCAACAGGGACCCGATTGTTAATAAAGAATCGAATTTGGCTCCGCGGGAGGGTGTATGAGTCAGTTACTGGAAATTCTCGGCAGGGCGATCACCATCGATATTACCGATTTGATATGGCATTGGTTAAATGCGGTAAAACCTCTGAAAGACGACAGCCAGTCTGTTCGGTATCACCAGCTGAATAAGGCTATAGAGTTGATTGGAGATATGAAGCTCGATGCCGCTACCGAGCAGCTAAGGATGCATCTGTTCGAAAACTCTTCCTGTACGTATGGCCGCCTGGCGGTGGCTGCTATTTATCTGCACAACAACAAATTGACCGAGGCAATCAAAGAATTAAACTCGGTCTATCTGCGCAGGCCGAATAATACAATGGCTCTTTATGCTCTCGGCTATTGTTATGAACGGCTTGGCAAAGAGTCACAGGCAATCGAATTTTATCAGGACTGTCTGAAGTTCAAAAGCTATCTACAGCTTCCTGCCCAGCGGTTGGCCGCCATTTACTTCAAAAAGGGTCAGACCGAAAAAACCATAGAGCAGTATGAGATATTGAAAACTGAATATCCTGACGACATATCGATGCTTGTAACTCTTGGGCATCTGTATATTGCCGCTGAAAATTTTATGAAGGCCATCGAAACCTTCAACAATGCCATCTTGATACATCCGGACAATTACCACTCTCAGGATGATAATGTGGATCAGCTTTTTGCCGAGGGCCAATTCCACGAGGCACTGGAGCAGCTTGAATACTTATTAGAGGACCAGCCCAGCAGGGCCGATTTGCTGATGAAGCACGCCGATATCCTTCGTATGCTGGGTAACATCCCTGAGGCTGTTTCACAATATGAAGAGGCCCTGCGTATTTGCCCGGACTTCCTCGAAGCCACTATAAAGCTCGGGACACAATATTTACAGTTGCACCAGGAGCGGCTTGCCGCACAGCAATTCAACAAGGCCGTTGAGATAAATGATAAAATAGTTGACGCTTATTTAGGCCTGGCAACCGCTCAAAAATTGGCGGGCTATATAAATGATGCTGTCGGAACTTTATCACTCGCTGCGGCAATACAGCCAAACAGCACGATGTTATTCGCGGAGACGGCTACTTTGCAATTCCAGGAGGGTCTTCGGAAGAATTTGCCTTTTGACAATGAATACGATAATGTTCAGGATGAAGCTGTAAATCTTACCAGAACGGTTGTTGATGCACATATTCAGCAAATTACACAACGTCCGCAAAATCCCGATTTACACTATCGGCTTGGTGTGTTGATGATGAGCGTCGGGAGGATAGACGAGGCAATTCGTTCATTCCAAACTGCCCTTGAGATTAATTCCGATCATCACAGAGCCAGAAATAAATTAGCTATCTGTCTTTTTGAAATCGACCGAAAAGCTGAAGCCCTCGTTCATCTTTGCGTACCTGACCGTCTCGATAAGGATACGCTCGATTTGCACTATAAAACGGCCTTGCTCTATTGCGATAAGGTAAAGTTCGCATCGTCCCTTATGAATCTTGAGCGTCACCTTGAGAATAATTTCGCCCGTCCCGATGCCGCAGTTAACATATCAATCGTCCTGCAGAACTTAGGCCTTTTAGACAGGGTAACTACTATGTGGGACAACCTCTCGGATACAGCCGACCAGGCCCTTAACGCCGATTATCCATTCCAACTATAGGCCGTCATTCCCCAAAACGGTTGCGTATTGTTGAGCTGAACCAGGCTAAAATGATGGGCGTTATGGGCGTTGAACCATGCACACAGTCCGTCCAGGACAAACGCTATTCGTTGGATTTACCGCCTTAAATGGGTGTGCCAAGTATGTCTCAAAGAATCAAAACGGGCTAATTATGCCCGTTTTTTTGTTTTTTTCCATTGCAAAACGAACATGTTGCTTTAGAATTGTATTCAGTTATTGAGAAAAAGCCTGGAGAATGTATATGCGTTCTTTATCTTATGAGGGGATTTTTTGTTGGTTGGATGAAGTTGGTCATCATAAAGAAGGACCTTTTTGTGTCCCTTGTTCAACTCGAAGTATATTAAACAAACTAACAAAACTAAAAGAAGGCCAGTGGCAATGTATCGGTTGTGGAAGGATATTTCAGGAAGGTGAAAGCCCAGAACATCCTTAATAAAAAAATCCTGAAAAAAGAAAAGAATCAAAATGGGCTTTTTATGACCTTTTTTTGTGTTGTTTTTCTTGTAAAACAAACGTATTTTTCATAGAGTGTCGCTCAATTTGAGATGAAAAATATTAGATTGTAGAATGGAGAAAACAATGACAGACAAAAAAACTTGCTTCATAATTAGTCAAATCGGAAAACCCGATAGCGAAGAAAGAAAGTGGGCAG
>Ga0307378_10011683_pt1 | contig 11295 bp, 19 predicted proteins | sample UN1MG_FD_202238 | JGI IMG/M metagenome (GOLD analysis project Ga0307378, IMG submission 202238) | Soil microbial communities from Risofladan, Vaasa, Finland - UN-1 | ecosystem: Environmental > Terrestrial > Soil > Coastal area > Acid sulfate soil | place: Finland: Risofladan, Vaasa | collected...
CCCGTGATACTTGATGGCTCAACGACTTGGAGAGGGGACGATGGGTGCAGCCGGTTACCTTGGCCGCCTGCGCGAGTGCGTCGGGCACGATCTCCTGCTAAGCCCCGCCGCGGCGGCCTGCATCCGGGATGAGAGGGGGCGCATCCTGCTTCTGCGGCGCAGTGACGGAGAGGACCTGTGGGGCTTTCCCGGCGGCGCGGTCGAGCCGGGCGAGCGGGCCGACGAGGCGGCCGCGCGCGAGGTGTGCGAGGAGATCGGGCTGGAGGTGGAGCCGGTGGCGCTGATCGGCGTCTATTCCGGCCCGGAGTACGCCTTTGCCTATCCCAACGGCGACCGGGTGCAGCCGGTGACGCTCTTTTTCGAGTGCCGGGTCGTGAGAGGCGAGATCCGGCCGGACATGCGCGAGATCGTGGGCGCGCGCTATTTTGGCCCTGGGGACGAATTACCGCCCATGCGTCCCTGCTGTGTGGCCAAGGCTCAAGATGCCTTTGCGTTCCAGGGCCGGGCCTTCTTCCGCTGAGGGGGAAGTATATGCCAGTCTACGAGTATCGGTGTGAGGAATGTGGTGAAGGGTTCGAGCTGTTCGTGCGCTCACCTTCCCGGCAGGCCGCCCCCACGTGCCCCAAGTGCGGCAGTCGCAATGTGAAGAAGGCTGTGTCGCTGTTTGGGGTTGGCGGAGCGGCCGGCAGTCGTGCATCGGTGGCGTCGTGTAGCCCCGACTCTACCTGAACGTTGAGCCGCTAGGAGGCCGTGTGCCTCCAAGAGGGGGAATTCCTGATGACCAGGTTCAATTCCGGCTCGGGCGCTGGAGGAGTTCCACCTCACTAGACTTACCAGGAGGATTACAATGCACACGGTTGGCAGGCTGATTGGAGCGTTCAGGGACTTTGTACACAGGCAGAAGCGCAATTATCGCGTGGGGGTGGGTCGCGCCGCCGCAAACAGTTCCCTGGTCGGGCTCACTGGTCAATACAACGCGATATACGCGGTGGGCCTGGGGGCCGACCCCGTGCAACTGGGAAGTCTCAGCAGCGTCGGCAGCGCGATCAGCGCTCTCATCTCTGCACCCATAGGATGGTTGATGGACCGCTATGGCATCAAGCGGTTCTACCTGGTGGGTATAGTCTTGTCGGCGGTGGGCGGCTTGCTCTACGCGCTGGCGCACGATTGGCGCATCCTCGTCGCCACGGCCATGCTTGCCTCCATCTCTGCGAGGTTGAGCAGCACGGGCTGTAGCGTAATCTGCGCCGATTCGGTACAGAACAAGGACCGGGTGACTGCGCAGAACGTCTGCGGTACCCTGGCTTCGATAGCCTCTATGATCTCACCGCTGATCGCCGCCTACTTGGTGTCGCTCTCTGGAGGTATGACGGTCGAAGGCATTCGGCCCTTGTACTATATCCAATTTGTGGGATATGGGCTCGTTCTCGCCTTCGTGGCTGTCCAACTGCGCGAACCTCAACTGGGACAGACGGCTGATGCAAAGGCCGGGTTCGGCTTTCTCACTGACTTTCGTTACCTTTTCAAGGGAAGAAGGGAGCTTTGGCGATGGGTTGCACTCGTTTCGCTAACCGGGCTGCCTATGGCTGTGTTCTGACCGTTTGTGCAGCTTTACGCCCACCAGATCAAGGGGGCAGATCAGTACCTGTTGGGCGTCATGGCTAGCGCTACAGTTGTGGCGCAGGTTGCCTTTGGCATTCCGTTGGGGCGATTGGCGGATCGCATTGGGAGAAAGCGCGTCATCTACATGGTCACACCGCTGTGGTATGCCTCCAATGTCTTACTCGTTCTCTCGCCCAATGCGCTCACGCTGGTATTGTCGGCGGCCCTTCAGGTTTTCTATACCCTCTCGTCTGGTGTTACAGGTGCCATGACGTTGGAACTCGTTCCGCTCGAGAAGCAAGGGAAGTGGAGTGGTGTGCTTGGCCTCTTCACGGGGCTGCTCACGATTCCTGCCCCCATCCTTGGAGGGCTGATATGGAGGGAACTGGGTCCCATGTATGTCTTTCTGATTCCCGTGGTGTTCGACCTCCTGCTGAGGATCCCCCTATTGGCTACAGTGCCGGAGACATTGGACAGATGAATGCTCATGACAGAGTCAGAGATTTGGAGCGGCAGATAGAGGAACTGAAGAGCCGATGGCCTGCCCACTCGGTTCCGCCGGCGATGCTCCAACAGTTGGATGAATTGGAGGAGGCGTTGGAGATGGAACTGAACAGGGCTACTGAGAGTGCAGACGAAGTGCTATGTCAGCACTGATGAGCCGCTGAAGCGAGTGGATTCGATCTTGCAGGCAGCACGCCGAGGAGATTCTGGCGCTGTTCGACTGGACGAGCCTGGAGGCGGAATTCCACCTGATCACGCTCGACCGTTTCGAGGGATTGCTGAAGCATGCTTCGTCTCCCGCATGAGGGGGAATCAGGGATGGGCATCATTATTGCGCAGGTCAGCCTCCATCCGCTTGGGGAGCCCTTATCGGGATGGCGCTGATCGCAGGGGATAAAGCTCAGGAGGAAGGATGATGAGTATGCAAATCATGTGGGTAGACGCCACCCGCTGTACGGGCTGCGGCGCATGTGTGCAGGTCTGCCCCGTCGGGGCCATCGCCCTGGTGGATGGCAAGGCCCACATTGACGAGGAGTTGTGCACTGGCTGTGGAATCTGCGCGAGCGCCTGCCCAGAGGACGCCATCCAGCCCATCATCCACGGCGAGCTGGTCCCCGCGCCAGCGCGGCCGGTTCCCACCGCCTACCGGCCCGGTCCGCTGGCGGAGACGGCAGGCGCAGCGGTCGTCGCCACCGGTGTGGAACTATTGGCGAAGGCCGCGGGGGCGCTGGCCCGGGCGGTGGGCCGCTGGCTGACGCGGCTGTTCACGGAAACCAGGCCATCTGCTGCGAATGGGGTGTCTGTGGCCGAAGGTAGAGGCAGCGCCGGGCGCGGGCGCCGGGCGCGGCACCGCCGGCGGGGAGGATAGCGGTGCGAGATGGCGACGATTGAAGGAGGAGACCTGCTGTGGCCGGGAAGAGCGGTGTAACGCGCCGCCCTGTTCTGAGGGAGGCACGTGCAGACATGGATGATGGAAGGAGTAGCCTGGAATGATCATCACAGTAGCAAGCGGTAAAGGAGGCACAGGCAAGACCACCGTGGCGGTCGGCCTGGCGTTGAGCCTGGCAGAATCCGCCAAGCCTACCGCCCCGCTGTTCCTGGACTGCGACGTGGAGGAGCCCAACGCGGCGCTCTTCCTCTACCCCACCATCGAGGAGCGCCGCGAGGTAGGCCAGATGATCCCTGAGGTGGACTTGAACAAGTGCACGTACTGCGGGCGCTGCGCCGAAGTGTGTCAGTACCACGCCATCGCCGTGGTCGGAAAGAAGGTGCTCGTCTTCCCCGAGCTGTGCCACGGCTGCGGTAGTTGCACGCTCAACTGCCCCACGCAAGCGATCCGCGAGGTGCTGCACGTGACCGGCACCATCGAGCGGGGATGGGCTATACTCCCCCCCGCGTCGGGGGGGCAGGGAGGGGTCGAGTTCGCCCAGGGGACGATGAACGTGGGGGAGCCGATGGCTGTCCCTATCATCCGCCAATTGAAGCGATGGGTGATCGCGCCAGCCTCTGGCATGTCCCATCCCGGCGAGCGGCCCGTGATCCTGGACGCGTCGCCGGGCACAGCCTGCCCCGTCGTAGAAGCGATGCGTGGCGCGGACTTTGTTCTGATGGTCACCGAGCCGACGCCTTTCGGCCTGCATGACCTGCGGCTGGCGGTGGAGGTCGCGCGCGACGAACTGGGCCTGCCCGTCGGCGTCGTGGTCAACCGGGACGGGGTGGGAGATCGGGGCGTGGACGCCTACTGCGCCGCCGGGGGAATCCCGATCCTGATGCGCATCCCGCTGGAGCGGCGCATCGCCGAGGCATACTCGGATGGCGTATCGCTGGTGCAGGCGCTGCCCGAGTACTGCCAGCAGTTCCTTAACCTGTACATGGCCATCGAGAGGCTGACAGCAGGGACGAAGCTGCCAGAGTACTGCCAGGAGTAAACCCACGATGAAGCAACTCGTCATGCTCAGCGGCAAGGGAGGCACCGGCAAGACGACCGTCGCGGCGGCGCTGGCCCATCTGGCCTCTCGTGAATTTTCTGTCGTCCTGGCCGACGCCGACGTAGACGCGGCCAACCTGGAGCTTGTGCTCGACCCCGCGAAGCAGGAAACGCAGGATTTTACGGGCGGTAAGTCGGCGGTGATCGCCCCGGTCAAGTGCACCGCCTGCGGCGCCTGCTACGACGTGTGCCGGTTCGAGGCAATCATTCCTGGCGACGAGGCGTATCGGGTGGACTCGATGGCCTGTGAGGGCTGCGCCGCCTGCTACTACCAATGTCCTGCAAATGCAATTCGGATGGAGGAGCAGCGAGATGGACAGTGGTTCCGCTCCACGACCCGCTTCGGGCCACTCTTCCACGCCCACCTCTTCGCCGGGCAGGAGAACTCGGGCAAGTTGGTCACGCTGGTCAAGCAGCAAGCCCGGCTGCTGGGCCAGGATTCTGGAGCGGCGCTGCTGCTGGTGGACGGCCCCCCGGGCATCGGCTGCCCGGTCATCTCGGCCAGCGCCGGGGCTGACCTGGCGCTCCACGTGGTCGAGCCGACCGTCTCCGGCGTGCACGACCTGGAGCGCATATTGGCGACGACCGATCACTTTGGTGTGCGATCCTTGGTAGCCATCAACAAGGCCGACTTGAACCTGAAGCGGGCGGAGGAGATTGCCGCCTTTTGCGCGGCGCGCGATATCGAGATCGCCGGCCGCATCCCCTACGACGACGCAGTGACGGAGGCGATGGTGCAGGGCCGCCCGGTGACGGAATACACCGATGGCCCGGTGTCAGAGGCACTGAGGAGCGTGTGGGCCCAAATCAGAGAGTGGCTCTTTCCCGATGGCGCAGGAGGAGAGCGATGAGCGACCAAGATGTGCTGCGCGAGGCTATCCTCGCCCGCCTCTCCAGTGTCGTGGACCCCGAGACAGGGGCAGACGTGGTACGTATGCGGCTGATCGAGGACCTGGCAGTGGACGAGGCCGGCGTGGTGCGCTATACGTTCCGCCCCTCTTCCCCGCTGTGTCCTCTGGCGGTGGTGCTGGCGCTCTCCATCCGCCAGGCAGTGGCGGAGGTGGAGGGCGTGACTGGCCAGGAGATCGAAGTGATCGGCTACGTCAGGGCCGAGGAACTTAACGCGATGCTACGGGGACTGGCATAGCCAGGGAGAGGGAACGATGTGATAGGCCGCCTCGCTCCATAGGGGGCGAATGCCAGCGTGGATGATGATAGGAGGTGAATGCGATGGGACAAGGTCGTGGACGTGGAGGCGGCCGCGCGCTGGCCGCGCTGGCGGGAGTGGGCCAAGCCGGATGAGTGGTCCATTCGCTGCCGGTCCCAGAGGGAATAGAAATCCTCCTGGCTTTGGTGGGGGTTCCGTACCTGCTGCGGCCATGAGGAGCATTGCGTTGCGCCGCGCCTGCCTGCTCCGCGGGGGGCGCATGCCGGCGCGGATGATGAGAGGAAGGCGGTCGTGATTTCAGGTGCTGCGCAAGCTCCAGAGAAAACCGGGATGAAGCTCATCGAAGCCTATGTCCCTGACCTTTACAGCCTCAAGAGCATCGCGTATATCGCGGTTTGTTCCCTTGCGCCGCTTGTCCTGGCACATCTTATCAACCTGATTGGCTGGTGGGCGCCGCTGCTCTCGGCGGCAGCGTGGAACGTGTTGGCATTCTACTTGATGTCGAGGATGTCCCGGAACGCGGAGAAAATCCGTGGGCGTTATCGGGCGCAATATGGCGACCGGGCGTACCAGCGATTCTTCTACCGTTACGTCGTGCCGGTCATCGGCCCGTGCACGATTGGCTTCTTGATGATACCGGCTGTGGAAAACAGCTCGTTTCTCCCGGCGCTCTACCCCTACGATCGCGTTCTGTACCGGACGCTCTCGCCGTGGTGGGTTTTTGTACCGCTTGGTGTGCTTCTTCTGATTTTCTCGGTGCTGGCGATGCGTAAGTCAATCAACGGTGGCTTCGACCGCGACACGGAGTTTTTTCTGTACATCATCCATCCTGAGAAATCATTTCCGATTCAGGGCGGGGTGTACCAATATGTCCGCCACGCTCACTATGCGGAGGGTGTCTGGATGGGAATCGCGCTGGCGCTCCTGGCGCAGAATTTGATGGGCTTCGTTATGGCGTCTATGGTGATCCTAGAATGCTACGCCATAGCGCGCGTAGAGGATGAGGAGTTGATCCGCCGGTACGGGGCGTCGTTTGAAACGTACATCAGGAGCAAGCCGATGTTTTTTCCTAGGTTGAAGGATCTTGGCAGCTTCGTGAAGTTGGTTTTGGCCGGATCGTAGCGCTGTTAAGGAGTTCGAATGAAGCCTGAGCAATCTCTATATCGGTATCGCTTCACACACTTCACGGACGCCCTGATTCCCATATACAATCGCCTGTTCGAGGTGCTTGCCGGGCGCCAGCACGAGGCGTTTCGCGAGCACGTACTCGAACTGGCTGCGCTAGAGGGTGACGAGTGCCTGCTCGACGCTGGCTGCGGCACGGGGACGATGGCATTGCGCATCGCGGCGCGGTACCCCGGCTGCACGGTGCATGGCATCGGTCTCTCGCCCAAGATGATCGCGGTTGCGCGCCGCGATGCGGAGAAGCAGGGCTGGCGGTGGACTTTCGCGTCGGCTCGATCACCGACCTGCCGTATCCAGATGCTTCTTTCGAGGTGGTGATCACGAACATTATGTACCACCACCTCGACCTGGCGGAGAAGCGGCAGGCCGTCGCCGAGATCGCGCACGTGCTCCGTGGCCCTGAGCCTGTCGAAATTCGGCTGCTGTTCTTTGTAACGGGCAAGCTTGCTATGGGCATCTCGTGGGGGTTCCTGTTTGTGCAGGCAGCAGGGATGCGGTTGACCCCTTTCCCCGTCCCAGCGGCTCTCGAGTATGTCTCCATTGTTCTGCTTCTGCTGGGGATCGCTTTCGTCATCTCCGCTTTCTTGTACTTGGGAAGCGACTCCAGGTTTGGCGTATCCGACGATTTGGGTGGGCTGAGGACGACGGGGATCTATCGAGTCTGCTGGAATCCGATGTACCTGGGGTTCTACCTGGTGACGCTGGCTTCGCTGGTGTCGGCACCCCATCCGGTGAATATCGGCTGCGGGCTGGTAGGGATAGTCGTCCACCATCGCATCGTCCTGGCGGAGGAGCGTTTCCTGCTGAAGGAGCACGGCGCTTTCTACGAAGTCTACAGGCGTAGAGTCAGAAGATACCTGTAACCCTGACGGTTAAGAGAAAGGATGGGATTGTAGGTGAAATGCCAGCTATCTATCAAGCGGATTCTTGTCGATGGCACCATCATGAACGTGCTACTCACGATTGTCGTTTACGGATCCATCTATGTCAACCCGCTGTTCTGGATCAGTGACTATCCACCGGACATTCAAGAGGCGGTGGGTCCCGTTGACGTTCCCATCGGCCAGAAGCTCGTCGTGGGCGTGCTCCTTCTCTGCATTGTCGTCGGCGTACCACTCTACTCGAACGCTAGGCTAAGGCGACGGAATAATGGGGAGCTGTCTTTCCTGGCAGCCTTCGCCAGCAGTGCGCTGATCGCGTTTTTCTTTGCCGTGTGGGATCTGCTGATCCTCGATTGGCTCATTTTCGTTACGATTCAGCCGGACTTTATCGTGATCCCAGGCACAGAGGGTTTGGCAGGTTACAAGGACTACTGGTTCCACTTCGAGGTGAGCTTCCTGGGATGGACGCAGTGGATCTCCATCCTCGTCGCCGGCCTGGTCCTGGCGGGCCTGTCGATGATCCGGCTGGGCGGCAAGCGGCGACCGGAACCCGCTCAAGGGTGAGTCACCCATTGGGTAGCGCTTGTGTGAATCGAGTGGCTTATGATCTCTGAGCGTGAAAGGGCGCGAGCGCTGCTCAATCAGGCCTTGGCTGAGGCCCGCTCGCACGGCGCCGGCCGGATTACTGCATTGCACTTTGTGACATACGGTTCAGCGCAAGAGACGGAAGCGAGCTTGCGAAGGATACTGCGCGAACTGAGTGTGAACACCCTGGCAGAGGGCGCGCAGATTTTCGTCCGCGCAGGGCCTAAGCGGTTCATCTGCTGGAACTGCTGTGGGCTGCGCTTTGAGAGTGGTGAAGAGGAGGCGACTTGTCCGAACTGTGGGCACATAGCAACACAGATTCCTACCGACATCACGTTTGCATTGGACCATATAGAGATAGCCGAGGGCGAGGCATCCAGATGATCGCCTTCGGCCCGGTTCCTTCCAGGCGCCTGGGCCGCAGCCTGGGCATCAACAACGTCCCGCCCAAGACGTGCACCTATTCCTGCACCTACTGCCAGTTGGGGCGCACTACCAGGATGCAGGTGGAGCGCGGGCCGTTCTACGATCCGGAGGAGATTCTGCGCGCCGTGCAGGACAAGGTCGAGAAGGCCAGGGAAGCCGGGGAACCGGTTGATTACCTGACCTTCGTGGCGGACGGGGAGCCTACACTGGACGCCAACCTGGGCCGTGAAATCGAGCTGCTGAAGCACTCAGGCATCCCCATCGCCGTGATCACCAATGGTTCCCTCGTCTGGCACGAGGATGTTAGGGAGGCTCTGCTGAAGGCGGACTGGGTCTCGCTGAAGGTGGACGCAGTCGAAGAGGAGACCTGGCGCAGAGTTGACCGCCCTCGCGGAACGTTGAGTCTGGCTGCGATCCTCGACGGCGCGCTTAGGTTTGGGCATGACTATGCGGGAACGCTGGCGACGGAGACGATGCTCGTCGCGGGCCTCAACGACGGGCCAGAGAGCATCGCCAGGGTCGCCGATTTCTTGGCTCGCCTGCGTCCGGCCACGGCCTACCTGTCCATCCCCACCCGGCCGCCGGCCGAGGCGTGGGCGCACGCCCCCGGCGAAGAGGCCCTCAACCGCGCCTACCAGATCTTGAGCGAGAAGGTGGGACAGGTCGAATACCTGATCGGGTACGAGGGGGATGCTTTTGCTTTTACGGGTAGCGTCGAGGAAGACCTGCTGAGCATCACCGCCGTCCATCCGATGCGGGAGGACGCCGTGAGCGCGTTCCTGGCACGGGCAGGGGCCAATTGGTCCGTCGTCAAGCGATTGATCGAACGGGACCAGATTGTTCAGACCGTGTACCGCGGCGACACATTCTACCAGCGAAGGCTCAGGGAACGCGACTAGGGCCGGGAACCTACGCCGGAGTCGGCTTAACCCCGGGATCGGTAGCCTTTGGATGGAGGGAGTAGGACAATGTCCATCGGTACATTTGGGGCTGTATTGTTGGCCAGTTTTCTGGCATGTGCGGTCACGACAATCGGCATAAGGTACACGCTCTTAGCGCTGGCTGCGGGGGTATTGGTTGCCGTTGCCATCATCCTATCCAAGGGCTGATGGAAGACGTCTGCGACCTACCGCGTAGATATCCCCCCTCGCTTTTTCAAGGCCCTGGGTGACGGAACTCGGCTGCGCCTGGTGGCCCTGCTGGCCCTGCTTGACCTGGCCGTGCTGGCCGAGTTTGCCGCTGTGTTTTTCGGGCTGGCCGTGTGGGTGCTGCCGCGCCGGGTGGCGTAGGGCCTGATCGGGTGGCTACCTGGGCTGGCTATGCAGGCAGCAAGCCTCCTGACGCCGATTCTACCACATCCCCCAGTAGTTTGACCACTTGACAAACATCGCCAAGTGTGTATAATTGATATTGAGATGCAGTATCAATAAATGAAAGAAAGAATTGAGAGTTCTGTATCTGCAGCAGCGGGGGATTTGATGTACCGGCATCGCTTTACGGATTTCACGGACGCCTTGATCCCCATCTACAACCGGCTGTTCGTGGTGCTCGCCGGACGCAGGCACGAGGTGTTTCGCGAGCATGTACTCGAACTGGCTGTACTCAAGGGCGACGAGCGCCTGCTCGACGCCGGCTGCGGCACGGGCTTGACGGTGCTGCGCATCGCAGTGCGGTATCCGGACTGCGCGGCGCATGGCATCGATCTTTCGCCCAAGATGATCGCGATCGCGCGGCAGGATGCGGAGAAGCAGGGGCTGGCGGCAGACTTGCGCGTCGGCTCGATCACCGACCTGCCGTATCCCGATGCCTCTTTTGACGTGGCGATCACCAATATCATGTACCACCACCTCGACCTCGCCGAGAAGCGCCAGGCCGTCATCGAGATTGCGCGGGTGCTGAGGCCGGGTGGTCGTTACGTCTCGGCCGAGTTCGGGCCGCGTGTCCGCAACGCGCTGCAGCGCCGCCTGGCCAAGGGCGAGTACACTCTCTACCCGTCTCATCTGACCGAGGCCGGTTTGGTCATCACCCACGAGGAGCTGAGCACGTTTGCGTGGGGAAAGAAGGTGTTCTACCGGGTGGCGGTCAAGCCAGCCGAGGGTGATGCAGGAATGATGCGGAACCCTGGCGAGTGAAAAGGTGACCGTATGACTCAGACAAGTCGTTTAGCCGAATCACTGCACACCAGCGGCCGAAGGGTCACCCGGCAACGACGACTGGTGATGCAAGTGTTACAAGACAATCCGGGCCACCTGGAAGCGGAGGCGGTCTACGCCCTGGCAAAAGCCAGCGATCCCAACATCAGCCTGCCCACGGTCTACCGAACCCTGGCTGTCTTGACAGAGATGGGGTTAGTAGAAGATCATACGCTGGGAGAGGATCACGCTCACTTTGAGGCAGTCTCGGAAACGCCGCACTATCACTTCACCTGCCTGAAGTGCGGACAGGTGATGGAGTTTGACGCGCCCCAGGTCATGCAAGTGGTGCGCGCCCTGAGCGAACGTGAAGGACTGCAGGTCACCGACGTGCATCTGCTTCTCAGCGGGTATTGCGCTCAATGCCGGACAGGAGGCACAGATGCCAAGTCCAGGTGAACGAAGACATACTACCAGACCCGAAATCTCGCCTGAAACGCGACGCGCGATTGTCAAGTGGATCGTCCAGGCTGCCTTGGGTCTGCCGGCCTATGGTCTGCTTCTTTTCCTCGTAGCGGGCAGGTTAGACTGGGTTTGGGGTTGGGCGTTGCTGGTCGTCCTCGCTGCCGTTTTGGCCGCCCATCCTTTGATCCTGATCCCGATCAACCCTGCGCTGCTGGCTGAGCGTGAGAAAGGGCTCACAGACAAAGCGGTAAAAGCCTGGGACCGCTGGATTGCCGGCTTGGCTGCCGGGTTGTTTCCGATAGCGTCCTGGGTGGTTGCAGGGCTGGATGTGCGGCTTGGCTGGACGGAACCGATTCCATT
>Ga0307378_10011685_pt1 | contig 11295 bp, 5 predicted proteins | sample UN1MG_FD_202238 | JGI IMG/M metagenome (GOLD analysis project Ga0307378, IMG submission 202238) | Soil microbial communities from Risofladan, Vaasa, Finland - UN-1 | ecosystem: Environmental > Terrestrial > Soil > Coastal area > Acid sulfate soil | place: Finland: Risofladan, Vaasa | collected...
CTCATCCAGGTAAGGAACTACCTCGGCAAGAACATCAACGATGGCAACAACCGCTGGTATGACGTCAACGTCGACGGCGCGATCAACGTCCTCGACCTGATCTACACGCGCAACCGGCTGGGGCAGGTGTGCCCGTAGCCCTCGCAGGGGCGGGCTTGCGGCGTCCCGGGTATGCGGCGAACCGAACGCAGGGGCGGGCTTGCGGCGTCCCGGGAATTACGATCAGTAAAACATAGCCGTAGATCGCAGCCTGGCTGAACACCAGGACGCCGCAATCGCCCGCCCTGCCCGATGGACCACCGAGACCCGTCGTGCCGCCGGCGGCTGGAATCTCGCCGCCGGCGTTTTCACGGAGGCCGCAATGTTCAGATTCATCCACGCTGCGGATGTCCACCTCGACAGCCCGCTGCTGGGATTGGAACGCTACGAGGGTGCTCCGGTCGACCGCGCGCGCGACGCCACGCGCGAAGCACTTCGCAACGTCGTCAACCTCGCGATCGCCGAGCAGGCCGCATTCGTCCTGATCGCTGGCGACCTGTTCGACGGCGATTGGAAGGACTACAACACCGGGCTGTTCCTCGCCGGCGAGATGTCGAAGCTGCGCGAGGCCGGAATCCGGGTGTTCGTCGTTGCCGGCAATCACGACGCCGCCAGCCAGATCAGCCGGCACCTGTGCCTGCCGGAAAACGTGCACCGGTTCGCCGCGCGAAAAACGGAGACTATCCTGCTGGACGACGTGGGCGTGGCGATCCACGGCCGCAGCTTCGCTTCCCGCGCGATCACCGAGAACCTCGCTCGCGAGTTTCCGCCCGCCACGCCCGGCTGCTTCAACATCGGGCTGCTCCACACCAGCGTGGCCGGCTACGCGGGGCACGAGCCGTACGCCCCGTGCAGCCTGGCCGACCTCCTCGGCCGCCTCTACGACTACTGGGCGCTCGGCCACGTGCACACGCGGCAGGTTCTCTCGGCGGAGCCGTGGGTGGTGTTTCCCGGCAATACGCAGGGGCGGAACGTCCGCGAGACCGGTCCCAGGGGCTGCTCCGTCGTCACCGTCGACGACGGCACCGTTTCCGTCGAGCACCGGGACGTCGACGTTCTGCGGTGGGCGGTGCTGGACCTGGACGCCGCCGACTGCGCCGCGCCGGAGGACGTGATCGACCTGCTCCGCACGAAGCTCGGCTTGCTGCTGAAAACCTGCGACGATCGCCCGCTCGCCTGCCGCGTGCTCGTCTCCGGTCGCTGCCGCGCCCACCGCGAGCTGTCGGCACAGCCCGAGCGCTGGACAAACGAAATCCGCCAGGCCGCGAGCGACGAGAGCGGCGGAGCCGCGTGGATCGAGAAGGTGCAACTTCGCACCAGCGTGCACGTCGACCTCGACGAGCTTGCCGGCCGGGCCGATCCCATCGGCGACCTGATTCGCTTCGCTCGGGATGCCTCCGCGGACCCCGGCCAGCTTGCATCGCTCGCCGGCGAGCTTGCGGATCTGCGCAGCAAGCTGCCGGCCGAATTGCGCGAAGGCGGCGACGCCCTCGACCTCGAAAACCCGGAGGCCATCCGCGACCTGCTCGATGCCGCCCGCCACCTGCTCATCCCCCGGCTGCTGTCGCAAGGAGACGAGCCATGAGGCTGCTGAACCTCGACCTGATGGCGTTCGGGCCGTTCACCGGCACGCGGCTCGACCTGTCGGCCGGTAGCGAGGGCCTGCACCTCATCTACGGCCCCAACGAAGCCGGGAAAAGCGCGGCGTTGCGGGCGCTCCACGCACTCCTGTATGGCATTCCCGAGCGGACGACCGACAACTTCCTCCACGACAACGCCAGGCTGCGGATCGGCGCGACCGTCCGCCATTCGGACCGCTCGGAGCTGGCGGTCGTGCGGCGCAAGGGCCGCAAGGATACATTGCTGGACCTCGACGGGCACGCCATCGACGACGCGCTCCTGCGGAAGCACCTCAGCGGCGTCACAGCGGAAGTGTTCAGCACGATGTTCGGCATCAACCACGACGTCCTCCTGCGCGGCGGTGCGGAGCTGGTGGCGGGGCAGGGGGAGGTCGCACACAGCCTGTACGCCGCCGCACTCGGAATCGTCAATCTTCGCCAGGTGCTCAAGGAGCTCGACGACGAAGCGGGCGCCATCTTCAAGCCCCGCGGCAGCACGCAGACGATCAACCTGCTCCTCGCGCAGCACAAGCAGCTCAAGGCCGCTGCGGCGGAGCTGTCGCTGCCCGCCCGCGATTGGCAGGCGATCACCGACCGGGTGGAGCAGGCGTCACGCGAGGGCACCGCCCTGGGCGATGAATTGAAGCGGCTCGGGGTGGAGAAGGCCCGCCTCGAGCGCCTGCGGCAGGTCATCCCCGTCATCGCGGAGCGCAAGAACTGGCTGAGCGAACTGGCCGCGATGGGTGAGGTCATCCTTCTGCCGCCCGAATCGCGGGAGGCGAGGCTGTCGGCCCGGCGCATCCTCGCCGATGCCGAATCGAGGAGCACCCGCGCCCGGCAGGACCTGGTCGAGATCACCGCGAAGATCGACAAGTTGCAGATTCCCGAAGGGCTGCTCGCCGAGAAGGACGCGATCGACGAGCTGCACGAGCGCCTGGGCAGCCACCGCAAGGCCCAGCAAGACAAGCCCCGCCTGGCCGCCGGCCGCGACGAGCTGCTCAAGGAAGTCCAGAACATCCTCCGCGAGCTGGCGGGCGACGCCTCGCTCGACCAGGTTGCATCCTACCGCCTTCCCGTGAGCAAGACCGCGCGGATCCAGCGGCTCGGCTCGCGGTACGAGAAACTGTGCGGCGAGCTTGACCGCGCGGGCAGGCAGTGCAAGGATCTCGCGGGCCAGCTCGCGAATGCCGAGCGTGCGTTGCAGCAGGGAGCCGAGCCGCGCGACGCCGCCGGCCTGAAAGCCGCCGCCAAGCGCTCCCGCCGCAAGGGCGACCTCGACGCCCTCCTCGCCGACGCTCGCTCCCGCGCCCAACGCGCCCGCGCACAGGCCGAGGCCGACCTGCGGACGCTGCCGCTGTGGACCGGATCGCTCGATCAGCTCCGGGGAATCCGGGTGCCCGTGCCGGAGACGGTCGACCGCCACGAGGCGTCGATCGCACAGGCGGAAGCCGCCCGCGCAGCCGCCGAAGCACGGGCACGCGAAGCACGCGAGCAGGCCGATGCCCTCCGCCGCAGGATCGACGGCATGCAGGCAGGCGGCGACGTTCCGACCAACGCCCAGCTCGACGCCGCCCGCGCCCGCCGCGAAACCGCGTGGCGCCTTGTTCGCCGGGCCTGGATGAACAGCGAGAACGTTGACGACGACGCCCGCCAGCTCGACCCCGAGCGCGACCTCTCCGCCGCATACGAGAACACCGTCCGGCACGCCGATCACGTTGCCGACCGCCTCCGCTCGGAGGCCGACCGCGTGGCGGAGCTGGAGCAACTCCAGGCGAGCCTGCTTGAGTGCGACAGGAAGTGCGCGATACTGGACGCGGAGCTGGCTGCTGCATCCGCCGGCATCGAGCAGGCCCGGGGCGAATGGCGCGAAGCATGGCGCGACGCCGGAATCGAGCCGCTCCCACCCAAGGAAATGCGGAGCTGGCTGCAGCGCCGCGAGAAGATCGCCGCTCGCGCGGCAACCGTGGCGGAGGCGGAAGCCGAGGCCGACAAGCTCGCCGCATCGATCTCGGATGAACGCCTCAGGCTCGGCGCCTGCCTCCAGCAGCTCGGCGAGCCGCCCGCCGCCGATAACGAACTCCTTGCCGACCTGCTCGACCGCTGCGATGAGCTCGTCGCCGGGGTGGAGGCGGCAGCCCGCGGGCGCGAGAAGCTCGCCGAGAAGGCGGCCGACCTCTCCCAGCGCCACGCAACCGCCGCCGCCGAGCACGAGGCCGCACAGGCCGCGTTTGCCGAATGGCGAACCGAATGGTCCGAGCACGTCAGCGTCCTGCGGCTGCTGCCGGACGCCGATCCCGCCGAGGCGGCCGCCGTCATCGATCGCATCCAGAAGCTCGTGGCGAGGTTCGACGAAGCACAGAAGCTCCTCGTGCGGATCGAGGGAATGGAGCACGACGCGGGGCAGTTCGCCAAGGACGCGGCTGCCGTGGCGGAGCGGGTTGCCCCCGACGTGGCGTCGCTGCCGGTGGAGCAGGCGGTGTCCGAGCTGTCGCGTCGCCTCGCCGTCGCCGTCGCCAACGCCGCAACGCTCGAGCAGCTTGAGCAGCGCCGCGCCGAGAAGCACGAAGCACTGCAGCAGGCGGAGCACGACATCGCCGGCGCTTCGGCCGCCATCCACGACCTCTGCCGGCGAGCACGCTGCGAAAGCATCCACGACCTTGCATCCGTCGAAGACCGCTCGGCACGGGCGCTGCTGCTCGGCGACAAGATCGAGAGGGCCAACGAGCAGATCGCACGCTCCAGCGGCGGGGCCGCGATCGATGGCTTCATCCGCGAAGCCGAGCAGATCGACGCCGACGCCCTCCCCGGGCAGATCGACGCGCTCGACAGGCAGATCGACGAGCTCGGCCGGCAGCTCAGGCAGGTGAACCAGTCGATCGGGGCCGAGCGCGAGAAGCTGCGGGCGATGGACGGCAGCGCGAAGGCGGCGGAGGCGCTGGAGGCCGCGCAGGCGTGCGTTGCCGGCATTCGCCGCAACGCCGAGCGATACGCCCACCTCAAGATCGCCGCGGCCGTCCTCGAGCGGGCCATCGAGCGATACCGCCAGGCGAACCAGGCCCCGATTCTCACCCGCGCCAGCCAGATCTTCTCGAAGCTCACCTGCGGGGCATTCGCCGGCCTCCGAACCGACTACGACGAGGGCGACAGGCCGGTGATCGAGGGCGTGCGGGCGTCCGGGCAGGCGGTGCCGGTGCACGGAATGAGCGACGGCACGCGCGACCAGCTCTACCTCGCGCTGCGGCTCGCCAGCCTCGAGCGCCACGTCCAGTCCGCCGAGCCGATGCCGTTCATCGTCGACGACGTCCTCATCAACTTCGACGACGCTCGGTCCGAAGCGACGCTTGCCGTGCTCGCGGAGTTGAGTTGCCGCACGCAGATCATCTTCTTCACGCATCACGCCCGCCTGGTCGAGCTGGCGAGGCGGGCCGTGCCGCCCGATACGCTGCACGTGCAGAACCTCCCTGCACCCTGACGAACGAGGGCTTTGGGCTATGGGCTTGCGGGATAGCCGCGATGTAGGGGCGGACGGCGTCCGCCCAAGGGCACACACCGTGTGCCCCTACATGACCGGCCGCACGTTTTGAGATAGTTTCTTATGGCATGGGGCTTGCGGCAGCAGCAAGAAGCGTGCCACACGTCCACTTGGTCCACTTGGTCCACTTCGTCTACTTTCCACAAAACCCGCATTGACAACCACCGGCAAACCGGGTAACATAGTGGTTGCATGCACACGACGATTCTTTCATGAAAGGAACCGGCAATGACGATGCGAACGGCAATGGCGCGATTCCTGGCCGCCGCGGCGCTGGCAGCCGTGGTGCTGGCGGTGGCGGTTGTGTGTTCGGCGTGGGCGGGCGAAGGGCCGCGGGTGGGCGAGGGGCTGCAGGCCTATTGCACAACGCTGGCGCCGCCGAAGGTGCTCTACATCGCGCAGTCGCCCAACAGCGAGGGCCTCGCCGAACGCTGGCGATGCGTCCTGCCAGCCGACGTCACCTTCGCTCCGCTGAACTACGGCGACCAGGAATGCCACCACCTGTGCGACAAGCCGCTGGAGGAATCGAAGGAAGACGTGGCATACGTGACGGAGCAGGGCAAGGCGTGGGTCGACGCGTGGCTGGCAAAGCTCGACCAGTTCGACGTCGTCATCGCGCAGTTTCCGCCGCGCTCCAACAACGAGCAGGAGAACCAGCGGCTGGCGGAAATCCAGCAGAAGCTCGTCGAGCGCGTCCGCAATGGCGGCAAGCTGGTCTTCATCAATCCGTCGTGGGAGATCACGTTCGATGGCACGCCGCTGGCCGACGTGCTGCCGGTGAAATTCGACGGCCGGCGCAAGGCGTGGACCGCCGGCTGCCTGGGCGCCAGCGATCATCCGCTGACACGCGGCCTGCCCTTGGAAGTAACCGGCACCCACTGGTACGGGCCGGTTTACGCGCCGGTCGACGACACCTGCCAGCCGCTCACACTCAACAAGCAGGACCAGGCGCAGTTCTGGTACCGCAAGCTGCCCGAGGGCGGCGGGCAGGTCATCCACATCTACCAGGCCTACGGCGGGAAGTGGCAGTGGGGCTCCGGCACCAACTACGATACCTACGAGCCCGAACGCCCCGACGACACCGCCGCGTGGGATGCGCTGTTCCAGCGGCTGGTCTACGGCCTGACCTACGGCGGGTCGGCGTTTCCCGTGCTCGTGAAGGTGGCGCTGCCCGACGACTTCGTCTGCCGCAGCGGCGACAAGCTGGAAGTGCCCGTCGACGTCGAGAACCGGTCGGCGAAGGAGCAGACGGCGACGATCCGCGTCACGGTGAATCATCGCCGTTCGCAGGTCTGGGTCGCGAGCAGTCTGGACGTTACCCTGCAGGCTCGCGAGCGCAGGACCGTCGTCCTGCCCGTCCTCACCGAACGCATCCCGTGCACCGACCGCTACCTGATTGTCAAGGCCCAGGCGATTCAATCTCCTGGCGGCGCGGATAGGACCGGCCTGCCCGGCGGCCCGGTGTTCTCCGAAAGCACGAAGTGGGTGCCGTTCATTCATGCCGTCCCGGTGCAGGTGAAGCCGGACAAGCCAGCCTGCAAGCCTGGCGAGCGCATCAACGCATCCATCGTGTGGCCTATCGAGTTGCCGCAGAAGGATTACGACGTCGCGGTCTACCTGAACGATCATGCCGGCCGCGCTTTGCAGGTCACCCGCAGGCTCGTAGTGTTCGAGAGCGGCGTGCTGAATGCTACGCTCGTCATGCCCGATCGCGGCCCGGAATGCGCGTCATCGTATTGGGTGACGGCAGTCGTCTCCAAGGATGGAAATGTCCTCGGCACCTCCCGCACGCAGGTCCAGCTCGACAAGCCTTGGAGCATGCGCGAGCAGTTCCAGTGGTCGCTGTGGTCCTGGGGCGGCGACGCCCGCACAATGGCGCTGTACGAGGACGCAGGGTTCAACGCACTCGGCTGCAGCGGCAACAACGCCCTCGCCGACCGCTACGGCTGGTGGCAATACGTCGAAGGCACCGGCATCAACACCTTCGGCATCGAGATCAACCACGACAACTGGGACGCCGTGCGGCAGTGGATGATCGACACCGTGGACAAGCAACAGCAGCAGGGCGGGGCGGATTCGCGGTCGAAGTCGCTCGTCTCCCTCGGCGAAGAAAGCGGATTCAAGGGCGGATGGGGAATGCGGTACTATTGGGACGAGCCCCAGGCCCCGCCGATCCCGCAGAAGGCCTTCGACGACTACCTCAGCGAACGCTACGCCGGCAAGATCGACGTGCTCAACGCCGAATGGGGCACCCAGCACAAGTCGTTCGCCGACATCCCGCTCGAGAAGGCCAAGGTCCGCGCACCGTCCCATGTCTTCGTCACATCCCAGGCATGGGAGGCAATGCAGGACAAGCCGCAGGCAGCCAACAAGCTCCCCGTCGAAACCAGGAAGCCCGACCCCGCCCGCACGTACATCGCGAACTCCGCACCCTACTACGAGACCAACAACTTCTTCGACTGGTATTACCAGAAGTACTGCGACATGGCCACCGAAATCTACCGCGAGCGCCGCAACGCCACGCCTCTGACGATCATGAGCGCGCCGGGCGGGTTCTACCCGAAGGTCGACGTCTACAACTTCGGCGGCCTCGGCCCGTTCTACCCGAAGGAGGCCGCCTTGGTCGGCAACGCGATCGCCCGCCGCGACTACGGCGACGTCCCCGGCTTCTCCGCCGCGATGTGGGCGTATTTCGACCTGCGGCCATTGTGGAACGTCACCGTGATGTCGTCGATCCTCGCCGGCAATACCCACATCGACTACTGGGTGGACGTGCCGCTGACGTTCAACGCGGACGGCACGCACACGCGGGCATCGACGTGGACGAAGCAACTGCGGCGGCAGCTCGAGCCGATCGAGCCGATCCTGCTGCACAAGCAGTTCGCGTACACGAAGGGGCTGGGGATGTTCATCCCGTCGCAGCCGGTCCCCAAGGGCGTGGCGGGCGGGCACTTCGGCTCGGCGGTCGACTGCAACGCGCCGATCTACTCGGCCCTCGAAGAATCCGGCTACATGCCGAAGGTCGTTCGCGCGAACCAGTTGGGCGAGATCACGGTGCTGGTCGCTTCATACGCGCAGGTGGTCAGCGCGGACGAAGGCCGGCGGCTCGCCGACTTCGTGAAGAACGGCGGCAGGCTGATCGTCACGCCGTGGCTGGCGTCCTGCTCGCCCCACGGGAACCTGCTGTCGGTGTACCCATCCGCCGAATCCGGCCTCGCCGACCTGCTCGGCTTCAAGCTGCTCAACACCAGCCAGGAGGTGGTGCGCGAGGAGGTGGCATACAACGGCCTGCCGCTCGTCAGCAAGGGCCGCGATTCCGTCATCGATCTCGCACAGGACGTGCAGGTGCTCGCGAAGTACAAGGACGGCACGCCCGTCATCATCACGCGCCCGGCCGGCAAGGGGCAGGTCGTCTACCTCAATATGATCTACGATTGGGACGGCTGGTGGAACAGCTTCCACGAGCCTGCCCGCGAGGCGTACCGCAAGCTGATCGACTCGCTGGTTCGCGAGGCGGCCGTCACGCCCGAGTACTTCATCGCGTTCGAGTCGGCGGAGCCGTGCACCGACAACAAGGGCTGGTGGCCGATGCAGATGAAAACGGTCCCGCAGCCCGGCGAGAGTACGACCGCAGGGCGGTCGTCCGTCCCGTGGTGGGCCAGCCAGCTCTACAGCGACCCGAGCGGCACGATCAAGTATCTGGGGGTGTTCTCCGACCATCGCAGCCCGGTGATCACAGCGAGCATGAAGTGGAACGATCCGAAGGCGCGCATCTTCGATCTGCTCGGCCGCGCGGAGATCGCCGCGAAGGATGCCGTGAAGCTCACGCTGCGGCCGGGCGGGGCCGCGTTCTGGGCGTTCACCGACGAGGTGCCGAGCAAGATGACGGTCAGCGTTCCCGGCAAGGTGACCGCGGGGCAGCCGTTCGAGCTGACGGTCAAGCTGAAAGGAGCGAGCAACGGCACGTGGTACGCCGTGGTCGACACGGACGGTGCCGCCGTGAGGAAGTCAATCGCCGCCGTGGAAATCCAGGATGGGCGCGGCAGCGTGACGATTCCCACGGCACTGAACGACCGTCCGGGCGAATACCGCGTGAAGGTGCGGGAAAGCATCACACGCCTGTACGCGGAAGATACGTTCAAGCTTGTGCCGCCCAAGAGCGTCGTCGATCGGCGGCTGCTCAATCCATTCCCTGAGCGACCCGGCGAGCCCAGCCTCGAGACGGTCTGGGAAGGAGGAATCGATGAGTCGTCTGCGTATGTCAGCGAGATCAGCGATGAGCAGTTCCTCGGCGAGCTTCGCAAGCTGCGGGCTATCTACACGGGCGAATACAAGGGGCTTGAGGCCAAGTACATGCTGAGCTATTATCTCAACGTGCCGTTCCGGCCCGATTCCCGACACGCGATCATGCGGCGGCTGCAGCGGGTCGATTGGTGGCAGCACTCCAAACGAACAGTCGAGGCAATCCAGGCGGGCGAAGTGTTCTACCTGTTCGGCGAGGACGATTCGCGGTGCCTCGATTCCTTCTCGCCGATGAATAGGTACCCAATCAGGAACTGCTTCGCCTCCGGCATCGCCAGGCTCTCAAAACCGGTTCCAATGGAGATCGACGGCATCAAGTTCGAGATCATCAGGATCGGCGAGGGAGCGCTGATCACAAGCCGTGGCGTCGACAGCGTTGCCTACCACTCCTCCGATTTCATCGCGTGGCACGAGAAACTGAAGGCGGCGCTCGCGCAGATCAAGACGGGCGAATGACTGGCTGCAGGTGCACAGGCTACAGGTCGGCGGGGCGGTGCGTTGCAGTGGCAACTGCGCCCTGTAGCCTGTCCCCCTGTTCCCTCTCGAGTCCACTTGGTCCACTTGGTCCACTGAGTCCACTTGGTCCACTTCCATGAAATTCGGCGCACACATCTTCCTCTGGTCCTCCCACTGGGACGACACGCAGCTCCCGCTCATGGATCGTGCGAAGGCCCTCGGCCTGGATTGCCTTGAAATCCCCGTCGGCGATGACGTCCAGCTTTCGTCGTTCCTCCGCGAGCGCGCCTCCGCCCTCGGCCTTGATCTCGTCATCAGCCCCGGCGGAGTCTGGCCGATGGAATGCGACATCTCGCTGCCCGACGCCGCACACCGCGCACGGGGCATCGTGTGGCACCGCAACTGGATTTCCCGCGCCGCGGAGGCCGGGGCCATCGCCTACACCGGTGCGATCTACGGTCATCCGGGCAACGTGCAGAATCTCCCGCTGCGAGATGATGAACTCCGCCGCACAGCAGATGGCCTGCGCACCCTCGCCGAACACGCCGCGGCGTGTGGCGTCGTTCTCGCCATCGAGCCGATGAGCCACTTCCGCACGCATCTGATCAACACGCCCCGGCAGGCCGTCCGGCTCATCGAGCTTGTCGGCCACCCGAACCTCCGCGTGCTGATCGACACCTATCACATCGTGACGGAAGTGCGCGATTATGCGGCGGCGGTGAAATCGGCGGCGGGCAGGCTGTGGGGCATCCACGCGTGCGAGAACGACCGCGGCGTCCCCGGGGGCGGCATCGTGCCGTGGAGCAGCGTCTTCGCCGCACTCCGCGAGATCGGGTTCGACGGCTACGTCATCATGGAAAGCTACAACTCGTCCATCCCCGGCTTCGCCGAAAGCCACGGCATGTTCCACAACGTCTGCCCGGACGGCGACCGGTTCGTCCGAGAGGGATTGGATTTTCTGGGGTCAAGATAACCACGAAGACACAAAGAGCACGAAGGGGCACAAAGAAGAGGAAGATGATGAGATGATGAGATCATGGGGAAGAACGCTGCTCGGCCTCTTTCCCTTCATCATCCTTCTTCTTCGTGTTCTTCGTATCTTCGTCCCTTCCTGGCCTTCTTCCTCTTCTTCTCTTCTTCGCGTCCTTTGCGCTCTTCGCGTCTTTGTGGTTATCCACATTCCCGAACGACCATGACGCTCGCCGGTTCCAGCGCGAATGGCTGCAGCGTGCACGCGAGATTTGAGAACGGCAGGACCTCGGGCTTCAGGCGGATGCCGAGCTGGTTCTGGATGAACTCGCGGCGGCGGCTGATCCGCTGCCAGACGCCCCGGTGCCGCGTCGCCAG
>Ga0307378_10011686_pt1 | contig 11295 bp, 2 predicted proteins | sample UN1MG_FD_202238 | JGI IMG/M metagenome (GOLD analysis project Ga0307378, IMG submission 202238) | Soil microbial communities from Risofladan, Vaasa, Finland - UN-1 | ecosystem: Environmental > Terrestrial > Soil > Coastal area > Acid sulfate soil | place: Finland: Risofladan, Vaasa | collected...
CAGCCCATACGGGATCGGTCCGTCTCCTCGAGCATCTTGCCAATGTGCAACGACCTTGCACTTGGAATCCATCATACCGAATCCTGCAGCATCCTTGCCGACCGCAAGCTTCTCCTTTGCCATCTTGATCCATTCTTCTTCCTTCCTCTTCTCAGAATCCGTCTTGATGGGGTGGGGTTTCAGCCGGAAGACGCGGAATCGTGGCTTCTTATCGTACTGTCCTTCGTAGGCGCCTTCGAAGTAGAGTTCCACCCGCTGCACACCCCATTCCATGTCCCAGTATTCCTGACCATAGTCTTTTCGGACATCAGCTACACTGGCGTCTGGCGGCAATGGCGGCCCTTCCGTCTGCTCCAGGGGATAGCGCTCGATCTCCTCCTTTGCCACTTCCCGCTCATAGATGGTTGCCACAGATTTCGCATCTCTCGTGGTTATTCGGATGCGATCATAGCCGTTGCCATCCTCACTGGCCAGAAGAATAACGCGAACCACGGAGTTGCTGCGCAGTGTGTGGCTATACATCGCTTTGATGGCTTCCAGTGACAAACCGGGATCCAGTTCTTGCTCAAAAGACGAGACGATGAAGTGCTGCATCTCTTCGTCTGACATGTTCCTCTCATGCAGGACAACATCTCCTGCGTGAATCGCCACGGAAAAAACAATGAGCGGCACGTGCATGCAGAGAAACGCACAGGCTATCTTTGACATTTGCTGATTCCCCTGTTACTCACGGGTCTGATGTACTACGCACCTGGTTGGCTATCCCTGTCAGGATCTCCCCCATGTGCCAGTTTCGCAGGTCCTGACCGAGTGCACTAGCCTTTGTCGTGTAAACGGAATCGATGAAACCAACGGAGGACCGAACCAAGTCAGGTCCGGGCATGCTGAACATCAACGGGACAAGGGATTCCGCCCTCTCCGGCCCCCCATGCCAGCCGTTGAGCATGTCTTCTCCGTGGGTGACGGCCATATACCCCAACGCTCCATCCAGTACAAGCACAATATCCCCGGTCCGGCTCCCCGAAGCCGCTGTTTGAAGATCATTATGGTTCATCTCCGCTAATCGCTTCTCGAATTCCGGCCAATCTGCCGGCCAACCGACACGCCCGCGCTCGAGGATGAAATCTTGTATCGTGCCCGTAGTGACCGCGTGAGGCGGGACCTCATCCACCTTTTTGACCCACTGCAATGACTCGAGAAAATTGTTGCCCCCTCCGACCTTGATGAAGATTGCCGGAGGATTGCCCAAGGCCCCGTTCGAAACCTGCCGCAGCGTTCCATCTGCGAACTTCGTCTTGAAAGGTGCAAGATCCGGGTAAATCTGCGGACCCGAACCTGTGAATCCGCTGTGTCCGAGCGCTTCGCGATAGAGGAGACTCGCCACGCCCTTTACGAGGGCATCCGATGGGGGATCCTGCCAACTGTAATTTTCCTCTCTCAGATAGATCTGTGCCATGCCTCCATTGGGGGAAAACACCACCTGATTCTGACCGAGCCTCTTGGCATCGCCACGCCACATGCTCAGTCCCAAGCCTGGTGGGCTGGCGTTGGTGGGCGTCTCGAAGAGCGCCTGCATCTCCTCATCCGGCCATGTTGCTCCCTGATGTTTCTCGTCCTCAGTGTAGTCCTGGGCCGTAATGTTATACCGGTCATTGTTGCGATATGCCATCATCCCATGATCGGCCACCAATGCAAACATGCAGGCATTGAGGTAGCCGTCAGCCTCAATCTTGTCTACCACCTTCTTAAGCTGGGGATCCGTCACCGTCTTCACCTGATGATAGACGGAAGGCAATGGCTTTGTCACTTCGCCGACCGCTCCGCCTTCCCAGTCTCCCGTTGTCTTCCAGCCAATGAAGTGCGCCACACAGTCGGGGCCAGGATAATAGAGCGTCAGGACGTCCAGAGGGATGTTTGTGAGTGAGATTTGCTCGGCCCACCTCCGGCTTTTTTCCCAAGCCCAATACCCTTCTGTTCCTGTCATCTTGTCATGCTTTGCCGCCTGCTCAATGCCATGCGTAAAGGGAGCCAAGAGATAAGGACGTACTTCGAGGTTGACATTGGAATTCGCGTAAGCATAGTGGACATGAATGGACGAGCATTCAAGCCTCCTATCGTTGGGCACCGCTACTGACGCAATGTCGTCGTAGATGCTTCCATGATTTGGCAAGCAGCGTTCGGGCATAGTGTAAGCATCACGCAACAGGTGCCTCTGGGTCACCAATCCGATGCCTTGGCGCTGATCAATCCCGCGAACATCGGGAGGCAGAAGGGAAACGTCAGCATCGGTGTTACCAGACATCACAGGCAATCCCAGATGCTCGTCGGTGTTCTCTCTCGGGAAATGTGCGTTTCCCGTCCACCCGTGCTCGTTCGGGGCGGTGCCGGAGAAAACACTTGGCCACGCGGCGAGGGTGATTGAGGGCAATGGCGAAAGTGCTGGATTATTGAGTCCGGCGGCATTCTCGAAGAGCCGTTTGAACGTCGGGCATTCGGATCCTGTGATCGCCTCTTTCGCTGCGTCATAGCCGAATCCGTCCACTGCGACGATGATAACCTTGAGAGGCACCACATTGAAGTCTACTTCGTGTTTCTCCTCTCTTGTTTTCCCGTCCTTCGACAACGTAATCCACAGGTCCTTGCAGGGATAGGCCAAGGATGTAGTCTTATCAAGCGTGACCTCGAAGCTGCATTCCCCGGTGGTGGAGCTGTAGGTTATACTTCCCGGATGGCAGTGAGCGTCCTCGCCGTAGTCCTTGGAGAACCACCCCCTGCCGAGTCGTTCATGGACTGTAAACGACGTGGGAACCCATTCCTTCTTGACCAAGCTGCTCTTCCATGAGACTAGAACTGTTGTGCCCGCAGCATACTTCATGATTCCATGGGTCTTGATGAAACCAGTTGCGGCGCGCGATGGACCACCCAGTTTGGCCATGACCGTCTTCCCATCGTCCCGCAAAACGTTCCTGCGTACCACCTCATCCCTAATGATGTCAAGGCTAACCAATTGCGAGGGTATCCCCGGTTTTCCCCACGTGAACATGATGGAGGCATTCATGGAAGCGCCCTCGAGATACGCAGCGCCATCTTTCCATGTAAGATTCCCACAGTCGCCGGCCTCTGGAGTCATTCCGATGTAGTAGGAATCCGCGACGTCCTCAGTCAGCCCCTGCGCGCGCACCGCGAATGGCCAGTACTCGCCTATGCCCGTACCCTGCAAATCCTCTGTCATCGGAAGCCATGCCATGGGCATGCCGGCTGGGCAGCCGTTGTTCGGATCGGGCGCGGCCACGGGAAGAGACGCCTGGAAGACCCGATTCTGGCCCGGCTTCTCCGCAAACTCCTTGCCATTGAAGGATATGCTGGTGCCGTCGTCGTACATGTAGACCACGTTCACTCTCAGCTTTTCGTGCAAGTCGGGGTCGAGGGAGAAGGAGCCATTCACGGGAGTGCTCCATGTATACGTCCCCGGATTGTTCGGATCCTCAACGCCGATCTGCGTAATCGTCAGCTTCGTTGCGATCCCGTCAAGTTCACCGTAGAATACGAGAAGGTTGTCTGGTATGAAAGACTGGATGCGGTTATTGCCGCTATCCGCTACGGATACACGGCCATCGGTTGTGGTGGTGAGCCCGGCTCCGCCCCCGATGCTGAACTGTCCGAGTAGAGTGCCGGAACATCCCCATTCCCCAAGCAGAGCACCGGCGGGGGAGAAGCAAAGCACCTTTCCCGTTCCGCTCTCGCAGACATGGGCAAGGCCAGCGGCGTCTGCCGCCACGCCCGAGGGATTATCGAGAGTGGCCGCTGTTTGCCACAGTTGGGTTCCGCCGGAGGTCAATTTCCTCAGAGATGAGGAATCGGTTACGAAGACGCTACTGTCGCTTGAAACAGCCACACCATTGAGTGTATTAGAATCGGTAAACCATTGTGCCCAGCCTTGACCCGGGATGAATTTGACGATGGTGTTGGATGCGGCATCGACCACATAGATGGTACCGTCCGAGTCGGCGGCAACATCAATGGGCGCGGTCAAAAGAGTGTCGCTGCAGGCGCCCAGCGTCTGGCCAGCGAGATCGAACCGCCTGATCTTCGCATGGAGGAGGTCGGCAACATAGACGACTTCGCCGACGACAGAGATGCCGTAAGGGTATGCGAGATTTTCGGCGCCGTCGGTTGACCATTGGAGTACGAATTGCCCGCCGGAGGTGAACTTCTGAATGCGATTGTTTATGGTGTCAGCAACGTACACGTTGCCGCTGGAATCGCAGGCGACGTCCATTGGCGAGATGAGCTCACCCTCCCCAGTGCCGTACGAGCCACACGTACGGAATCCCTGCTCAACAAGAGTGACTCCAGACTGCTGATCGTCTCCGGCATAATAATCAAGCAAATCAGCTATGCCGGAGGAAGGATCGGCAATGGGGGACATGCTCATTGTGACAGCAGTGCCATCCTCATCAATTGGCCCGGGGATTTCACGTTTGCCCAGGGAGATCATGACCTCGTCGATGCCAGTGTTTCCGAAGTCGTTGGTGTACGACTCGACCCGAATCAGATGATTGCCAACCTGAAGTGGGACGGGGATGTTCCAAAGCCAGAATTGTCCACGAAACGGATGCTGACGCCAAAAGGTCGGCGTGCCGACTGTCTGGCACACGATGTCTACTGGGGACAGGCCTTCTGGAAGCTCCTCGCCATCTACATATATCCTTACTGAACGGCCCCAATATTTAGAAGCATTGTCCAACGCCGGATCGTATACATATCCGTGTATGCTCACCGCAGCTTCGTTCTCGGATAGCGTGACGTCTGACGTTGTCACAGGATCAAGGGCTACCACCGGATGGGGATCGCTGAGAGGAACGAAGTCAGTCACAACTCTTGTATCCCCAACAGGCAGCCCCATATCGTCCCGCGAATCCGGCATGACGAACTGGATCTTTGCAGGGCTAATCTCCACTGTTCGTTCCATGGAGTCTTCAGGCCCCACCAGCCGCAAGATGAAATGTGTGTCCTGCCCATCGACTTCGGAGATCGCCTCCACGTATAGCCTGCCGGCGCGGTATGCATCCACGTCACCGGTGTACTCGGTGCCGGGGTCTTTGGTGCGCGTAGTCCAAAGCACGAGGTTATCTGTCTTCTCCACCTCAAGGCGCACGCCTCGTGTGCGAAGCAATTCGAGCGTCGGCACGATGTCCACGCCGAACGCAAGCATGTCATCTTCACCGACGACACCATCGGAATCCTCATAGTCCAGGACGCCATCGCCGTCATCATCGTCTTCATTGATGTCCTGAAAACGCATGCTGTCTGCGTCAGCGGAGACGTAGAGGCCGAACGCAATAACCCGGTACCAGTTGTGGTATACATCAACAACTGCATTCTCTTCTCCTACTGCGCCGATCTCATCCCCCGATCTGCACAACAGGAGGTCAATCCCAGGGTAGCGTGGAAAGGTGTATGAGAGACTGCTTTCAGTCGAAACAGCCCTGATGAAATTTAGCTTGGGATCATTTGGCGACCACCCGTGACTGAGGAAATCCCAAGAGTATAATTCCTGACCTGGTTGGCCCTCCAGCACGATTGGGTTCGGCGTGCCATCCGGCTTTTTCCGCTCGCAGGATACAACGATTTCGGTACCACATTCTCCCCCAATGAGCTGTCCGAAGTCTCCACAACACTCATAATGGCCAATGTCATACAGTTCTGTCTGAAACAAGACGGCCCGCGTAGCCGCGCTAGCGGTGTATTGGCCCTGAACGGACGGGGCAAGTGACAGGTCAACTTCGTAATAGTTGCTGAACCACTCAGGGTATTCGTGAGCGCTATCCATCTCTCCGGTACTGAGAGTCAGTGTGGCAGAATCCCATGCCGCCGGAGACGGTGTAACTAATGTCGATTCCAGAGATAGAGGAATAGCAAGAGCCGGAACTGCAAACACCTCCATAGAGGCGCTGTTAGAACGAATCTCCCAATGACACGGAGGGGGTTCAGGGTCACCATACTGCCATTCAGGAATCCAGGTATCACCAGCAACCGGTATCAACGGGTAATCATACAGCTTATCCACGATCCCGAAGAAAATAATGGATATTACTGATCTTGCACTGTAGGTGTGGTAAACCCAATCGGCCTCAGAATCAGATTCTATGAGGGTCGAGTAGGTTCCAACAGCATTCCACCACTCAGACCGATACTCAATGGTAGCGTAATCTTCGCACATTTCCACCGTGCTTGGCGGATAGCTTTCGAAAGGCGGCCATATTTGGAAATTGACATCAGGCGGCATCATGCCCGTCGGAATATCAAAGGAGAGAACACTCTCGCCGGCTATCTCATCATTTCCCAGGTAGAACTCATGGACTCCTCCCGTATCGATAGTGACAACCTGAGCTTCCACAGTGAGTGTCTCAAGCGCAAGGCCATCCACTGATATACTGACGGAGACAGCGATCGTGGTTTGATCCGTTATCTTCACTATGGCTTCCCGACCCTGCGCCGTCAGGAATGCATCGCCTTCGAGCTCCCATGACCAGGTCACTGGTGCATTGGACCTCATCGTGGAGACAAGAGCGTACACAGCGACATCATTGGGCGCCCCAAGGCACAAAGACGAGCTGCCTGTATTGTGGCCAGTGCAGGGAACACGGGTGTCCTCCGAGTATTCACGCCCGGCGATACTCATGGCGGCAGTAGGTACCAACACGTGGGGTTTCGCTCCATCCGGCAGTTCTGCTCGTCCATAGAGCGTATCAGCGGAAACCGATATTTCCGTATCGAATGCATCATCATATCCGGAAATCGTCACCGTAGCGGAATCCCCAGAGGATGATATGTCAAAGGAATACGTATCATCATAATGAAAATCGATGTATTGATCCGAAGTGAGGTCGGCTCTCGTTGCTGCCCAGGGCAGCCAGTCTACCTCTCCGGGTATCGGTGGATAGACTTCAGCATATATTTGAAGGGTATAGTCCTGGGTGCAGTAGATATCCATCCCGGTGATGGTGGCACCGTCGGATCTGACTGCCTTCAAGTATCGAAGCTCAAAGAATGTAATCCGGAACCCTCGCACGAACTGCGTTTCGCCGATCTGGTACGTGACGGTGGCTGAGTATTCTCCTGGCTCATCACTTGAGAATGATGCTCCATCCAAGCCGTGAGGCGTCAAGACCCCCGGTACGTCAGTCGTCCATAACAGATCCCCTTGGGTCGGCGGCGCGCCGTTTAACAGGACCCTAACATTCGGGGCGGTGTATTGCCCGACGGGAAAGTAAACGGCATCGCTTGCATTCCTCCAGTTCTGGCCTACTTTGGACTGCAGGGAGAGCCTGGGTACTGAAATGTGCGGCGGAGGCATTACGGGGAGGACTGCTTCGTTCCCCTCCGAAATCGTGACTTGTGCAGTGATGTACACTTCGACATCAAAATCATCGGCATAGCCGGTGATTTCGAACGAGGCCGTAGAGGGGTCGGTCAGTTGGGTCGGGCCAATGAAGGGCAGATCGCCACCAGAAGCGGGATCAGAGGTCCATGACCAAGTTGCTTCATATGGAACGCCTTCGGGGTAGATGGCCGCATGAAGCGTGACCACTCCGAGGCCTACGACTATGGTTGCAGAGGTGGTTTCCGTCAGGTCGGGCCGCACGGCGCCAATGTACCGGGCCTCGTAGGCGACAAACTGATACGTCCGCGTAAATGGCGAAATGCCCTCCGCCTCATAAGTGACGGTGATCGGGTAAGTGCCTGGCGTATGGCATGTCAAGGTGGCGCTATTCCCATCCGCCTGAACATAGGCCGGGGAATCAGCATGCCACGTGTAGGTACCGCCGACCGGTGGAAGTGCATTGGTCTCCGCGGAGACGGTGATCGGTTGGCCTACCGGTGAATATATCTTGCCATCTTGGGCTTCCGGAATCCAGAGGCAGGCGTTGTGGTCGATGAACTGAACGACGACCTGTTGCCAGCAGCTGCTATTCTCGGTATCGGTCGCAGTCACGGTTATGTCATGGATTTCGGGATTGCCAGGATCTGGTGTGCGTGCAAAGGCAAGTTCAGCTCTGCCGCAATGAGTGGTGCCGGCTGTGTAGTGGTATGAGAAACTGACAGAGCCCCCGCAGGGATTGCATTGGGCATCATACGCTGCGAGAATGTCAGGGCGGTAGCCCACGATAAAGAACATTACGCTGGTTTGCTCGGTCTCGCTTGTCTCGAGAAGGTACTTGCCAGAAGTTGCGTCGCACGTGACGGGGCTGTGCTGCTCGTCGGCGAACGTGACTTCGAGACTGGCGGAGAATGGTTCCTGATTGCTCAGGAGATTTCGCACAGCAATCAGGTCGAGGATGTTGAGCCGCCCATCGACGTTCACATCTGCCCTGCATTTTGCTGGGGTATCAGGCGTCTGGTTGAGAACGCATCTGATTGCGATAAGATCCAGGATGTTGGCGCGGCCATCGCGATTGACATCTCCCTTGATGAAGCAGCCGGGTTCACCACTCGTCATGATCTCCTCACCGAGGAGGAACTCGCCCCCCAGGAGGCCTTCGCCGCCCATGCCTCCGGTGCCCACGGTGATGCTGATGGTGCTGGGAGGATCCAGAGTCATCTTGGTGCCGGTGGAGTCGCCGAGGATGAAGTAATCAGGATCGACATCGATGGTTGCGATGCCATCCTCACCGGAGTGAAAGCTGAAGACCACGAGCGCACCGCTTCCGGAGATCGCGGTTGGGCTGAGGAGCATGGCGGTGTGGTAGTCGGCGGGTGCGGTGGTGCCTTCGTAGGGGCCGAAGAGTGTATGTCCCGTGGCGAACCACGTGCCGTGAGCGGCGCTGTCGATGGGGGTAATGGGGCCGCTCGCGATGATCTTTGCCTCGTAACCGGCAAGAGCGGTCACGTCGACCACGTTGAGGACGATCTGGAAGTCCTCGTCGGGATCGACGGAGATCTCGGTGTTGCCGAGGGGGTCGGCGAAGTAAACGGACGCGGCAAGAGCAGGCCCCGCGAGCGGCCAAACTGAAAGAATGCAGAGCAGGCAGGCGGCCAACACGAACGCTGGGACAACCGGCAGGCGCTTTGAAGCGTTTTCCATAACTTCCCTTTTCCTTGCTGCAACGGCGGTACAGCTCTTGAAGAAACCTCGCCTCAGAACGGCAGGCATGCCAAGAAACATTCCTGATCATCATGTATATCGTTTCGGGCGGCATTTGTCAAGAGGAAAAATCTGCGAAATCTCGAAATCTGCGAACCGCCCAGGAATCTTGCATCGCTGCGGGAATCCAGCAGAGCTTCGGTCATCTCACGAGGAGAGCACTGTGCCCCGTAGGTTGCCGTTCTCCGTGAACCCATTTCAGGACGCGCTGAGCCGAAGATCACGAAACAAGGCCCTTCCGCTCATCGGCTACCGGGTGGGGCTCTTTTCTCGACGCCGCCTGTTAACCGTTTGCCTGAATTCCGGACCCCCACTCCAATCAGGTGAGTTAACCCGATTTCCTCTCGGCGGCCGAGAGTAAGAGAGTTTATGCATTTTGGGGGAAAGGGGCGAAAACGCCGGTCAACAGAAGGGGAGAATCTCGCAGCCACCCGGCCTGAAGGCTCAAGCAAGAAGTGTCGCAACGTGTTGCACGAACGGCAGTTACGGTGGCGGTCCGGCGACGTGCGGAGGGAGGGCGTTTCGGGCGCGAAAAAAGGCGGCATCGTGTTCGATACCGCCTTCTGGCTCCCCAAATGTACCAGTTTTAGAACCAGAGGGAAGGCCGAGGACCCCTCGGTTTGCTTCCGAGTGATTCACGAAACTGTTGACCCTAATGAGGCTTCTGATCTGATCGAGCAGTTTATTGAGGTTTCCTTGGGGGGCAAAGTGGCATTCCAGAGCCAAAATGTCGAGCGCGTAGCGCGGCTCGTATCAGCCAACAGGATTGTCTATCCTGTAACCCGCAAGCAACGGCGGTTGGCTCGCAGGAAACCGAAGCCTGGGAGAAACGTGAAGAAGGGAGTCGGGGAATTGCTGCAGAAAGCCGCCGAATGGCGGCGGCAACTTGATGCTGGCGATGTGGCGAGTCAGGCGGAGATCGCGCGGAGAGAGGGCATCACGCGGGCCAGAGTGACTCAGATCATGGATTTGATGCGGTTGGCGCCCGAGATCAGAGAGCGGCTGACTACTGGCGCCTCAGCCTTGGAGAACAGGGGCACCGAGCACCGCATCCGCCTGATCACGCGGCTGAGGAACACCGCTGAACAAGTCGATGCGTTCAAGCACATTCTGCCGGGGATCGGGCCGTGACGGTCAGTACGCCTGAAGATCACAGGCGATGATCGGCATTTCCTTTCCCGCCCAACGCGAATCGTATCAGAGCACTCCGCTGGATGATGACGGGGCCTTCGTTGGTCCCATGCCACTGCCCCCATTCTTGTCCCCTCCTCACCCGTTTTTCTGCCCCATGCGGAAAAATCTTGTCCTTCACTAAACACCTGTCTTCAGTGAGAAGCCTGGTTCGCTTGACAGCAGTGAAAATGCAGTGTAGAATTCGGGCAGAAAGCCCAAAAACCGGCCAGGAAAGGACTTCTTGACCGTATTCTCGCCGTGATCGCGAGATGACCGGTGCCAAGCCGGTCACGTTGGCATTGGGAGCCGCAAAAGGACTTCTCGATGGACCAAGGATCACGGACGGTCTTTGTTCTTGCCCACCCGGAGCTGATCTTGTGCAGGCAGCCGAAGCCTGCCTCTGGTAGTGGAGCCAGAAAGGTAGGCTCTCAGGAAGCCGGCAAATCATGCCCCAGAGCGACGCTCTTTGAAAACCGGGAGCGCTCTGGATGGGATCCTCTACCGTATTCGTGCAAGACACCTTCGATGGTCAATCGACCGCGACCGGTGACCGCCTCACCATGGCCACCGTCGATGCCGCAAGCATGTGGCCTCGACGGCCGCAATGGATTCAATGGAAAACCTTCCTCAACTCCTTCCCCTCGTTCGGCTCGTTCAGGGTCCGAAAAACTGCCGGCATCGACACCAACCGCACCTCTTCGTTGAGCGTCGGCAACGATACCCACACTAGATCGTCGCTTGCATTCGCGCGAGCGGCAATCCTCGCCACCTCGTCGAGCTTGTCATCAGCAAGTGCCTTCCATCGCAGCTCGGGCTTGGCCTGGAAAAGCCGACGAACCTGATGCAGCCTCTCCGCCGTGATCTTTCTCCGCACGCTCTCCGCTGCCGCAACCGGCACGGAGAAAGCGAGCGGATTCAACGTCAGATCATGGTCAGCGCACAGCGTGTAGCACGCCATCAACTGGTCGGAATCG
>Ga0307378_10011691_pt1 | contig 11293 bp, 11 predicted proteins | sample UN1MG_FD_202238 | JGI IMG/M metagenome (GOLD analysis project Ga0307378, IMG submission 202238) | Soil microbial communities from Risofladan, Vaasa, Finland - UN-1 | ecosystem: Environmental > Terrestrial > Soil > Coastal area > Acid sulfate soil | place: Finland: Risofladan, Vaasa | collected...
TTGATTTTTGAAGTCACGGAGACTATCTGCAAAGTCATGGACGAAAAGAGGATCAGCAAGGCAGAGCTGTCAAGGATAGCAGGCGTAAGTAAAAGCAATATAACACAACTCCTGAGTGGCGCCCACAATATGCGGCTTACAACCGTAGCTGATCTTCTGTATGCACTTGATTCAAAGATAACTGTTTCTGCCGTACCACTTGATATTGACAGCATAATCGAAAGCATCACCTTTAATCAATGGGCCCCAGCAGTAGACATCACAATAAAACAATCTGAATATCGAGAAATTAATGAAGAGGAACAAAAGGAGCTATATCAGGCAGCTTAAATCATGGCAAAAAAAAAGGTAAAAACCAAGGTTTTAAAAAGTGAAAACAAGGTTGCTGATGGTTTGTTGGTTTCTGACCGAGTACAGTTGAAAGATGTTAGGTTAATAAGCTGTAAATGTGATCAAATACCAGAGGCCACATTGGGTAAGAAAGCGTATGATATCAACTATTCAACTGAAGTGCAGGTAGACAAGAAAAATGGCTATGTTATAGTCACTGCTAAATTCCACTTCGAGGCTTTTTCTGAAAGTAAAACTCAAAAACCAGTTATTCTGATGGATGCATCTTTTCTTTTAGCTTACAAAATAGAAAACTTTGAAGGATTGACTCAAAAAGGATTCGAGCAATTTGCTAATATAAATGGAATTTATAATGCTTGGCCGTATTGGCGGGAATTTGTGCAAAATATGATTGCTCGAATGGGATTACCTTCGTTGACCATTCCAGTTTTCAGAATTGTACAATCAACTGCAAAGAAAAGCGTAAAGAAGAAGGTAGTGCGGAAGAAAACTAAAAAAACTAAATCAAAAAAGTAAGCTCTTTTGTGAAAAGTAAATATGGGGGCGAACGGCTTCGACCGGATGATGGACGGACAAGCTGCATGCCCAGGACGCCGGTTGGCCTGGCTAATCATTCCGGCAACTAATTTTAAGCGACAACACACAGTTGCGCATGGCTGCCTAAATTGGCAGCCCGTCCTGCCTGATTTTGCCTGTGGGTCGGGTAAGGGCGTCACTAAGCAGGCTGGCTGAGCCGGTTGTTCGGGCCGGCAAAGCGAGACCTTTCCGAAATAGCTGAGCCAGGAGCCTGTCGTTTTGGCGCCTGGTAAGGTGAAGAAAACAATAAAGCGACTAAGCATGTAGACGCTTGCCTTGAAGCATCTCGGGACGGGGGTTCGAATCCCCCCGCCTCCATTTATTTGCATATGTACTATCAGGACAATGACTTACATTGAAGAATTGAATCGTTTGTCGGGTAGTACCAGCGAGTTCATAAGTCAATTCTTTCCCTACGGAAGCCTGAAGAAGAAGGCTGCGTGTTGGCTGTACCGCCCGCTGTGAAGTCTCTTCAAGTAAGGCTCACCTCGGCATCCAGATGTTCCTAAACACCTGCAGCGCCTATTGATACACCATTAACAAAAAAGTCTTTTGCTCCTGCTAAGAATACGGGATTTCTGCAGAATTTTGGGCAAAATGCAGTGTTTTGCTGTACTGCTCTGTAATATTTTTCTACTCAATAATTAGCTGAATAGTGCGAGGAAAGAATTATAAAAAATTACAGAAACAATCGTCGCCAGATGATAATTAGAGTTGACATCAGTTAGTTTATACCGAAAAATTTTAATATTGTAATCAACAACCGTTGCGCCTAAAACGCCTGTTATATAGTTAGAGTCTCTGTTGTCTTCGGGGCAGGTTTTTTATGAGAGGCTACGGGTACCAAGCTATGATGCCATGGATTCTATCGCTGTTCCAATTGTTTCATCAGCTTAATACTTGCGTAAAGAAGTTTACAACGATTGCGAGTATCTTACGAAAAACTAACATGCTATTACATATCTATTTAGAGTGGTTATATGAAACTTCCAAACAGTATCGGAAAGCCAATAGTGTGACGGTTGGGTGGGATAATCATTGTACACCGGCACTAATAAAGATATTGACGTTCAAAGGAGCCAAAGACCATGACAAGCCAAAACATCATCAGAAAATCTATACTCCATGAGGAATCTGAGTCTGTAACACAGTCGCTCAAGAGAAAGTTCGGATTAAGTCACATCTTAGGGCGGAGCAAAGCTGTTCAGGAACTCTGCCAAAAGATCAATAAGATATCATTATATAAAGTTAATGTCCTAATTTCCGGTGAGAGCGGAACAGGAAAAGAACTAGCAGCCAGAGCCATTCATTACTTGAGCCGCAGGGCTGGAAGGCCTTTTATTCCGATAAACTGCGGGGCCATTCCAGAAAGCCTCTTTGAAAACGAGTTGTTCGGCCATCTTAAAGGAGCTTTTACAGATGCCGGTCTCACACAAATTGGCCTTGTGAAACAAGCGGAGGGTGGAACTCTCTTCCTGGACGAAATTGCAGTTATTAGCCTTTATAATCAGGTAAAGCTGCTGAGGCTTATACAGGACAAAGAGTATAAACCCCTTGGAGAGGCCAAACCTCAAAAGGTGGACGTAAGGATAATAGCAGCCACAAACGGGAACCTTCAACGCCTCGTTAAGGAGGGCGGATTTAGAGAAGACCTATTCTATAGAATGAATGTTGTTTCACTCTATATACCGCCGTTAAGGAGGAGGAGGGAAGACATCCCAATCCTGGTTGAGTACTTTATGAGTAAATACTGCAAAGAATATGGTAAACCAATCAAAGTTTTGTCGAAAGATACTATGATGAAATTTATGTCCTATTCATGGCCAGGAAACATCAGAGAACTCGAGAATAAGATCCAACAAATAGTCGTGATGTCCACTACGCCCTTGATAAGCATTGAGGCTATCGAACCGACCCTTAGCGAGCCGATCTCCGAAGAAAACAAGCTTGAAGACTTCAATGCAGCCAAAAAGAAAATGATAAGTTCGTTTGAAAGAACTTACCTCATACAACTGCTCACAGAGTACGGTGGTAACGTAGTCAACTCTGCAAAAAGAGCAGGCAAAAGCCGCACAGGCCTTTGGAACCTCCTAAAGAAGTATAACATTTCTCCAACAAAGTTTCGTTACTGGCACAATTCCAAAACGGGTACTTTTGAATAAAGAACCATTGCTATAGGATTCGTCACAAAATAGTGACGCGAGAGTAACCAATTATTGACTCTCCAGGTGACCTATTTATTAGATATTTCCTGCGAGGGTCATAATATTATGACATATCTTCTCCAGCAATTTTTTTGAAATGCAGATAATGCCTATTAAAGCAATGTTTTAGAGCATCGAGGAAGTTGGCATATTTTTTGCAGTATAGGTTGCCCGAGGTCAGGCTGTTCCATGATAATGAATGAGAGACAAGAGAAGATTTCCGGGATTATAATCAATTATCTCCGGAGGAATCCAGATGCCGGTGATACGCTGGAAGGTATCGTGAAGTGGTGGTTGGTCTTTGAAAATATCGAATCGTCAATGGACGATGTGGTGAATGTTTTAGAGACTCTTATACGGAAAAAGGCAATTAACATGTACAGCATCGCAGATGGTACGACTTTCTATAAGGTTAATAAACAAACGGAATTGTAGTTAATCCATATAAAAAATAAGTTAATAAAACTTCTTTTAGAAAGGAGGACTTACTATGCCAGTAACACCAACTTATCCAGGGGTTTACATTGAGGAGATCCCCAGTGGGGTTCGTACCATAACGGGGGTGGCAACATCTATTACGGCCTTTGTCGGCCGTGCTCTACGCGGGCCTGAGAATGAGTCGACGACTATTAACAGTTTTGCCGATTTTGAACGGCGTTTTGGTGGATTATGGGTGGAAAGTACCTTGAGTTATGCCGTTCGGGACTTTTTTCTGAACGGCGGCGGCCAGGCGATCATCGTTCGGCTTCATAACGGAGCTACGGCGGCCAAGATGAGGCTGCCTACGGGAGCGGCCGACCCTAATGATGAGCTGCCGCTTGTGGCAGCGAATGTGGGAAGCTGGGGTAATAATTTAAGCGCCTCTGTGGATTATGACACGAAGGACACGACTGACACAGACCTTTTCAACCTTACTATCTCAGAAAAAGACGGTGCTATAGAGAAATTTCCGAATGTTTCCGTAAATCCGGACAGTCCACGCTATCTTCCCGGTGTTTTAGAGCAGCGTTCCGTGCTTGTGAAAGTATTAAAAGATGGGGCCGGCGAATATATTATGCCCGATACAAGGCCCGTCGAGTCCACGACGGCGGTGAGCCCGTTAAGTCCGCCGGCCAGCCCTCCGATGAGCCCTCCAGCTTCACCATCCGGCGGTAGTGATGGGTCAGCTTTAGGCGAAGGTCAGTACATCGGCGCCGGAATGGAAGGTGCGAAAGAAGGTCTCTATGCTCTTGAAAAGGCTGACCTTTTCAACCTGCTTTGTATTCCGCCATTTACTTCAACAACCGATATAAGCACTACCCTGGTATCTAATGCGGCGGCTTACTGCAAGAAGCGCCGCGCTATGCTGATTGTTGACCCGCGCAGCGGCTGGACTACTAAGGACACGGCCAAGACTCAGTTCACAGACCCGAACACGGACTATGTCGGTACCCGCAGCAATTATGCCGCCCTATTCTTCCCTCGACTTAAGCAACCCAATCCTAAACGAGACAACCAAGTGGAGGAATTTGTACCGTGTGGCGCCGTAGCAGGTGTCTTTGCCCGTACGGATGCACAGCGGGGGGTGTGGAAGGCCCCGGCGGGTCAGGATGCCCGTCTGGTAGGCGTACCGCAGCTAAGCGTGCCCCTAACCGATGACGAAAACGGAGAATTAAACCAGCTTGGTATAAATTGCCTGAGGGCATTTCCTGTGGTTGGCCGACTTGTCTGGGGTAGTCGTACTTTAGAGGGGGCCGACCGCCTGGCTTCCGAGTGGAAGTATATATCCGTGCGTCGAACAGCATTATTTATTGAAGAGAGCCTGTTTCGCGGCACTCAGTGGGTTGTTTTTGAGCCTAATGATGAACCACTTTGGGCACAGATTCGGCTCAATGTGACAGCCTTTATGCATAATCTCTTTCGTCAGGGCGCCTTCCAGGGTACGACGCCAAAAGAGGCATATCTCGTCAAGTGCGACAAAGAGACAACGACGCAAAATGATATTAATCTGGGTATTGTGAATATCCTGGTGGGTTTCGCTCCTCTTAAACCGGCTGAATTCGTATTTATTAAGATTCAGCAGTTGGCGGGGCAGCTTGAGGTCTAAAGGAGGCAATTATGGCACAATTCAGTGTAAATGCACAACGTTTCGACCCTTATAAGAATTTTAAGTTTCGCATCAAATGGGACGGCCGCTATGTGGCCGGTATAAGCAAAGTCGGCGCCCTCAAACGCACCACAGAACTGGTGGAACACCGTGAAGGAGGTGACCCCAGTACTACCCGCAAATCGCCGGGACAAAGCAAATATGATGCGATAACGCTGGAGCGCGGTGTTACTCACGATACCGGCTTCGAGCAGTGGGCCAACAAGATTTGGAATTACGGTTCGGGACTTGGTGCGGAGGTTTCACTCAAAGACTTTCGCAAAGATATCATTATCGAAGTCTATAACGAAGCCGGCCAACTGGCCCTGGCGTACAAGGTCTTTCGTTGCTGGGTCTCTGAGTTTCAGGCGATGCCTGAGCTTGATGCCAGCGCCAATGCCGTTGCGATCCAGACTCTTAAGCTGGAAAATGAAGGATGGGAGCGTGACTATGCAGTAACCGAACCAAGCGAACCCAGCTTCACCGAACCTGAAGGATAACGATTTATGAGACCGCCCGCCATAACTGAGCTGTTGACAGTGTGGGAGCGGAGTGTCGAACAGCCATTGCTGCAAAGAACAATTAATCTGCTGGATTTATCATGTCCGGAGTTCGATTCCGAGGCTATTGCAAAGTTAAGCATCGGAGAACGCGACGCCAGATTACTATTGTTGCGTGAATGGATGTTCGGTTCTCGGCTTATAAATATAGCTGACTGTCCCAAATGCTCCGAGCGCGTCGAATGGGAGAACGACATCGAGGACATTTGTTTACAATCTCCACAGGAACCCGACTTCTCAAAGGAATTCAATTTGGAAGCGGATGACTTCAGCGTCCGTTTTCGTTTGCCGAATAGTGTCGATGTTTATGAAGCGATTTCGGATGAACCGGGACAACCGGGCCCTGCGAGACTGTTGTCTCGCTGTATTCTCAATGCCAATTGCAATGACGAAGCCTGCGGTCCTGATAGTTTGCCTGATGGGGTGATAGAGGCGATAAATCGCCGGATGGAAGAAGAAGACCCGCAGGCCGATATCCACATAGCATTAAGCTGTCCTCATTGCGAGCATCGATGGGAGATACAATTTGATATTGTGAGCTATCTCTGGACGGAAATAGAAAACTGGGCGGAACGAATGCTGCAGGTTGTCGGTACGCTTGCCAGGGCGTATGGCTGGTCGGAGCGTGATATTTTGAACATGAGTCCCGTACGCAGACAGTTTTATCTGGATATGGTGAATTCATGAGTGATTTTCTTCTCAATATACTTAACCGTCACATGGGTATAGATCGGCGGGTACGGCCGCGAATTCGCACACGGTTTGAGCGCGACGTTTCTGTGGATTCTATAACGGACTACGATTCGGAGCTGGTTGAGCCGGATACCGATAGCCGTAGTGTTGCGAAACAGAGCTCCCGTGACGTGGAACTTGCTAAAGTTTCATCCGCCGACGAGCCGGTGGAGATTATCGAACAGGAAATTATGCAGAGGAGCCGGAAGAAGTCCCATCCTGAGTATGTATCAAAGTCGATTTCGAAGCTGCCTGATATGAGCGATAACAAGGCCATTTCGAACCGCTATAAAGTAAGTGATAATTCCCGGCAGGACTTAGTTATGCAGTCGGGGGATGTCACTGACGATGTGAGGGCCGCTTCCAAAAACGATACAGGAAAGAGGCCTGACGATAAAGTGCAAAAAGTGCAGAAGACGTCGAAGCGATTAGTGTCAGCGAGTAAATATTATCATTCGCCCGGGACGGCAAAGCCGGATAAACCAATAAATAAAGCAACGAATATTAATCATAAAGATTTTAATAATGCTCAGTCTAAACAACATCAGCAGGTGACATCGGAATTATCATCAGACCACTTTGAGAATAATATCAGACCGGAAAAGAGTTTGTTAGAGCCACAGCCCCGCACGATTTCCAAACAAAATATCAATTTCGAACCTCAGTATTTGCTGCAAACATCACCACGATTAGCCGGCCGGAGAAGTGAATTGCACAGGGACAATGTGTTTTTGAAAGATTCAAAGGCTGAAACCGAACCGGTTACTAATGTTACTATTGGCCGTATAGAAGTTCGGGCGATTCCGCCCAAGAGTGCTGAAAAGACGGAACGTAAGAAAAAACCGTCAGGCATTATGAGCCTGGACAAGTACCTGAGTCGGCAAAAGCAGGGAGGGAGCGGATGAGTAATGAATTCGCTATCGCCGCTGTTACCCTTACTTTGCGTAACCTGCTTGATAAGGTCAAGCAGATTAAAGACAGCGAAGAGTTTAGCAAGCTACCTGTTGACGCCAGGCCCACAGCTGAAATCATGGTCACAAATCTTCCTCTGGATGAAGCGTACGAATTTGATAAATCCAAGAACCATGTCAATCTGTTTCTATATCACGTCGAGCACAACGCGGCCTGGCGAAATACAGATATGCCCAACAGGGTCAAGCTGGGAGAGACCGGCCATCCTCCACTGGCAATCAACCTGTATTATATCATAACAACACACGGGCAGAACGGTAACGAACTCATAAGCCATCTTCTGTTAGGGAAGGCCATGAGCCTTTTGCACGACCATACGGTGTTTGGCAGAGATGAAATTAAAAGCGCCTTTGCAGTGAGCGAACTTCATGAGCAGATTGAAAGGCTGCGTATTACCCCACAGCCTATTTCGTTAGAGGACGTTTCGAAATTATGGACAGGCTTTCAAACGCAATATCGATTGTCCGCAGCTTACGAAGTGTCGGTGCTGCTTATCGAAAGTAAACTTGCAGTTAAAACGCCCTTGCCCGTCTTGACCCGTGGTGCCGGTGACGAAGGTATTGCGGTCCAGGAGAATTTGATTCCGCCATTTCCAACCCTTGAAGCAGTTAGTTTGCCGAACAATCAACCCAGTGCCCGCCTGAACGATGTTCTTACTATTAGCGGCCATCACTTAGGGGGGGACAGCATAGTTTTACACTTTACAAATCCACGTATGACGGAACCGATAGAAGTTACGCCAATGGCCGGTGGAACGACAACAGAGATTAAGGTGAGATTGCCGGATGAACCTGATGACTGGCTGGCCGGTTTTTATACCATTTCGGCTGTAATAAGCAGGGCCGGGCAGCAGGATAGGACGACTAATGAAATACCAGTAACAGTAGCGCCGCGTATAATTACTATTACAGTTGGAGCAATGTCACCACCGGCTGTTAGGGGGTATGTAGCGACGGTGACCTGCAGCCCGGAAGTAATGTCGGAACAAAATGTGGCTCTGCTATTGAATGACCGTGAATTTCCGGCGGAAAGTCGACCGGCCAGGACAGGCACACTGAGCTTTCGTTTGTCCGATATTCTCGATGGTGAATACTTTGTACGCCTGCGAATCGACGGTGTGGACAGCCTTTTAGTGGACCGTTCGGTGACTCCGCCTGTCTTTGACGTTAGTCAGAAGGTGACAATTCCATGAATAACGATATAGAAAATTGGCAGGAGAGAAATAGACAGCATCTCTCGGCGGCATTGAACTGGCTGCGATTGCGTCTGATGCGTATGGCTGAATCGGCCGCAGGGGAAGATGTATCGTTAAGAGAGAATAAAGTAACCGAAGCTGAGATTACTCAGGCAGCCGAGGTCGTAAGTAGCGCTGAGGAGACAGAGCCGTCCCCGGCGCTTGTTATTTTAAGCCGGCGTTTTGGGCTCTCGCGTTTTGAACAGGCGGTTTTACTTCTGTGTTCCGCTGTAGAATTCGATACACACATACCGTCACTTTGTGCCCGGGCGCAGGGTGAGCTTAACCGCTGCTTTCCAACTTTTGCCCTGGCATTATCTGTCTTTGATGAGCCGTCCTGGGACGTACTTTCGCCGGAAAGGCCGCTGCGTTACTGGCGGCTGATAGAAATCGGTCAGCCGGGCGCCCAGTCACTTATTACAAGTCCTTTACGTGCCGATGAACGGATTGTCAATTACCTTAAGGGATTGAACTATCTGGATGACCGGCTTATACCACTGCTGGCACCTTTTGACGTGCCCGCCGGCGAGACGAACCTGTCACCATCGCAGCAAAAGATTGCAGCCTCGGTAGTACAACACCTGGATTCATCAAGGAACGGAGTAATGCCGGTTACCCAGCTTGTTGGGATGGATACACTCAGCAAGCAATTGGTAGCCCAGCAAATCGCCACAACGCTGGGACTGCATCTCAACCGGTTACCGACAGAATTGCTGCCCATCCAGCCGGTCGAACTGGAAGCACTTGCACGACTTCTGCAAAGGGAAAGCACCCTGCTGCCGATTGCAATTTACTTAGATGCGCATGAGCCTGATACCGTGGTTAAGCCGGAGGGAAGTAAGCAGCATACTGCAGTACCGTTGAACCGTTTTCTGGCTCGTACACAGGGGATTTTCTTTCTCAGCAGCCGTGAAGTCCGCTCGAATCCCGGCAGGGCCACAATCGCTTTTGAGGTGAAAAAACCAACATCGGCCGAGCAACAGGCGGCATGGGCCGATACGTTGAAGGATGCCGCCAACGATAGTCCCGGCTTGTTGGCCGGTCAGTTTAACCTGAACATTTCGACAATCAACCAGGTTGTAAGGCGTATGTTCGCCGAACCGGGCAGCAACGGCCATTCACTTCATGAGCGGTTGTGGGATGCCTGCCTGGTAAGCACCGGCCCAAAATTAGACATCCTGGCCCAACGTCTGGAGCCTAAAGCGACGTGGGATGATATTGTGCTGCCCGAAGAAGCGAATGACCTGCTTCATCAGATTACCGACCAGATTAAGCAGCGCAGTAAGGTTTATGATACGTGGGGATTTCGTAAAAAGCTGAATCGGGGATTCGGCATTAATGCCCTGTTCACAGGTGACAGCGGTACCGGCAAGACTATGGCAGCCGAGGTAATAGCAAACGAGCTTCGCCTGAAACTCTATCGAATCGACCTGTCCGGAGTTGTGAGCAAATACATTGGTGAGACGGAGAAAAATCTGCGTCGTCTTTTTGATGCGGCCGAGGATGGCGGCGCTATTCTATTTTTTGACGAGGCGGATGCACTCTTTGGCAAGAGAAGTGAGGTTAAGGATAGCCACGACCGTTATGCCAATATCGAGATTAATTACCTGCTGCAGCGTATGGAAGCCTATAACGGGCTAGCTATCTTGGCGACAAATATGAAAAACGCTCTGGATAAAGCCTTTGTACGCCGGTTGCGTTTCATCGTTGACTTTCCATTTCCGGGTATGAAAGAGCGGAAGATTATTATTCAAAAAGTATTTCCTTCGGAAGTGCCAAAAGGAAAGCTTGATTATGACCGGCTGGCACGGCTCAGCCTGACCGGCGGCAGTATCAACAATATCGCTATCAATTCTGCATTTATGGCCGCCCAGTCAGGCAGCCCGGTGACTATGGAGTTGATACTGTCGGCCGCCAGGGCGGAGTTTCGCAAAATGGAACGCCCGGTCAAAGAATCTGATTTTCAATGGTGTGAACCTGAAAGGATGGTCTTGTGATTATTAATATCCACATCGAACGATTGATTCTGGATGGCCTGTCCATCCCATATCATCATCAGGAGAGGTTCCAGGCCGCCGTTGAAACGGAATTGGGGAACCTGTTCACTAATAATGTACCAGAGAGTCTGATGCATTGCAGTGCGTTATCTGAAATATCGGCCGGTGATATCCAACTAACGGATGAAAGTGACCCGGTCGGTCTGGGTCAAGAGATTGGCCGGGCCGTGTATGGAGGTTTTAGTCAGTGAGTTTCCGTTCAGCAGACCAGATTGAGAAGCAAACGAATACTGAACCGTTGATTTCCGGAGGTTTGTTGCAGTGTAAATCCAGTTTCGATAAGCAAACTTTTGAAGGTGGTAAACATACCGACCGTAGTTCTCCGGAGCAGGCGTTCATCTCAACTTCTATCGGCATGTCTACGGCCCCGGGATTCGGTCATGACTTTAGCCTGATACCGACACATTCCGACATGGTGCGGCAAGCAATGCCTTCACTTAGCACGGGAACAATGGTTCAACGATTTCCTGAGCCAGCAATTG
>Ga0307378_10011694_pt1 | contig 11290 bp, 10 predicted proteins | sample UN1MG_FD_202238 | JGI IMG/M metagenome (GOLD analysis project Ga0307378, IMG submission 202238) | Soil microbial communities from Risofladan, Vaasa, Finland - UN-1 | ecosystem: Environmental > Terrestrial > Soil > Coastal area > Acid sulfate soil | place: Finland: Risofladan, Vaasa | collected...
AGAAGGCTGTTTTCTTTCTGTCATTCCCGCGGAAGCGGGAATCCATCTTACCTGTCATTGCGAACGAATGAGAGTGAGCGAAGCAATCTCCTATGACCTTAAACCATGCCATGACCGCCAAACTACCAGTTTTTTAATAATATAATTTTAGATAGTTAAAATATTTTTAAAAAAGGAGGAATTTAAAATGTACAGTTTTAGAAAAAGTAAAAAAGGTTTTACCCTGATTGAATTGATGGTCGTAGTAGCTATTATCGGTGTATTGGTCTTACTTGGCCTGAGAGCTTATAGTTCTCAAAAGGAAAGAGCCTGTAATTCTATAGCAAAAGCAAATGCGAGTACTTTTCAGACCATGTTAGTAGGGTATATGGGAGATAAGGATATTGATGATCCAGCCGACATACCAAGTGCAATAGGACAGGCAGTAACCGTAAAACAAATAGAAAGCATGATAAATCCTTATAGTTCTGATTATGAAGTATATGAATATAATGCCACTGAGGGGGCAGGTTTTGCCACTCCAGATGGTGTTTCTGGTGAATCTGCGCAAGCACTAATTAGAGGTAAAGTTACTATAACACTTACAGCAGATAATCAACTGCTTGTAAATGCTAGAGGTAAAAGAGGAGAAATATTATTGGTTCCTACTAATTCACTACCTGCTAATAAATATTAATAAACAGAATATAAGATTTAATTAAAAAAGCCCTCTTAAGAAAAATAAGAGGGCTTTTTAATATATACCTGAAATTTAGTGAATGAAATATTACTTTATTTTATAGACCGACAAAGTGTTTTTTTATATAATCGAGAAAAAAAATATTTTAGGATAAATTTTGTGGAGAATCAAGGTGAACTATTAGAAAGAATAAGACACAAAGTTTAGGTCTAAAACTTGCCATTGCTAGCCTACTACAAGTAGGCGAAGCAATCTCGTGTTACCTCATATAATGCTATGATTGCTAAACTGCCGATTTTTTAAATCTATTTTTAGAAGTAGTAAATTTCTTAAAAAATAAAAAGAGGGAAGAAGAAACGTTATGGTTATATGGTTAAAAGAAAGTAAGAAGGGTTTTACCTTAATCGAATTGATGGTTGTAGTGGCCATCATTGGAGTATTAGTCTTGCTTGGTCTAAGAACTTATGTACCTCAAAAACAACGTGCAGCTAATTCCATAGTAAAAGCAAATGCAAGCACTATTCAGACTATGTTGGTAGGGTATATGGGAAGTCATGATATTTTAGTGGTTAGTGTGGCAGCTGATATAACAGCAGCACTTAATGGTGTTGCAGCCGAAACAGGTACACCTTTAGAAAGCATGGTAAATCCTTATATTAATACAGCAGGTGTATATCATATTGATACTGTCGGTGCTGCTGATTTTGATGCCGCAGCAGTCGGCCATCAAGGTAAGGTTTCTGTTTTATGCAAAGCGGATAATGATTTGTTAGTCAATGCCAGAGGAAAAGACGGAGAACCATTATTTGACTTTAATAATGCATTGCCGGCAAATAAACATTAATAAATAGATTAAATTTATTATATCTAATATTCAATTATTTTATAAGCAATTAAAATTAAATTATTTTCAGTCATCGAGAAAAATAAAAAGCTAAAAAATTAAGTATCATTAATCTGATTAAAGTAGTTAAAATGGATAAATATAAAATAGAAAATATCAATTTTTATCAAAGAATAACATTAAATATGGTAAAATTATCGATTTTATTCACTCCTCTGGTTGTGAATAAATATGTAGATCAATATTTAGCTAATCAAGAAGCTTGGCTGAAATTATTCATAGTTCTTAGTGGCGGACTATATCTCATCGGTTTTTTAAGGGAAGAAAATAAAACTTATAAAAAAAATAAAATACCCTTACTTCTGGTGTTATTAATTTTAATAATAGTATTTTCTTTCATTAAAAATGGATTTTTGATGAGTAGTCTTCATGACGGCATTATTCTTTCGGCTTATTTTATTTTATATTTTTTAATAATAAAAAATATAAAAAATCATAATCAGTTTAAAGCATTTATCCAAATATTTTTTATAACTTCTTTTTTTATTGCTCTTTATACTATTTTGCATTATTATCATTTTATTTCTTATTTACAAGAATATGATAATATTGCATCTCTAATTGGTCAAAAGAATTGGACTTCCAATTACTTAGCCTTAATTTTTCCTTTAATGTTATGTTTTTATTTATCAGAAAAAAATAAAAAGAAAAAAATTATATACTTAATATCATTATCTTTGTTTTATACCGCTTTAATGATTTGTCAAAGCCGAGGTATATGGATTAGTCTAAGTCTTAGCTTATTGTTCGGTGTTTTTCTTATTTTTAAATTTAATTTTTTCAATTTATTTAAAGAAAACAAAAAATGGCTTATTTTATTATTGATTATCTTTATCGTTATTACGCTTATTTATTCTGCCGATAATCCTTTAAATAAGAGTCCTCTCACTGTGACCCAAAGAGCTCTATCCACTTTTGATGAGAAAGACCCTTCCATAAATTGGCGCATTTTAAATTGGAAAGTTACCTGGCTAATGATAAAAGATAAACCTTTCCTGGGGGGTGGGGTTGGAAGTTTTAAAATAAATTATTTGGATTATCAAGCAAAATTTTTAAAAGAACATCCAGAATATAATATATATTGGAACAATGCTAAGGAAGCTCATAATGAATATTTACAAATAGGAGCAGAGATAGGATTGTTTGGTTTAGGTATCATTTTAATAATGATATTAAAATTATATAATTTATGCATAAATTTTCTGAAAAAAGAAACAGAGAATAAAAGAAAATTAATTTGCTGGGGTTTTTTGTTAGGCATTACTTCTTTTTTAATTCATAGTCTTTTTACTTTTCCTTTACACGTTCCCGCACTGGGTTCTGCTTTTTTTATAATCTCGGGTCTTACTGTAGCATATATTAAAAACTTTGATATAACAGAAGAGAGAAATAAAGAAAGAAAAAAAAATTATTCGATGAATGGAGAAAAGAAAAGCTCAAATAATCTTCGCTTAAGTCTTCTTTATACCATTTTGATTTTGCTTATTATGTTATTGTTGATAGATACCATAGTTGTAAGACCTTATTTAGCTGAAGTATATGCTTATCAAGGAAAAAATATTTTGGATAACGGTGATTATAGAAAATCATTATCAAAATTTGAATATGCAAATAAACTGAATCCTTATAATGGGAAAGTATTATTTGATTTAGGGATAAATTATTATAAATTAGATATATATGAAGAGGCAGGTAAGATATTTAAAAAATCAAAAAAATATTATAATGATGAAAATACTTATAGTAATTTAGGATTATGCTATATGAAAATGGGTGATTATCAAGGAGCGGAAGAAGAATATAAATATGCTATTTATCTTAATCCTCAATTTAGCAAAGCTTATTTCGATTTGGGTCTATTATATCTTCAAAAAGGAAATTATGATGGAGCAATTGAGCAATGGAACAAGATATTGGAAATTGAGCCAAATTTTCCGGAAAATTATGTTATTTTTGCAAATTTGGGGTTAGTTTATAAAAAGAAGGGAATGCCTGAAAAAGCTTTAAAATATTTTGCTCAAGCTTTGGTATTAGTACCGGAAGGCAGTCCGATAATGGAAGAAGTAGAAAAAGAGATAGATGATATTTATAAAAGTGAATTAGAGAATTAAGGCAGATATAGATTTATATTCCCCGATCAGGTCGAGGACAGGTTTCATGGGAATGACAGAGAGAATATAGATTCCCGTTTCGCTTTCAAGGGAATAAGCACACCCCCACCCTAATCCTCCCTCTCAAAGGGGAGGAGAGTAGAGGGGAAGGTAGATTTCTATTTTCTCGGGAATGACAGAGAAAAAAATGGGGATGATACAGGCGTTTTAATTGGGTTTCTTGACAAATAAGTTAACTTTTGTTATCATTAGTTAACTGAGGTTAACATTATGAGTACAAAAAAGAAATTGATAGGTGCAAGAATTCCTGAATCAGTTATTATGGAATTAAGGTCATATTGTAAATCTCATGGAATTTTAATGAATCACTTTGTTTCTGAAGCAATCAAAGAGAAATTAAAAAAAGGAAAAAGGAAAGAAGAACAAATAGAAGCAGAAGGATTGTTGGAGGAATAAAAAGTAGGAAGTGAAATAAAATGTTTTTAAATAAACGAGGTATTGTTTTAATTAAATTAATAATTTGGATTATTATTATCGGGGCAATAGTTATTTATGCTCCCCGCCTTTATAATTGGTATGTTGAACAAGAGAAGATAAAAATTATAAAATCTAATGCTGAATCTGTAGAGAATGAAATAAAATCAGAACTATTAGAGAAACATCCTGTATTAATCTGGAATGATACAGATAATATTATTAAATCCTTAAAAATCCAAAATCCTATTACCAAAGAATCTCAAATCAGAAATGGCTGGAGTAGCCCTGGTGATGTTATGGTTTATTTTAATGGTATAGATACCTTTACTCTCGATGGTATTGATCCTGATGGTAATATGCTTCATTTAAATATTATAATTAAAAAATAGAATATGAGAGATTAAATGTACTATGGTATAAATGTTGTTCTAATATTCATATTAGGTCTGATAGTAGGAAGTTTTGGTAATGTTTGTATTTATAGGATTCCCAGAAATGAATCAATAATATATCCAGCATCTCATTGTCCTAAATGTCGCAGTAATATCTCAGCAAGAGATAATATACCTTTATTAAGTTATATCCTGCTTAAAGGCAGATGCCGTAATTGTAAAAATAAGATATCTGTCCAGTATCCGATAGTAGAATTTTTAACCGGGTTAATATATTTAATCATTTATCTGACATATGATTTAAGTGTTCAAACATTAATTTATATCATTTTATCATCAGCTCTTATCATTATTGCTTTTATCGATTTCAATGAACAGATTGTACCTGATGTAATTTCTTTACCGGGAATAGTAATAGGATTTATTTTAAGTTTTTTTGTTCATTATATATCATTTATAAACTCAGCCTTAGGTGTAGTTGTTGGCGGAGGAATAATATTAATTATCGGTTTAGCGGGCTCGGTAATTTTTAAGAAAGAGGCAATGGGGGGAGGAGATGTAAAACTCGCTGCCATGATCGGTGCCTTCCTGGGCTGGAGATATATCATAATTTCACTTTTTTTTGGATTTTTTTTGGGAGCATTAGCTGGAATTTTCTTAATTATGGCTAAGATTAAAAGCAGAGAAGATATGGTGCCTTTTGGACCATTCATTGTCTTGGGTTCCTTTATCACCCTTTTATGGGGCGAAAAAATTATTTCCTGGTATTTTGGGTTTTAAAATAGGAAGCATTTTATATTGTAGGGGTTCGATTTATCGAACCCCTACAATAAGGGCGGGTCGGATAAATCCGACCCCTACAAAATAGATTATCAGATAAGTAGCCATATGTTTCTTATATGTCATTCCCATGAAACCTGTCCTCGACCTGATCGGGGAATGGGAATCCAGAACCAGAAAAAAACGTCATTCCCGCGGAAGCGGGAATCTAGTAAAAACTTAAGATGTATTTATATAACAGTTCTTTTAATTGACAACCGAAAACTTTAAACTTAGAAACCAAAAACTTTTGAGATAAGGAAATATTATCAAACGCAGTATGAAACGCAGCACTAATTGTAACAAGGGTTACACTCTTATTGAACTAATGGTTGTAGTAGGAATAGTTTCCTTACTGCTAGGTCTTGGCATAAACGGATTAGATTATCTGATACAATTGAATAAATTAAACACTGCAGCAGCGCTTTTAGGTTCAGGACTTAAAAATATTCAATCCAGAGCATTTTATGAAGGGGTTTATTATAAATTACAATTTTGGTCAACTTTAGATAGATATAGGATTTATAGGCAAACAGAACTAATTAATGATTTAATATTAAAAGATATTGATTTATTTAATACTAATTTTACAGACAACAATTTATATTTTTATCCCAATGGAGTTCCCAGTATGGGAGGAACAATAACTTTGAAAAATAAAAGAGGAAAGGTTCTTTATGTGATTATGACTCCGGTAACCGCCCGGGTAAGAGTAAGCCCGGAACCTCCGGAGAATTGGTAAAAAAACAGTATATAGTATATGGTATCTAGTATATAGTTTAAGAATTAAAAAGGAAAAGAGTAATAATAAAATAAAGAATTTTCAAGGTTTGAGTTTATAGTTGATCGATAGGCAGATAAATAGGAAAGCCAATTTATTCTCAATACTATCTTTACTTTATACTCGATACTCGATACTGATTTTATTGACTAAGAAACTAAAAAATAGGGAATATAAACAATAAGAGAAGTTACACGGATTAATATTTTAAAGAAACGATTCAGCAGTTTCAATATACTATTTTTTTAATTGGTAAACTGGTGAACTAAATTATCTTTCATTTTATATCTTACAATTTGTATTTTTAATTGGTCAATTGGAAAATTAGTGAATCGGTAAATTGATTTATTGGTGGTGATTATATATGTCAATAATAAATAAAATATTATCAAAAAAAATAAAATCTCCTCTGTCGTTGCGAGGGCTATTTCCTTTCTGTCATTCCCGCGAAAGCGGGAATCCATCTTCTATATCATTTCGAGGGGAGAAGCAACGAAGCAATCTCGATCCCAGCGGATTCTCCTTAATTGAACTAATGGTAGCAGTAATCATTTTAGTTATAGTTGTATTAGGAATATTTCTTGCTTTTAGTAACGCGTGGATGGGAATGGCCAATGCCCGAGACAGAACCGTTGCTACTAATTATGCACGGGAAGCGATGGAAAAGGTTAAAAATATGGATTTTGAAATGGTTACAAATGAGAATCTCGGTACTGCTGAACCTGTTGGCACTAAATTTACCAGAATAATCATTGTAAATACAGAAAGTGATAATTTAAAAGAAATTGACACCAAGGTTTTCTGGACAAATAGACAGGGTCAATATGTAAGTGTAGAACCTTCGATGTATATTAGCAGAACCCTACTTAATCCGGGGGTAGCTAGTCGTATTATGCTTTATGCTGACCCTTATTATACCGTTTTACCTACTGCAGGAACTGCTAATATTATTGCAGTAATTAAAGATATAAATGGTAATACAAAGATTGATTGGACCGGGGGAAATATACGTTTTAGAATTATTGAAGGCTTAGACTTTGGATCCCTTCCAGTTGGTGCCTATACTCCCGGTGTTGAACCTACCAATGGTAGAGCTGATACAACTTTTACTGGTAGTGCAGAAGGTAATGTGGTGATAGAGGCTTCTGTTGATTTACCTAGCGGAGGTACTGTAAGTGCTACAATTACTATTAGGGTTACTCTTGATGTAGTAAGAGTAAAACTTTCCGCTGATCCTTATATAATAAAAGCTGATGGTACAAATATTTCTACTCTCACTGCGGAATTAGTAAATTCCGGTGATGAAACGGTAGAAGAGGCGTTAAACAAAATAACCTTTGCTATTGACACTTCGGGAGAAGGAAATTTCGTCGATCCAGAAGGGACACCTTTAGGTAGTACGACAGTAATTATGGATCCTGAATTAGGCGTTGCAATAATACATGTTAAGTCTACCGATAATATACCCGGAGTTGCTACAGTCACTGCCAGTTCTGATGGTTTATTAAGTGGTACTGTGAATATAAATATAACAGGTGTTGCAACTTCTATTTTTGTTTCCGTAGACCCTGATTTAATCTATATTGATGATCCTGGAGCAAGGGTCACTGTAAAAATTCAGGATATCAATGGAATCCCGGTGAAATATACAGGAACTATAAATCTTTCAACTTCTGATGGTACCGGATTCTTTGAACAGGATACCGGTTGTGATCCAGATTCCCTTTGCTTTAATGATGTCTCTTCAAAATATACTACTTTTTCTTCTAATTCCGCAGGAATGATAACTATTACTGCAAGCGATGGAGTTTTAACAGATGGGAGTGCAACCATAGATGTTCGAGAAGCTTTAATTGCTGATACGATTAGCTTAACGGCTATTCCAAAAAATATTCTTGCGGGAGGAGGTAATGATTCTATAATTACAGCTACCATCAAACAGGGGTCAACTGTCATAAGTAATTATAGCAATGATGTAACTTTTGAAATAATTTCAGATACTTCAAGTCCTCCAAGTGCATCACTTTTTTATAATTTCATTAATAAAGGTATCGGTCCTTTTGATGTTCTGGGAGAAGATGTTGATGAGGGTAAAGTTGTGGTATATTTATCGCCGTCAAGTAATGTAGGTATATGTACCATTGAAGTTTCTACTTTTAATTCCTTGGGTACTCTTATCAAGAATACTGTAAACGTAGGATTTTATTCGAGTGAAGATCATATTGAGCTAAAAGCATTCCCATCGAAGATGTTGGTAGAAGGTGACACTTGTACTGTAATGGCAACAGTAGTTGATGGAAGTGGAATCCCAGTTGATTATAATGAAGATATTACCTTTACCATATTAGTAGGTTGGCCTAAAATCGCTAAATTTGCTGCGACAGGTACAAGCAGTCTTACGACAACGTTAGTTGGAGGAGAAATTCCTGTACTTTTAATACCACAGAAAGAAGCAGGTACAGTAACCCTGAAAGCGAGCTCTTTTACAGGCATGACATATATTACCGGATATTTAAATATTCAAGTAATCACTGCTTTAACAGATTTAGAATTAGCTCTAGAACCTCATATAATTTATGATGAAAATCAAGTTAGTTTTGATATCAATGTCCAGGGAGCTGACCTTTTTTTAAATGAAATGCAAGTTTCCTGGTCACCTGATGTTTCAGAAACTTTAAATACAATTGACATTGGAGGAGATGAAGTTTATTCCAACGTAACTGGTGTTGTTAGTGGCACCGTTGTAGATACTGTTGCTACTTTACCGACAGGAATATCTAATGTAAAATTATATTTCAATGAAAGTATGTCTGGAAAGACTTTAGAAGTAATATTCAATGCCACTTCGGGAAATTATCCGGTGGAAATTAGTGAAATGCTAATAGAATAATTTTCTCATAATTCCCTGCCCTTGTGGAAAAGGGATAGGATGAGGGGCAATAAATTGTCAAATATTTTATTTATAAAAAATAAAAATGGATTTAGTTTAATCGAAATGATGATTGTAGTAGCTATTTTAGGAATAATTATTTTAGGGCTGGTCACTTTTTTTACCGGGGGAACAATGTCCTGGGTAACCGGACAACATCAGCTTGAAGCGCAACGCAATGCCCGCCTTTCTATGGACCAAATGGTCCGGGAAATAAGGGAAGCAAATTATATTGTAAATAGTTCAATATCTAATTCTGTTGATTTTCACACCCCTTTTCATGGGGATATTTCTTATTCTTTATCAGGAGACGATTTAAAAAGAGGCAGTAACACGGTGATTACCAATGTGCTAACTTTAGATTTTAGTTACTTTGATAACTCAGACATTGAGATAGATACCTTCCCCTTAAGTATCGAAGATGCAGCTAAAATATCTAAGGTACATATTGATTTTCAAGTAGATGTTGATAACGATGGAAGTCCGGATATAACTTTAAATACAGATATTAATCTGAGAAATTATGGTTTATAAGACAAATCGAAATTATTTTATCTCAGGCAAGCATGCCTGTCCTACGAATTGTTAAGTAGTGTAATCGGTGAATTGGATTAATAGTAAATCGGTTAATTTACCAATTTAAAGAGGTGATAAATAAATATGAAAAAAAGGAATAATAAAATAAAATACAATAAATTTAAATATTTATTGTCAAATCAAAAAGGTCTGGCTCTTGTAACTGTCTTGATATTTACTTTTCTAATGCTGACTTTCGTAGTGGCTTTAATGGCAATGACCGGTAATGACATTAAACTATCTTCCATGCAGAGAGATTCTACAAAAGCATTATATCAGGCCGACGGGGGCATTGAAAAAGCGATATGGTATTTAAATTCATCCGAAGATAATCCCGATGGTTTAGATTTTATGGGTCCTCTTGATGGAGGCACTACTGCAGAATTTTATAATGTAGCTTTTTTGTATGATGAAGGTCCTCCTGAAATAAAGACCCTTACTTCAACCGGAACAATAGAAGGAGGAGGTAAATATGACCAGGACCGTGTAGTTGAAGTAAAGTTAATAAAGGGAATAACTCCTGTCCCTGGTCTAACTTACGACAAGGCTATTTTTACAGACGATGATATGCAATTTAATGGGGGCATATCTATTAGTGGTAATATTCATTCCAATGGAGATCTATATATTAGCAGTACTGAAGCTTTTAGCTTGGACGGAGAAGCTACCGCGTCTGGTGGAACCAATGATTATCCAGGGGGTGATGGTGATGTACCTGAGGAAGAATTTCCTCATATTGATTGGCCTTATTTTCAAGATTTGGCCGAAAGAGAAGTTAATGGGGGTTTTTACTATGATGCAGACCCGGATATACCTGGCGATACCACGGTTATTTTTAATGAACCTAAATATTTAAGCGGAATCCATTACATAGATGGCAATGTCATTATTAAAACTGATTTAATATTTGAAAATGCCACCATTGTGGCTAACGGTACAATTGAAATTTTAGGAAATGGAAGTATAGATTTAATAAATGACCTTACAGTTCATCCTCTTTCCTTGGTAGCTGCGGGAGATATAACCAACGGAGGATCTGTTCACGGTGAAGGAATCATTCAAACTGAGGGAAGTTTCACAAATAATGGTGTTGTTGACATTAACGAAGGGGCTATTTATGCTGATACAGGAGTTTTTAACGGTGGTGGAGGAGTTGCATTTAATGTTGCCTATGCTACTGATTTAATAAGCGTTACAGTTCCTGGTACTGGCATTCCTATTTGGAAAAAAATCTCCTGGAGGGAAGTATATTAAATAATTATTAAAATATTTTTCAAAAAAAGAAGGATTTTTAAAAGTTATGGAGAATATATGTAAATAGTAAATTGGTTGTCTTATTTCTTATATCGAAAGAATGAAAGAAAATGATTTAATTAAACAATATGAGATTGACTCGGCTAAAGATGTTAGTTTATAATGACGGAGGCAGATGAAATTGTCCCGCGCCGCAAGCGATGCTCGCAATGACAATAGAGATTGTTTCGGGGTCTTACCCCTCGCAATGACATAGAAGGAGTAGATATGTTTGCAATAGATTTTGGTTCACGTTCAATTAAAGTAGCAAAAATTCGTAAAACAAGTGATGGTTATGAACTTGCTAATTATGGAATTACCCTTAGTCC
>Ga0307378_10011695_pt1 | contig 11290 bp, 9 predicted proteins | sample UN1MG_FD_202238 | JGI IMG/M metagenome (GOLD analysis project Ga0307378, IMG submission 202238) | Soil microbial communities from Risofladan, Vaasa, Finland - UN-1 | ecosystem: Environmental > Terrestrial > Soil > Coastal area > Acid sulfate soil | place: Finland: Risofladan, Vaasa | collected...
TCCTTACCGCGATACCTCAGGAACCCTTCGTTCCCGACGAGTGGGAGCCTGACGACACGCCGGCAGAGGCCAGCCCCATCGAAGTTAGGGCGGTGCAGAGGCACAACCTGCACCTGGAAGGCGACCGCGACTGGCTGTACTTCCAGGCTGAAGCGGGTAGAGCCTACGTGATCGAGACGTCCAATCTGGGGCACGAGATGGACACCGTCGTCTATCTCTTTGACGAAGAGGGGAACGAGCTGGCCTCGGACGACGACGGCGGCGACGAGTTCCTGGCTTCGCGGCTGTGGTGGGTTGCCCGGGACGACGGTGGGTTGCTGGTGATGATACGCGGCTTCGCTAACACCGAGGCAGGCCCAGGCACGGGCTATGACGTCTCTGTCAGGTCTGCCGAGGGCTTCGAGATAGACCCGTACGAACCTGACGATTCTCCCGCTCAGGCCAGCCCGATTGGGGTGGGAGAGACCCAGAGCCACAACCGGCACGTAGCGGGGGATGAGGACTGGATCTTCTTCGAGGTGCAACAGGGGATCACCTACACGGTTCAGACCCTCAATCTCGGGGAGCAGGCGGACACGGTGATCCATCTCTACGATGAGCAGGGAGCCGAACTGACCTTCGATGACGATGGCGGCAGCGAGCCCTGGGCATCTCGACTGCAATGGACGGCACTGGAGGACGGAATACTGTACGTCAAGGTCGTGGACTGGATCCAGACCGCGTCGGGGCCCCACACCGGATACGACGTCATTCTGACGGCGCCGTAGAAGGGCTGAAGCCCTCGCTACCAACCGCGCAGTCCTGGGTGACCAGGGAAAGCATCCTGAGTGTCGCGAAGCGACGTATCGAAGCCTGTCCTGAGCACAGCCGGAGGGGATGCGGTTTGATCTCGCCCCCAAACGCCCCCAAGGGGGAGGGCTTCTCGGCCGCGGACAGTGCAGCACCCGGGCATTCTCGCCTAGACCACGGCGTATTCCGTCGCGGTGCCCTTTTGCACGAACCTGTCGATCCGCAGAGGTTCAATGTCCACAGTGTGGGCTCGTCCTTCCAGAATCTCCTCGGCCAGCAGCAGCCCGCAGATCGGACCGTGCATGAAGCCGTGGCCGCTGAAGCCGTTGATGCAGTGGAAGCCCTCCAATTGGGGCACCTTGCCCAGGATGGCCAGGGCGTCGGGGCTCACGGCGTAGAGGCCGGCCCAGCGGTTCAATACGCCTGCGTTCTCAAGCACGGGCATCCTGGCCACTGCCCTCTCCAGGTGTCTCAACTCCCACTCGCTGTCCACTCTCTGGTCGAACCCGTCCTGCTCCTGCGGGTTGGACATCCCCGTGAGCACACCATTTCCCTCCCGATGGAAGTACAAGCTGTCGGCAAAATCGATGACCATGGGGAAGTCGTGTGGGAGTTGTGGAACTGCGGTGGTGACGGCTATCTGTCTACGCAGCGGCCGCACCGGGACTTCGACGCCCGCCATGGCGCCCACCACGGCGGCCCAGGGCCCGGCCGCGTCAACGACTGTGCCAGTTTTGATCCGGCCTCGGCTGGTTGACACGGCGCCCACCCGGCCAGCCTCGATCTCGATACCGGTGGCCTCTATGTCGGTGACGAGTCTGGCGCCCAGGCGTCGGGCACCCTTGACGTACCCCTGCACCACGCCCGAGGGGTCGGCGAGGCCATCGCGAGGTCCGAAGGTGCCGGCCAGGATGCCATTGGTGTCGACGGGAGATGCTCTCCTCTTCACCTCCTCCTCCGAGAGCCACTCAGTGGCAATTCCCAGACTGCGCTGCAGGGCTACGTTCTCTTGGAAGACTCTCACGTCTTCCTCTCGCGAGAGCAAGAACAGGTAGCCACACCGTCTGAGATCTATCTCCTGCTCCATCTCATCGGCGAAACGCTCCAGCATGGGGATGCTGTGTTGGGAAAGCCTGACATCTATCTCGTTGGAGAACTGGTAGCGAATCCCTCCAGCGCAGCGGCCGGTGGATTCCTCACCAAAGAACCGATTCCTCTCCAGGAGCAGGACGTCGGTGTTTCCTTTCGTGGCCAGATGGTAGGCCGTGCTGACCCCCATCACGCCACCACCGATGATCACGACGTCGGCTGTATCAGGGAGCATTGCCCCTCCAGTGGAGCCCTACGACGTTGCCAAAGCGCCCGCATCTTGATGTACTGCCCAAGCCGTGCTCCAGCAGGGGGAAAGAGGCGGAGAGAGAGGTGAAGCGATCAGCCCGTCCGCCGCTCGCGCCAGGCCCGGTGGAAGTGATCGATGTCGTCGAAGACGAAGTCCGGCTGGTACGAAGACCCGGGCAGTTCACCGGCCTGTGTGATGCCGCTGAGCACCAGGACAGTGGTGATGCCGGCGTTCTTCCCACCGAGAATGTCGGTCTCCAGACGGTCCCCGATGATGGCCGTTCGCTCCTGTGCGGCACCCAGCTTCTTCATGGCCAGGGTCAGAAGGGTAGGTTGAGGCTTGCCGATGATCAGGGGCGAGACATTCGTCGCCGCCTCCAGAGCAGCTAGGCTGGCACCGTTTCCGGGCACCAGCCCTTCTTCGGTGGGGAGGGTGGTATCCGGGTTGGTACCGATGAATGTAGCTCCCGCCCGGATGGCCAGGGTGGCCACCCTCAGCTTGTCCCAGGTCAGCTGGCGGTCCATGCCTACCACCACGAACTGGATATCCTCGTCCGTGAGCCGAAAGCCTTGCTCCTTCAACGCCATGAACAACCCGTCCTCGCCAATGGCATAGACCCTCGCCATCGAGGGTGCGTTCTGCGACAGGTAAAGAGCTGAGGCCTGGCCGGAGGTGAGAATGCGGTCCTCTGTCACTTCGATGCCCATGGCGGCGAGCTTGTCCACGTACTGTTCTGTCGTCAGGGTGGAGTTGTTGGTGGCCAGGATGAAGGGGACCCTCTCTTGGAGGAGAGAGGTGAGGAAACGTCGCGCGCCCGGCAGGCGCTCTTGCCCGCGGTACAGAACGCCATCCATGTCGATGAGCAGATTATCGATCTGTCTCAGCGCCTTGGGGTCGTGCTTTCGTTGACTCATCAACACCTCGTTGCATCGCTATGCTGCGATTCTCGGTCTGGCGCGATGCTCTCCAGATGGCAGGTGTCATTCAGCAGCAGGACCCGGTATTGGGCGTGCAGAGCCATCAGCACGTTGATGGCAGCGTTGTCCTGGCCGATCCTCCAGAAGGCATCACCGACCAATCCTAGAGCCGCAGAAACCAACACGCGGTTTACCACCACGTGGGAGACCAGAAGCACCGTTTCTCCCTCGTGGGCGCTGCATACTTCATCCAGTGCGGCCCATGCTCGATCCTGGACCTGCCGGAGGCTCTCACCCCGGGGAAACCGGGTCAAGAGGGGGGTGTGAACCCAGGTCTCAAAGGCTTCGGGGTACTGAGTCCGGGCTTCCTCCGCAGAGAGCCCGGCCCACGAGCCGTAGTCTACGTCTTCCATGCCCCCCAGTGTTGTCACCTCCAGACCACAGGCCGCGGCGATGGGTTCCGCCGTCTGCCATGCCCTCTTCAATGGACTGGAGTAGATGGACCCGATCCGCCAGTTCGCCAGCCTCCGCGCGACAGCGGCTGCCTGCCGCCGGCCCGTTTCGTTGAGATCTATGTCGATCCGGCCGCGGAACCTCTCCACCCGGTTCCACTCCGTCTCTCCATGGCGCACGAGAACCACGCGCGTCCCTTGTTCACCTGGCTTGGTCATAGTCGTCCACGGTATCGATGTCCAGGAATTGACCTCGATCGTGCACTTCCACGGTCTCCACCTGGTCTTCGTGGCGCTCCATCACCTGGCGCCCGCCCTGGTCCCCGCTCATCTCCATAAGTTCGGGGAAGAGAGCCATGGAGAAGAGAACCGGGTTTCCTCGCCGCCCGCGGTGGACCGGAACGATGATGGGCGCCAATGTACGGCGATACCTCGCCAGCACGTCGTCGATGAGAGCCGACTTGAGGTTCGGCTGGTCGGCCAGCACAAAGAGGCAGGCATCGCTCGTCTCTGGCAAGGCCTGGAGCCCTCTCCGGACAGAGCTGCTCTGCCCGCTTGCCCAGGCCTCATTGACGACGACCTCCAGGGGGCGTTGCCCCAGGACGGCGCCGATACGTTCGGCTTGGTGCCCCAGGACCACCACGACTTGATCCACAGAGGACTCCAGCACCGTGTCCACAGTGTGTTCCAGGAGAGTCTTTCCCTTCCACGGCAGGAGTTGCTTGGGAGAGCCAAAGCGAGACGATCCTCCCGCGGCCAGCACGATAGCCGTCACTCGTCCCCACACCTCCTTGACGGGATTCTCCATGGCCACGGCGGCCAGGAGCACTCGCTGCACTCGTGTTGACTCGAGGAGTAACAGGGCGATCTCGCGGCCTGTCTCCATGCGGGCCTGTGACACCTTGTTGATCAGCGGAACAACTCTGGCCGTGGGGGGCGCGTTCTTCAGTCCACCCTCAGGGTTCAGTAGCACGGCTGACATGAGGCTGGGGGTGATAGTCTCGCCCAGTTCCGCGCCAGCCAGCCTGGCCACTCTCTCCGGGCGGTGGACAGTGGACTCATCTAGCGGGCGCCCCACGACGTCCACGGCCGCCACAGGGACCAGGATGGCAGTGCTGGTCGGGATCACAGGCTCGTGGGGTGCGGGCGCCTTCAGCGAGCGACCTTTGGCCCCGTCAGCCTCCACGATGACGGCATCCACCTGGGGCAAGGCCACCAGGGCGTCAACGGTCGCCGGGTCTATGCCCAGCAGCTTGCCCTCAGCTTCCGAGAAGCCTGATGCCAGGGTGATGTTGTTGTGCTCTGCCAGGGCAGCGCGTGCCTTCTCCAGCAACGTCTCCTGGTCGGCTTCGATGAGTATCAGCTCGCTTCGCTTCTCACGGCGGATCATGGTCGTTGTGGTGGTGACCACGTTCCATCCCTGGCTGGCCAGTTCGTTGGCCAGGCGGAACATGGCAGTGGTCTTGCCACCAGCGCCCACGATAGAGATGACCTGGTCTCTCTTCACTTCCAGTGCTTCGGTCAAGCGCATGGTTTTCGAACGGTGCCTCGGTGTCGAGCTGGCTGCGAAGCAGCACGCTGATATGACGAGTGGCTAGAGCTTGCGAGGACTGGGCAAGGGCAGTTCGCGGCAGGAAGGCCGACGCGCACGTGAACGCACAACACGCAGGACAAGCCACAGGCTTGTCCTGCCTTCCACATTGAGGGCACGCTCACAGGAGCTCAACTCGGGGCTAGGGCATCTCCAAGGCGCGGGTTGGGCACCGGGTGGTGCACAATCCGCAACCCTGGCACAGATCCTCGTCCAGTTGGGCCTTATCGTCCGGCACCACGATGGCGTGGTACACGCAACTGGTCTCGCAGAGCCTGCAGCCGGTGCACAGTCCCTCGTACAGCTTCGGCGGCAGGTGAGTCGTGCGGAAGGCGCGTTCCTTCAGCTTCTTGATGGTCAGCCCCTTGACGTCGTTGATGGAGGCGTAGCCGTGGTCATCCAGCCACTGATCCATCTCCTGGGCTATCTTCCCGAAGACGCTGGGGCCCCTCAGGATCGCTGCGGTGCAAACCTGGACCGCTGACGCGCCCGCCATGAACATCTCTATGGCGTCCAGGCCGCGGGACACACCTCCCACGCCGAACACGGGCAGATCGACTGTGCGGGCGATGTCGAAGACGCATCGCAGAGACAGGGCCTTGATAGCGCGGCCCGAGAGCCAGCCATACCCCTCCTCGCTGCCCATCAGCGGCAACCCAGTCTCCGCGTCAATGCCCAAGCATGGACCGAAGGAGTTGATGGCGGCGATGGCATCGGCGCCTGCATCCTTGGCCGCCTGGGCAGCGGCCTGCATCTCGCGTCCCAGTGGGCTCAGCTTGACGATCACCGGCACGTCCACCGCGTCCTTCGCCGCCTGTATCGCGGCGATCATCGGTGCCGGATCTTCGCCGATGTAGTGGGTGGAGAGTTCCAGGGCATCGGCGAAGGGTTTGACCTTGGGGGCAAGCTCCGCTATCTGATCAGCCGTGTACCCCATGCTGATGATGAGGGGCAATCCTGTCTCCTTGGCCTTGGCGTACTCATGGTTTATGAATTGCTCTGGCGGCAGCTCCGACCACAGCTCCGTGTTGAGCATGGAGGCTCTGCTCACCTGAGCCATGCACGGTTCCGGCACGACGGCAGCGGTGGTGGATATGGTCTTGGCCACAATGCCTCCGGCGCCTCCTTCGGCGCAGGCCACCATGGCCTCACCATTCCAGGTTGGTGGGCCGGCAGCAGGAAGGACTGGGTTCTTGAACTCTATGCCGCATACTTCAACTCGCAGGTCTGCCATGGCAGTCACTCCTCTTCTCTCGTAGCCTCGACGGCTGCCGCGGCGATGGCCCAGCTCACCACACCCCATGTCCCCGCCGATATGCTCACGGCCAGAAAGAGAGAAAGCAGCGACCGGGAGGTGTAGTCAGGGCGTGCAATCCATCCCACCAGCGCCATCAGCGCTGCGATGAGGGCGAACACCAACCCGACCTTCACCGGTGTACCGAGCCGTTTCCACAGCGTACGCAAGCGGGTTGTCCGTGTCTCCGTACCGCTATCGTTCTCCATGATCCAACTCCTGGGGTGGTTCTACATGCGCGCCCAGACCTTCTGGGCCAACTCTCTGGAGTGGGCGAAGATGGCCTCCTCGTCCAGGGTGAGCAGTTTGCGATCCTTCATCAGGACCTTGCCTCCCACGATGGTGGTGCTGACCTGGCCGCCGTCCATACCAAAGATGAGATGCCAGGGCAGGTTGGCGGCGTCCATGGGCGTGGTAGGCACGTAATCGAGAAGGATGATGTCGGCGTGGGCACCTACGGACAGTTCGCCCAGCGGCTTGGGAAAGAATAACCCGGCGATACGCGCGTTGTTCGTCACCCCAATCTCCAGCACCTGGTCGGCTCCCATCACCCGTGGGTCCTTCTGGGCCAGCTTGTGCACCAGGTACGTGGTTTTCATCTCAGCGAACATGTTGTTGGAGAAGCCATCGTTGCCCAAGCCCACGTCGACGCCTCGCCGGAGCATTCTCAGCACGTCTGCCACGCCGACGGCGTTGTTCATGTTCGATCGCGGATTGTGGGCCACGTTGGTTCCTGTCTCACGCAGGATATCCGTCTCGAAGGCATCTATGTGCACGCAGTGGGCAGCGATGGTTCTTGCTCCCAGGATGCCTGCCTTCTCGAGGCGCTCCACCACGCGCAGCCCGTACTTCTTGAGACTGTCGTTGACGTCTGCCTTGTCCTCAGCCACGTGGAGGTGAAACCCTACGTCTAGCTCCCTGGCCATCTGCACCGCCTGCTGGAGTGTCTCTTCAGTGAGGGTCAAAGATGCGTGGAGGCCAAACGTAGCGGCCAATCGCTCCCCCTGAACTTGCTTGATGAACCTGCGGTTCTCTTCTAGACCCTGTTGAGCGATCTCCTCGCCATCTCTGTCGGAGACCTCGTAGCAGAGGCAGGCACGTAGTCCCGCCTCATCCACCGCCTTGGCAATGACCTCGAGGGAACCAGCGACGGAGTGGGGGCTGGCGTGATGGTCGATCAGGGTGGTGGTGCCATGCCTGATGGCGTCCACCAGGCATACCAACGCGCTGTAGCGCACGTCGTCGGGGTTCAGAGCCTTGTCCAATCGCCACCAGAGGTACTCCAGGATCTGAGGGAAGTTGGCTGGAGCCTCGGTCTTCAGAGCCATGCCGCGGGCGAAGGCCCCGTAGAAATGGGTGTGAGCACAGATCATGCCTGGCATGACCAGCTTTGCACGGGCGTCCAGCGTCTCCTCGTCGGGGTACTTCTTCCGCAGCTCCGATGTCTTTCCCATAGCCGCGATGTGGTCCCCCTGGACGAGCAGCGCCCCGTCGTAGATCAGTTCGCCTTTCTCTCCAAAGGTGGCCAGTGTGCCGTTGGTGATCAGCATGGGTGGTCCTCCTGGGTCCGCACCTAGGTCCGCTAACGGCAAGGCTGCGCTCCGCCCAAGGGAGCTGGGGTTCAGCAGCAACCCGCTTAGATGCTAGCCTGTCCGGGGGGGAAAATCAAGGGGGCACGCCCTCTGAGAACGGTACGCAGTACCGGCACCAGTCCTGTGGTCAGGTCGAACGTGGCCAAGTCTCCCTCAGATGCCCAACGGGCGTCATCTATGTCCGATCCGGCGGCCAACTCTCCGCCCACCCACCTGGCCACGACGTCCACCAGGACGTAGTGAAAGCGTATGCGCCCCTCATCGTCGTGGACGATGGCATCCCTGACTGCGATCACTTCGCCGATCTCAATCTCCAGCCCGCACTCCTCCATGACCTCGCGGCGTGCCGCATCGCGGACCGTCTCGCCCAGCTCCATCACGCCGCCGGGGATGCTCCATTTCCCACGGCTCGGTTCCCGGCCGCGCAGGACCAGCAGGATGCTATTGTCCTTGAGCACCACCACGCCCACCGAAGGGATGGGACTCGAAGGATACTCTCTTCTCATCGGCTCAGGCAAACTCCATATGGTGTGCTGCTGTGGGGGAACACCCCGCGGGCTCGTCAGCACGAAGGCCGGAAATCCTCAACCTTCAGTTGCAGCTGCTCCTGGCCTCGCCACATGCGCACCTGGGGCCTGTAGACAACATCGATGCGCGTCGAGAGCCCTGGGGCGTAGCCGCCCATGCCGAAGGCTATCGCATCCCAGACGATTCGACCGTCGGTCAGGCTCAGCTTGAGGTGTCTGTCACCCACCACCCTCCAGTCACGAACGGTGGCGCCGAAGCTGAGGAAGGTGGGTTCAGGATTCCCTGCGCCGAGGGGCTCCATCTGCTGGCAGAGATGAAAATACTCGGGACTCAACTCGCTGAGGGGAAACTGTGCATCTATGTCAAGGGTGGGGCGCAGTTCCGTGTCCGCCAGGCGCTCAGTAGCTATCTGGGATAGCTTCGATCGGAGGTCCGGGAGGTTCTCGCTCCTCACAGTGAACCCAGCGGCTTTGGCATGGCCACCGTGCCTCTTCAAGAGAGAAGCGCATTCATCCAGAGCTGCTATGATATCGAACTCGTCAACGCTGCGAGCTGAACTCACGCTTTCCTCTTCACCGCTCTTGGTGACGACCGCCGGACGGTAGTATTCGTCGCATAGCCGCTGCGCCGCTAAGCCCAGAACGCCCTCATGGTAGTCGGCTGCTGCGGCAAAGAGCAGCGTCTGATCCTCCTGTTCTTCCACCTGAAGACGGGCGGCGTCCAGAGTTGCCGTGGTCACTTCGCGGCGGACACGGTTCTTTTCCTCGAGCAGCTGCGCCAGTTCCCTCGCGTGTGAAGGGGAAGATGCGGTGAGCAGTCGGAAGCTGAGCATGGCGTGGTCCATGCGCCCTGCTGCGTTCAGGCGGGGACCCAAGACGTAACCTATGGTGGCGGCGGTCACGGTCTCTGGCGTTACATCGGCCTTTTCCATCATGGCCTTCATGCCAGGGCGGCTGGCGTGCGCCAGCTGGGTAAGGCCTTCCTTCACCAGACTTCGGTTCTCGCCGATCAGAGGGGAGAGATCGGCGACGGTGCCCAGGGCCACGAGATCAAGGAGGTCTTCTTCCTCGAGAGAAGAGCACTGCGTCGGCAAGGGCAGCTCCTCGTTGACCAGCAGCAGCGCCTGAGCCAGTTTGAAAGCGACGCCTACGCCAGATAAGCCCTTGAAAGGGTATGGGCAGTCCTCTTGTCTGATGTTGACAACTGCCACAGCTTCTGGTAGCTGCTCCTGGACAGAGTGGTGATCGGTGACGATGACATCCACACCTAGCCTGCGCGCTGTCTCCACCTCATGCAACGCTCGCGCACCGCAGTCCACAGTGACCACCAAGCTCACTCCTTGCCTGGCTAGCGCCTTGATGGCGCCATTGTTGAGCCCATATCCTTCGTCAACCCGATGGGGGATGTACGGCACCACCTGCGCTCCAAGGGAGGAGAAGGTTTCGGTGAGGAGCGCGGTGCCGGTGACACCGTCTGCGTCGAAATCCCCATAGACAGCTATCAGTTCGCCAGCCCGAATGGCCTGCCGGATTCTGGTCACGGCGTCGGCTACACCCTTCATCAGGAAGGGGTCTCCCGTCTCGTACCTGCCGGACAGGAACCGGTGCATCTGCGCAATGGTGGTGAGACCTCGATTGTGCAGACACTGCATGAGTACAGAAGGAAGTTCAGGGGCGGTGGTCAGGAAGGAGTCAGGGAGCGGGGTATAGGTGTGCCACTTCGCTCTCTTGCCCGTCAAGAGACGCCTCCTCGATCTCATTGAGGCCGCGATGAAAAGAGCGAGGAATCACTGGCCTCGCCCCTCTATCTGCCGTGATATGTCGAAAGAGTGCTTCCCGTGCTTGCTCCGACACCTGTGCACTCATCGGTATTGTATCACCTCTCACACGGAAGTCAAGTCTTGAAGTAGGGATACAGCTGTGCTAGAATCGATGAGCAGCGGGGTGAGAGATGGGAGAGAGGCTGATCTTCATGGGGACGCCGGCCTTTGCCGTTCCTTCACTGGAAGCACTGGCCAGACGGTATGACGTGGCGGCCGTTGTGACGCAGCCCGACAGGCCTGCTCGGCGGGGGCGAAAGTTGACCGCCTCCGCTGTGAAGGAAGCGGCTCTGAAGCTGAGACTGCCAATGATGCAGCCAGTCTCCCTCCGCGACGAGGAGGCGATTTCTCGCTTGAGTGAACTGGAGCCGCGGGTGATGGTGGTGGCCGCCTACGGGCAGATTCTCAGGCCCCAGGTGCTTGCCATTCCGCCCGCTGGCGTGATCAACGTTCACCCCTCGCTGTTGCCCAAGTACCGCGGGGCTTCACCCATTGCAGGAGCGCTACTGGCAGGCGAGGAGGAGACCGGTGTCACCATCATGCTCATGGACGAGGAGATGGACACTGGACCTATCCTGGCGCAGACCACCGTTCGGGTAGACTCAGCGGACACAACCGGCTCGCTGGAGGAGAGACTCGCCAGGGTAGGGGCGGAGCTTCTTGTGGAGACTTTGCCTGCATGGCTGGAAGGTCGGATCGAGGCCCAACCGCAGGATGATGGCCGAGCTACCTACACCAAGCCTCTCACCAAGGACGACGCCGCGATAGACTGGTCACTGCCGGCCATCGACATCTGGCATCGCGTGCGTGCCTACAATCCCCGGCCGGGCGCGCGCACGTGGTGGAAAGGGGACCAACTGAAGGTGCTCGCTGCGTACCCAGATTCTGACTGGAAAGGGGAGGGAGAGCCGGGCCAGGTGGTGAGAACTTCCTCTGGTGTGGGTGTGGTCACCGGCGAGGGCGCCCTTC
>Ga0307378_10011698_pt1 | contig 11287 bp, 7 predicted proteins | sample UN1MG_FD_202238 | JGI IMG/M metagenome (GOLD analysis project Ga0307378, IMG submission 202238) | Soil microbial communities from Risofladan, Vaasa, Finland - UN-1 | ecosystem: Environmental > Terrestrial > Soil > Coastal area > Acid sulfate soil | place: Finland: Risofladan, Vaasa | collected...
GATTCCACAAGATAACGAGACAACTGCACCTCCTGCTTGATGGAGCAGAAGCCATGATCGCTGAATATCATCAGCGGCACGTCGTCCGGCAACAAAGCCAGAAGCCGTCCGACGTATTCATCGATCTTTCGATAGTACGAAAAGAACGCCGGGGCAAATTCTTCGTCGTTATTCTCCATCTTCTCCCACAGAAAGTGGTTGATGCGGTCACTGCCCATAATATGGGTATGGAAGAAATCCCAGCTTTCTTCGCCCAGGAAGTGAAACATCGCCTCCATCCGGGCGTCGAGAGTCTTGTGCAGGTCGTCCAGCATCGCACGCTTGTCCCTGCGCGCCAACGCCGCGTCACTGTCCGTCCGGTAGTCTATCGAGCGCAAATACTCGGCCAAGCCGGCGGGATAGACGGCTTTTTCCAGCGACGGCGACAGGAAGCAGCCAATCATAATGCCGTTGACCGCTTCAGGCGGATACGTCGTGGGGACATTCATACCGAAGACGCGCTTGTTCGCCTGCGACATGATCGACCACAGATCGCCGGCGGTCCGGGTAGAGGAATTGGGGAACATAAGCTCATACGTACCTTCCCGGCGGTCGATAAAACCGTAAATGCCGTGCTTGCCCGGATTGCTGCCGGTCATATAGGTGGACCAGGCAACGCAGGAAACCGTCGGCTGAACCGAACGCATCTTTCGCAGACCGAAGCGCGAAATCAGGGACGCCAGATTCGGTATGTCACCCTGGCCAACCATCCTTTGGATAAGGCCGTATGGCACACCATCGATGCTCAGAACTACAAGTTTCGGATAATGCTCTGATGTTGGCACTGCTATTCCCCAGTTCCCCGGACTATCGATCGCCCGAACGGCGGGCACGTCTCACGTGTCGTTGATATACCCCATATCTCGAAGTCTGTCTCTGATAATCTCCATATCCTTCTGTTCCAAGGGCTTGCTCACAGGCAGGCAGGACAGAGGATGCTGTACCTTGCCAATGTTAATAAGAGACCACACCCTTTCATGCAGATAATAGGCGATGACCTTCACGACCGATTCGACAAGCCCAACGCCGATAGACAATGCGATCTTGCGGGTGAAAACGAACACAATCGTCGTTGTGACAATGGCGGCACACATTCTATAGCTTATCGCCTTTGCTACAGAACGAAAATGAGCGTCTTTGTATGCCACCATTCTACGAATTCCCTGGTAATCTGAATCTCTCATGTGCAACCCTCTGCCATGGGTCACGCCTGCGGTTCTACCCGCTCAGGCTGCGCGAGGCATGGTCTGCATGATTGGCCTGCAGTGAGCCATCCTCTCTAATTGTTCGGCTCAAAGGCCTAAGCCATCCACGAAATAGAATCCGTCTCAATGTCCCCCCTGTCGAACGCAATTTCTCTACAAACGAAAGGTCAAGCCAGTTGCTGAATAAAGAGAAGCCTGCATAATGAGGAATAGGAATTCGCATCATTTGCATCATTAGCAACCGTCCCCAGAGGTGGCGTCTCCGCCTTAGAAGAGCCTCTTGTGATCGTGGAACCGTGCCTGGATCAACACGCTCGAGCTTCACAGAATCCGCGTTCATCGCGCTGTGTAAGATATCTCTTCCCCGTTCAGTTCTTACCAGGACAAGGGACCATCCATCTTCGCCCGGTTGGATTTCTCGATACCACGGGTCGCCGCAGGAGATGTCCGCGAACTCACCGGTCGAATCCGGGCACAAGCGGCATCTGAATTGCGTGCAGTTGCACAGGATGTTACCCCACGATTCCGCATAGGTCATCCGGCGTGTCCGGCCATCGGCGCCCTTGAGCCTTACCGTAGTCGCGCCCGGCCAGCCACAGCCGCGATATCGGACTTCCTCGACCTGCTCAGGTTTTACACCAAGCACCTTCAAAAGATCGTGCGTTCCCCTGGTGGCCGGCATCCCGGCGCAGAAAATGCTGATAGCGAGGCTGACCTTCTTTTCACGCGGGGAATTCACCGCCTGCAATTTACGGACCGCAACAACGTCACAGGGCTTGCCGATAAAAACACTCGGATGGGCCGCTTCTTGTATCCATTCGAATTTCTCACACGGCGCTGCCGGTGAATATCGCGAACCCGTCCGCGCCAAAAGCTCTTCTCTCGTCCGGCTGAAGACCGCAACGTTTCGGAGAGGAGCCTCGGACCTGGTCCCCACGTGCAATACTCCGGAAACCTGTTCTCTTTCCAAGCAATAAAGCGCCAGTGCAGTCGCCACACCGCCGGATGAGCCCTTGAAACGAATCTCAGGGTCCGTTGCGTAACCCTCCCAAACCTCAAGTATCGGACCCCACGACTGGCGCAACTGCGGGATGGTCTTCCGATCGAATGCTTGATGAACAATTCGTACTCCTGGACAAATCAGGACACACTGGCCACACTGCCGGCATTTCTGCGCATCGACGATAGGACGAATGCCACTGTCCAGGATATCAATCAGCCGGACTGCATGGTTCGGGCAGGTTGCGGCACATGCCCCACAACCCATACAAAGCCGCCAGGCCACGACATCGCCAATAGTCTCAAAACGTTTATTTCTCACGATAGACCGTCGAACATTCTTAGGACTTGCGCTTGTATGTCGGGAATGACGGCCTTGAGATGCCCTGCGGTCGCTTCCCGCTGCTCGAAAGCCCTGGCCACACTGGTCAGTATCTCGTCAGTTGTAGCATGGCGCAAATCTATCGCCAATTTCTCAACTCCTATGGATTGAAAAACGCCGTAGAATTTCTTGCTATAGGCCAATCCAACGGCCGGAATACACTGTGACAGGGCGGCTATGCACGAATGCATTCGAGATCCGATGAAAAAATTGCACATGCCTATCAGATACTTGATCTCGTTCTGGTTATGTACGCCCTGCACCAGGAATACGCGGTCTGAATACTTACCCCGCGCGTTCTCATAGATATGCCGGCACGCTTGAGGATCGCTTTCGACCGTGCCTTCGGGGGCAGACACGTGCGGGACAAGCAAGACAACGACCTTATCATTCTGCAGCAGCCTCTCAACGATGCTGTGAACCAATTTGGGGTACTCGACCCCCAGAGCAAACATGTTGTCTCTCGTATGGCCGCCGTTCCACAGAAGACCGCTGACGTTCAGACCCACCAGCACATCTCCCTTTTTGCGGACCTCTTGCAACAGGCTCACATCAGGATGCCTGGGCTCCTGAGCATCCAGAACGAAGGCAACGTCGGGGCAAAACTCTATTTTCGCTCCGTCACCCTTGGGACCGAGCAGGTTCTTCACGTACTCCAGGCCGGGAACGTCTCTCGAATAGACTTTGCTGGCGTGCCTTAGAATGTATTTCGCCAATGTCCTGGTCAATAAATGGTTGAACGGGCCGTACGTCTGCGGCAACATTATCAGCTTCTTGCCGAACAGAATTACGAGCCATCTTGCAAGAAAAGACCGCATGAATCCAAAAAGGCCGTAGATGTCGCTGAAACTATCTCCTCCAACAATATCAACGACGACGTCCGCTTCGTGTATCGCCTTGACGTACGGATTGCGTCCTGTGAGAAGCCTCTGTAACCGGTCCGACCGCAGTACCTTGAACAACAAGACGTACAAGAAAAACCGACAGTAGTGATCTGGCAAAAACACGTTTCTACAGAATCTCAAGGGGACATTCTTAACACGTACCTCTCGATTGAAGAGCTTCATCCTGTATTCGTCTTGGCTGCGTCCACCCAAGATATTCACGTTTGCATTAGGGCAACTGTTAAGAATAACCTTTATGCTCGACTCGGCTAAAGCGCTCACTCCCATGTTGTAGGTGTCAAATGAAGCACCAAGCAAACACACTTCAACACTCTTTCGGGCGCCCGTTGCGTTGCACGTTCTACAGCTTATCGCCTCTGCAGCAGGGCGAAAATCGGCGTCTGTGGACACAGCCATAGTCAGTATCTCTCCTCAGCCCTAATTCTTTCAAACAATTGCCGCATTTGTCACGTTCACCCCTTGGACACGGCTGACGGCCCGATTCTTCGGGACGTTCCTACATGTAACCCAAGTCCTTCAGTTGCTGCTGGACAAAGTCCTTTTCCTGCTGGGTCATTTCTCTTGCCCGGCTCATTGTCTCCCGGCATTTATTACCGGCGGTTTCGTTTTGAAGTTTGGCGGGATGAGCCATCAGGTATTCGGCCGTGACAATATCCTCACGCACCCGCCCATCCATGCTCGCCGGCACGGGTACATTGAACAGATGCAGTACCGTAGGCGCTACATCGCAGAGGTGAACCGGCTCCACCGCGCATTGTTGAATATCCGGTCCGGCTGCAACGAATATGCCATTCATTCGATGAGAGCCCGTGTGTCGCGAAGAGTAAGGCGTTCGTTCAAAAACCTCGCCGCTTAACTGGTCTTTCAACACGACGCAACCCCAGTCGTTAATCCCGACAAGCAGGTCCGGTCCCGTGCCGGCCCGGGCGCCGGGGGAATCCCAGCGATGCCATGCCTCGATGGTCACATTGTTCGCCTCGGCCCAATTTCGCAGCTTCTTTTCAATCTCCCCGCAGAGTTCCTGCCTTTTCTCAGGGCTGGTTACGATTCGATCGTTGATGTAAATCCCCCCAAATGGAATGGTATGCCCTGGGTCGAACGCGACACTCTTGTCCAGATCGATCTGGTCTATAACCTTTTCGAGGAGCTTGTCTTTTGTCGCGCGCGCATGCCCATACAGCGACGGAGCCACTCTGTGCAGCTTGACCCCTCTGGCTATTGCCCTCACACGCCTGAAGATTGCCTCTTTCGTATCCTCAAATACCCTGCTCCGGTTCTTGCGCCATATCAGGTATCCCTCGCGCTGCAGCCAGACGTTTAGCTTGAAGACCCCTTCATTGGGACCGAAGCCGTGGTCGGAGACCACAACGATATTCGCTTGCGGCCCCGCGATGGCGCAGAGCTCGCCTACAGCTCGATCGATCTGCCCCCACAGATCTTTGAAACATTCACGAAATCTTTCGCCGCTGCGAACGTCGGGATGCGACTGCTTCTGATCAAGGTGTTGCCACATAAGATGTTGCAGCCAGTCGGTCTCGGAGAGCACAAGCCAGAAGAAGTCCCACTGTTTCTCTCTGGCCAGGCTCGTGGCGGCGCGGAGTTTCTTGTCCAACACCCTCTGAACATCGTTCAGAAAAAGCTCCGTGTCCTCATACCGGATGTTGTGGTAGCCAACGCACAGTTCGTACTTTCCGTCCGCAGCCCTGTTCAAGTCCTGCTTGAGGGCCGCCGGAGAGGTGAACTCATCGTCGTCGGACGCCCCGAGCCCCGCGGTGATAAAACCGTTGACCGGATACGGAGGGAAGAACATCGGATAGTTGAGAATCCCCACCTTTTTGCCTGCCTGGCCGAGGTAGTCCCAGACGGCCCTTCCCGCGTAGTCCGACGAAGAGATATGCTCAAGCTGGTAGCTTCCCGCTTTGCGATAGGTGAAATCGTATATCGCCGTCCGTTCCGGCTTCATCCCGGTCGCCAGCGATATCCAGGCCGGACCGCTTACTGGGGGAATGGTGCTCAGCATGCAACCCGAGGTCCCCGCAGCCATCAATCCAGCCATGTTGGGCATTCGTCCTTCTTCCATTAAAGGATTGATCACGTCAAACGTCGCCCCATCGAGGCCTATCATCAGAATTCTTCTTTCCATGAGCAGTCTTTACGAACGCCGTTTCTGACGTTACCTTACGAACAGAAGCCCCCCTGCGACCAGTGATCCGCAGAATACGACGGTGCTAAGACCCAAAGTCACAAGGGGCGACTCCAGGGCGGATAATCGCAGCAGATTCATGGCTACGATAGGCAAGGCCAGTGCCAGGCCGGGCAGATAGCAGCACGCGTACGTCCGGAACCCCAGATCGACTATCCTTCGAGACCAGAAAACCTGCGTCAGCAGGCCAATGCCGTTGCCCAGGACGACAACGGCGGCGGCCCCCAGCAGCCCAAAATGAACGATCGCCGGATAGATTAGCCCACCGACAACCGCCGCTCGCACAACAACAAAACGACGGTTCAGACGAGGCTGGCCAACCGCCAAGTATGCTAAGCTGAGAACCGGCGTCTGGGTTCGAAATACAATAAGCAGGCACAGCACCGCAAAAGGAACCGTCACAGCGGCATATTCGGAGCCATAAACCACGGCCAATACTCCGCCGGCAGAACTGGCCATGAATGCCACCAGGGGCAGGGTAAAGACCGCCGTCGTCCTGGTGACCCGAAGAATCACTCGAAGCAGAGCCTCCCTGTCGTCCTGCTTCTCGGAAAAAGCGGGAAGCAATACCGGGCTAATCACTCGCCCGAACAGGGTGATGGGCAGCAGAACAACTGTCATCGCCAGGTAGTACATCCCCAACTCGTCCCCGCTCACAACCTTGCCCAGCACAAGAACATCTATTTCAAATGCGATCATGGTCAGAATAGCTACACCCAACATTCCGCGAGCAAAGTCCATCAGCTCGCCCAAGCATCTTCGCTCCATCCTGAACCTCGGCAGGAAGGGAACAAAGACATAAGAGAGAACGCACATGATCGCAAACTCAGACACAAAGCCAATGACCAGGGCCCAGACGTTTCGTATGATGAAGGCTAAGACGATGGCTATCACAGCGCCCAATATGCCGCTGCCCTGGATCAGGAAAACAACCATCCCGAACCGATACTGTTTCTCAAGCACGTACGCACGTGGGCTTATGAATCCTCTGAACAAAACGGCAAGGAAAGCCACCCGCAACAGCCACAACAGTTCGGGCTTCTCATAAAATGAGCTTATCCACGGCGCCGCAAGATAGCCAATTGAGAACAGCCCTAATCCACGGACAGCCTGAAACCACCAGGCAACGTTCAGGTATTCAGTATCTGCACCGCGCTTGTTCTGGATAACCGACTGCTTGACGCCGACTTCGGTAAGGGCCTCAAAAGCCGACGACGCAACCATGACTAAAGCCATCAGGCCAAACTGGTCCGGCACCAGGATCCTGGTCAGAATCACGTAGCGGACAAACCTCAGGCCTCGTTCGACAAGCACGCCCGCAGCCAGAGTCATCGCCGCATGGGTGCTCTTGGCCTTAATGCTTGTACCTCTTATCCGGCTGCTTTGGCTTGTGATCGCCCTGGCTATGACGTCTGAAACACTCAATCTGTCCTAACTCCGGGTGTACTCCGTCCCCGTCGGTTGCACCGACGAGAACTTGCGGGCCGGGGCGATGACCCCGACGGCCGCACCATGTCGCGTCCGCATCTGAACACACGCCGATGTGAATACGGCTTATTTCAACGCATCGCTGCGGGGTTCAACATGCCCGGCAGCCCTGACCCTGCCGTCCTGGTCGGGCAGCAGATCAAGCACGGGCTCAGCAATATTCTCGGCCGCCGCCCGCGCGGAATTCTCCAGCACCGAGCTTATCTGTACCTGCGCTACGTAGTGCGCGGGGTCCCCGCTGATATTCGGGGTACGCCACCCCACACCGGAAAAAACACGCTCATCGCATGTAAGTTGGCCATTGACGATGTAGAAGCTCAGAACCGCTGTTTCTTCGCGGTCTGCCGCATATCTATGGAAGTGATGGACCACGCATGGGATTTCTCTGCCGCTCCCGGAGGTCAGCGTGCTTTGCTCGGTGCGGTCGTGCACCCAGCCTGCGGCAACATAACAAACCTGCGGTCGATGGCCCAGCATCGTTCGGGGGTGCGCCGTGTAGGCAATATACACATTGGCCCACTGGTTACTTACCTTGTTCGTATATAAGCGGTTCAGAAACGCATCATTTCCCGCTACACGTTGAATGTTCGCCGGGATAGGTACGTTCTCTCCTAACCAGTGACCTATTTGCCTCGGCAGGGCATCCAACGGCATGGGGAGCATGACGGGAGTACCCAACGCGAGCTTCAATCGCGAGGCTATAACCCGGTAGGTTGCACCGCCGGAAACTAACAGCAACAAGCCGAGAATCCATGCGAACCATGCAGGCATCTTTCCGCCCGCTGTATGTATCGACGAACATTCCATCCGATAACCCAAGTACTTATGTCCAATCGGGTACATCCAAAAATATAGCTCCAAAGTAGTAGCCAACGCCGACAAACCATGCCCGCGCCTCACGGAATCTCTATCCGTTCGGCAAATGTGAGAGTACATCCTCCGTGAAGGTACTTTCATATTTTAAACTGCTCATCGGCGTTTTGTCAATCTCGCATTGCCTAAATTGCCCAAATCACCGCTTATCCCAACAGAACTGAGCTTGGCCTTGATGTAAACCACGCATAATACTTGGTTTATCGGAAGGCGAAATGCTCTAAGGCTTGCTTGCTTAACCAGTTATAGGATTTTCAGGAAGGCCCGAGAAACGCTCTTATCGGACTGTGCGATTCCAATTCGCCTCTTGCCAAATGTACGTAGCAGGCGAAATTGCAGAGATTCAGGGACAAGTTCCGATAACACAGAATGAACTGATGCAGACCGGCGCACGCTGTCAGCGATGATCGCCGCCCGACAGACGGCCAGCTTCTACAGGACACGACTCATGCGCCGTGTTCACCTCGTGAATAGCGGCCAACCCGGCCCCGATTGCCAGCGCCGGGTACATTACCCTGACGGCACAATGTGACGCCCTGCCGTCCGCAAGGTCGCATAAGCCTTAAAGAGCCACTTTCGCAATTCCGGGGAATTGCCTCAGCAGCCGGCAAACACGCAGATGCTTTAATCTGTCCGGCACCTTATCGGGCATTTGTTCGGCTTCTATCCGAGGCCGACCCTCGTATTTATAGACGGCGATCTCGTCGAATGGAGCCTCTTGCAACAATCGTACGGTCTGGTCAAAATCATCGTCTGATTCGCCGGGAAATCCAACAAGCACATGTGTAAATATCCCAACGCCGGGCAAATACTCCCTCAAATCGAGCAGGCACTCCTTGGCTTCTGCCGCCGTGTATCTCCTCTGCATCCGTTGGAGAACTCTGTCGCTGCCCGACTCTATGGGCAAGATGATGCTGCCTATCTTATCTCGGGAGGCCGCAAAAATGTCGATTAGATCCGGCCGGTACCGGACAAGCCATCTGGGGTGAAATTCCGGCAGATGAATGACATACGCCTGTCTGCGAGTCAACAGATTCCGCAACAATTCAACGATGTCCGTGCCTATGTCCTGACCGTATGCCCCAACGTCGGTCCCAATCAGACAGAAGTTCCTGTTTCCGCGCGCAAGTCCGATGTTGAATTCAGCCAGGATCGCGTCCATCGGCTTTGAGACAAGAGGACCCTCCGCAAACCTGATTGCACAATACGTGCACTCGCCCAGACATCCCGCCAATATTCTTATTGAATACGCATCCTCTCTAATACACCGGCTCTTCTTCGGTTTCAGACAATCAAGCATCCTGTGCAAGAACACACTGGAAGGCTCAAACTCCGAAATGGCTCTATCAAGGATGCTGAAGCTCTTTTGTGATTTGTCGATAACCGGCTCAACAAGATTCGGCTCCCTGATTTTGCAGAGCTTCACCCTCGCCTCTGTGACTTCGTCGAGGTCCGCCAGGGCCGTTGGAGCGATTACCGTAGCCTTGAATTTCTTCAGAAGTGCTTCTTTGTTTATGCCGGCCAAACACCCGAGGACGACAAATCGCGAATCGGGTCTCCTTTTCTTGTCCGCAATTGAAAGGAGCCTGATGCTCTTCCTCTCGGCGCGTTGATTCACGCCGCAGGTCGAGACTAATACCAAGTCCGCTTTGCCAAAATCCTGTTCGAGCTTCCAGCCATTTACCGCGAAATATGGGAACAATCTGGCCGCCGCCATTCTGCTTCTTGGGCAGCCGTTGGCGTACGCGATGCATACGGTTCCTGGTTTCCTCGCTTCCCTGCGTGCTGCTGCGGTTCCACGGCTCCGCTCAAGCACCGCTGTCGCTGCGTCCGCTTCCCTGCATAGGATCCCTGCCGCCTTTACCTCGCTGCTAACCGTCCTTGTTCCACGCTCATCCTGGCATACGCTTTCCATTCCCTTTACCTCCGTGCCCAAACGTTCGGATTCCATTCACCCCCTCCATATCTCCAACCCATCGCTTACGTCTTGGAGGGATATTGCGCCGATAATCAGCAAAGATGGGCTTTCATCCGGCTCTGGCGTTCCTTCGCAACAGAAGGCATCTGCCGTTGGGCGCTCGAACAGGCCTTTGTTCGCAGCGGACACCAGATGCAAGCCACCAAAAACTCCACTGGCAATTACCAACGCAACTTCTCAGATATTACAAATGTCTGAATGGTCTATGTCAAGCAAAAAATTCCCCGGATTTCAAAATCTTTTTACATGAATTTCTGGTTATCCGGTTAGTGCGTAGGCGGATTCGACGAACCAGAGCTTTGGAGTTGTGTGGAGAGAAAAATCGTTTGGGCAGAGGGCCAAATTAGGGCAACCAGGGGGGTAATTTGGGCCTCTGGGGCCCCGAGTGATTTTTCTCGGTCTTGCGAAACGCGGAATGCACCTGTCCATTATTTGGATGAGCCGAATTTCTCTGGTAGTCCCGGCATCCTGGGGCAAGCAGACCTGCCCAAGCGTCGCATAGGCCGGCGGGCCATTGGAATACAAGCACTTGGCCTGAGAAACCTTTGGACGTATAATCGACCCCTGCAAAGAAAAAAAAGGACGCATGAATCGCTATAGTCGTTGTGCAGGACAAATGCCGAAAACTACGCAAATATACACGGTCAGCCAGATCAATTCGCTCATCAAGGTCGCTCTCGAAGAGACCTTGCCTCCGCAATTGACCGTCCGGGGTGAAATAAGCGACTGGAAACATCATACCAGCGGACACTGCTATTTCTCGCTGAAGGACGAAGCGGGAATACTGCCGTGCGTGATGTGGGCGAGCAAGTTCAGGACCGTTAAGTTCGCGCCCGAGGATGGAATGGCCGTTCTGGCCACTGGGTATATCGACGTATATACCGTTGGCGGCAAGTACCAGCTCTATGTTGAGAAGCTCGAGCCCGGCGGCGTCGGCCCACTTCAGCTTGCCTTCGAGCGGCTGCTCGCGAAACTGCAAAGCGAAGGGCTCTTCGACGATGCGCACAAGAAACCGCTTCCACGCTGCCCCATGCGCATCGGGATATTGACCAGTGAGTCGGGAGCCGCCTTGCACGATATCACCGAAAGCATCCGCAGCCGCTGGCCGTGCGCAAGACTGTTTTTGTACCCGGTCCCCGTGCAGGGCGAGGGGGCAGCGGCAAGGATTGCAGCCGCCCTGCGCAATATAAACAGACGTAATAAAAAGCTCAAACT
>Ga0307378_10011699_pt1 | contig 11286 bp, 9 predicted proteins | sample UN1MG_FD_202238 | JGI IMG/M metagenome (GOLD analysis project Ga0307378, IMG submission 202238) | Soil microbial communities from Risofladan, Vaasa, Finland - UN-1 | ecosystem: Environmental > Terrestrial > Soil > Coastal area > Acid sulfate soil | place: Finland: Risofladan, Vaasa | collected...
TAAATTCATCTCCATATCCAAATTTTGATTTAACTTCTTCAAAAGTATAACCTTCCCACGCTCCAAAATTTATTTCTCTTAGATTAGGACTTACTACAATATCTTTCCCTCGATCTCCAAAAATAATTTCAGCAGTATGACGAGCCCTCTTTAAATCACTGCAATAAACTGCGTTTACTTGCACTCTTTCTAAACGCCGCGCTAATCTCTTCGCTTGCCATATTCCTTTTTCTGTCAAATCTACATCCTGAAAACCAGAAAATTTCCTTTGGGCATTACCATCACTTTCTCCATGCCGAATTAAAATTAACTTTATTGGCATTGCTATAAGCGCTCTCCTTTTCTTAGTATTATAGGGTTATAGGCATAAAAAATAAAAAAATACTATTTAGGTGTTCAGAAAGAAAAGATTGTTTTCGCTGCATCATAGATGAATTTAGTACTAAAAAATAAGAGAAAAACCCCGCATATTACAAATAAAACCTGCTGGAGTCTTTTACCAAAAAACTGCCCACCTTTAAAAGATAAAGCAGAAAGAAAGTACAACCATAAAAAATCACATGACCAATGGGCAATCATAAAGATAGCAAAGCCGAGCAATCCAAAAGCATAAGAGCGGAAAATAAGAATAGAACCTATGGTTGCCATCCAGATCAGAAAATAAGGATTAGCCAGAGTGAGTATAATTCCTGCCATCAGGGGAGAACTTGGACCATTAACTGAATCAATTCTTACTTGTTTAATTCCCTTAAGTAAGCCAAGGCCCATCTTCAGGAGAAATAAACCGCCAAGTAAACCTATTATCGCTTTAATATAAGTAATTTTTAATATATCACCAAAACCATAAAGTATCAGAATCATTAAGGGGATTTCTACAATACCATGTCCCAGAGCAATCATTGCTCCGGCATGAGGAGATTTAGTCCCTTTGCTTACTGTTACAGCAGTAACAGGTCCGGGAGCTATTACTCCGGATAAAGATATTAAGACTGCTTCTAATAAAAAAGCTGACAGCAACAATTTTTACTCCTTAGTAGGTAATATGACTATTTTCCCACCACTACCCTACTTTAAGCTGTATTTATAGCCCCTCTTTTTTTGGTTACTTTTTGGCTTAAATCATCCAAAAAGGTATAAAAAATGGGAACAATAATCAAAGATAAAAAGGTGGATGAACTCAAACCTCCGATGATGGTAATCGCCATCGGCGCCCGAAGCTCCGCGCCTTCACCGATACCTATTGCCATCGGAACCAGAGCAAGAACCGTAGTAAACATGGTCATTAAAATAGGTCTTAAACGTGTTTTCCCTCCTAAAATAATAGCTTCTTTCCTTTCCATACCCTTTTGGCGAAGCTGATTAATATAATCAATCAAAACGATACTGTTATTGACCACAATTCCTACCAGCATGATAATGCCGATGTAGGAAAGCACATTCAAACTTTTATCTGTCAGTAATAATGCCAAAATAACTCCTATTAAAGAAAAGGGAACGGAAAACATGACAGCAAGGGGCATTAAAAGGGATTCAAACTGAGCAGCAATAATCATATAAACCAGGATAATGGATAAAACCAATGCCAGGGCAAGCTGCATAAATGACTCTTGCATTTCTTTATTTTCTCCGACAAATTCATAGCGATAATCCTCGGGCAATACTAATTTTTCCAATTTCTGCTGAGCGTCCTGAATCACTTTTCCCAAAACGCGGCCACTGATATTTCCGGAAACATTCACTATCCGCTGCTGATTTTCACGGTCAATCCCTTTGGGTCCGGAACCCACTGTTACTTCTGCAATTTCCTTTAAAGGAATCTGTAATCCAACGTTGGAGCTAACCAGAAGATTTTCTACTTCCTCTATACTGTTTCTATCTTCCTCCTCCAATCTAACCCGGATATTAATTTGTTCTCCTTTTTCCTGATAGATACTGGCAACTCTACCTAAAAGAGCATCATGGACGGTAGAGGCAATCTGAGCAGTATTTAAACCATAGAGATTTGCTTTTTCGCGGTCAATATTCACATGTAATTCCGGACGTACATCTTCTACACTGCTCTCCAGGTCATACACTCCTTCTACTTCTGAGATAGATATCAAAATACGATTGGCAATATTTTCCAATTCATCCAGTGAATCACCGGATATCTTTACCTCTAAATCCGACCCGGAGGAAAATGACATACTTTGTTCCGAAAATTTTATTTGGGCATCCGGATAAGTACCGATTTTTTGTCTTAACTGGTTAATGATCTGCGCCATGCTTCTATCTCTCTTATTCTGTTCCACCAGATTGACCATAATGGTACCGCTATTACCGCCCTCGGTACTAAATCCCATTCCACCGGAACCCTCTCCCGCGGTAGTCAAGATACTTTTTATTTCCGGTATTCCCAAGATAATTTTTTCCACCTCACTCACAATTTCACTGGTAGTTTCCAAATTCGTCCCGGTAGGCAAAGTAATATTAATATTAAATTGCCCCTGGTCGGTCGATGGAATGAACTCTGTCCCTACAAAGGGTACCAGCATGATTGACCCGACAAAAATAATCACAGCCAGAATAAATACAATTCCCCGATGTCTTAAAGACCAGCCAAGTAATCTACTGTATTCTTCTCTCGCAAAATTAAAAATTTTTCCGCCCTGACTCATAGAATTTTGAATCAAACTTTCTTTGGAAGCAGACGGGCTATTATCTTTAACTTTAAAACGTAAAAGTTTTGAAGAAAGCATGGGAACAAGGGTTAAAGCCACCAACAAAGAGGTTAAAAGAGAAAAAGTAATGGTATACCCCATGGGCCTAAATAATTCACTGGCAATTCCTTGAACATACACAATGGGTAAAAATACAGCAATAGTAGTAAAAGTAGAAGCAGAAATTGCTGTACCTACTTCGCTTGCACCCAGACACGCAGATTCTTTAATATCGGTTCCCGATTCTCTATACCGGAATATATTTTCCAAAACGACGATGGAATTGTCCACCATCATACCGATCCCCAGGGCTAAACCTCCCAGAGTCATCATATTCAAGGTTAAATTGGAAAAATAAAGCAGGGTAAAAGTAAAAATCAAAGAAATGGGTATGGCAAAACCAATAATTAATGTACTGCTTAAATTACCCAGGAAAAAGAATAGAACAAATATGGCTATAATCGCCCCGTACACAGCTACCCATCCTACTTGCGATATGGTCTTTTTGATGAAATCGGAAGAATCAAAAACCGGGATGATAGATATATCATCAGGCAGCAATTTTCGAATCGTCTCGAGTTCTTTAAATACCCTTTTGGCTACAGTAACCGTATTTTTACCCGACTCTTTTTGTAAGCTCACCATGATACCGGGTTTTCCGTTTACATAGGTAATTGAATTTCTTTCCTTAAAGGTATCTTCAACTTTAGCAATATCTCCTAAATAAATTTTCTTTCCCCGAATATTAGAGATTAATATTCTTTCGATATCTTGAGTGCTTTCAAATCTCCCCAAAGTCCTGATAAGAAAATTAATGGTGCCTTCCTTTAGTGTTCCTGCCGGTAAATTAACATTTTCTCCGGCCAAAGCAGCAGTCACCTGACTAAAGCTTAGCTGGTTGGAACGGAGTTTATCACTATCAATCGAAACCAGTATTTCTCTATCCAAGCCACCGTTAATCGACACGCTGGCAACCTCTTCCATTCTTTCCAGACGGGGTTTGATTATATCTTCTGCATATTCCTGTAATTTTTGTAAATCTTTCTGCTCCGAATCTATTCCTAAAACCAAAATCGGCATCAGTGAAGGGTCAAATTTAATGACCATCGGATCACTGGCATCATCAGGAAGAAAGCCTTTGACCTGGTCAATCTTTTCCCGAATATTCAAAGCGCTGACATCCATATCTGTGCCCCAGTTAAATTCCATCAAAACAAGAGAGCTTCCCTCCCGGGAGTAAGAGGAAATTTTTTTCACCCCCTGAATAGTACCTACCGCTTCTTCCAGGGGAACCGTAACCATATTTTCTATTTCCTGGGGAGCTACTCCCGAATAGGAAACGATAATGGCTGACATGGGAAAGGATAAGTCAGGCAATAAATCCAATCCTAAATTCTGATATGAAATAAGTCCTATCAGAATTAATCCGATAAAAAGCATTAAAATGGTAACCGGCCGGTTAACTGAAAAATTTGGTAAATTCAATTCTATTCCTCCTTATCCAGCACGTCTACTTTTAATCCGTCTTGCAACTCTTGATTACCAAGTACGACAATCTCTTCTTTTTCTGACAGTCCTTTTAATATCTCCACGCGCTCATCCTGAATAATGCCTAAAACGACTTCTTTTTGCCTGGCTATTCCCTCTTCAATCACATAAACATATATCCCATCCTTTTTTCTGGTCAAGGCACCGGAAGGAATGATCAATGCATCCTGATTGGTTTTTACAAGAATGTCTCCTCGGGCAAAAACGCCAATAGGAATATCCGTTTCCGGTTGAAGTATCTCAATTTTTACCTCCAGTGCCTTACTAATTTGATCGACCGCCACACCTTTGGAAACAACTTCTCCCCGGAATTTTTCTTCCGGAAAGGCATCAATTTCAAGACTCACTTTTTGACCTTCTTTTATTTTAGAAATATCTTTCTCTGAAATTCCTACTTTAACAAATATTCTGCTTACATCTATGATGGACAATAAAGGTATGGAAGGAGAAATCATCTCACCGGAACTTACGGAAATGGAAGTCACTTTACCGCTGATAGGAGCTGTAATCTGTGTATTTTTCAATTGATATTTAGCCATATCCAAAGCAGCTTTGGCCTGTCTAACCTGAGCTTCAACTGATTTTATATCTTCTTCCGCTGCGCCTTCTATGACTAATTCATAGCTTTCCTGGGCTGACTGATACTGCACATCGGCAATCTCATATTGATTTTTCGCCTGTTCATATTGTTGTTCGGATATTGCCTTTTCGGTAAAAAGTTTTTTCATTCTCAGATAATTTTCCTCTACGCTATCCCGATTCATTTTGGCTTGAAGCAGGGCTGATTCTGCCTGCTTAATCACCTGAGGACGTGCCCCGGATTTGATTTTATCAGAAGAAGCCTGGACAGAATCCAACGTTGCCTGAGCTTGTGCCACCTGAATTTTTATTTGCTCATCACCAAGGGTAATGAGTATATCTCCCCTTTTAACCTCTTCACCATTTTTTACTTTGACCTCTTTAGCCTGTCCCATTATTTCAGAAGTCACTCTTACCGTTTCATTCGCTTCCACCACACCGGTAACCTTTAAAAAAGAATTAACTTCCCCTTTTTCCACCAGGGCAGTTCTTACCGGAACAATGATTTCTTCTTCTATTTGTGATTTCTGAACTTCTTCCTGCTGTTTTACATTCAATCTATCGACAATTCGAAATGCCAATAAACCGATAATAACAATAAATAAAAAGATAAAAAAGAATGTTCTTTTCTTAATTTTCATAAAATATTTCCTCTCTCCTCAAACCAATATTCTTTTTTTATTAGTAAATACGATCATCTAATATCAAGGGATTATTTTTATATATTTTTCAATTTTTAATTAAATGTTCCCATTGCTTTAATCAGGGCAGCACGATTGATATTATAATCATAAAGAGCATTTAAATAATTGGTCTCAGCTTCAATAAGGGTGCTTTGGGCATCAATCACTTCTGTATTTGTTGCAATACCTTCATTATATTTTACCTGAGCAATGCGAAAGCTTTCCTGGGAATTTTTTATACCTTCTTCAGCTACCTTAATTAATTTTTCCGCCTCTTTCATATTCAAATAAGCAGAACGCACTTCAAATTCAATTAATTGCCGCGCTTGCTTTTCACTTTGCTCAACTTGAGCAAGCTTTATCTCCGCCTGTTCAATCTTGGCTTTGTTAATGCCACCATCCAATAAAGAATATTCTGCTACGATCATAGCCTGCCATCCGGCGATTCCCGACTCAGCACTAAATATTACCTGGGGTTTTCTATTGCTTTTGGCCACATCAACCATTTCTTCCATAATTCTTCTTTGCTGGGCGATATTCATCATTTCCATCCGATTCTCTCCGGCCTGGACTAAAGCATCTTCCAGATTAATTTCGCAGGGTTCATAGGATAAATTATTCTCCAACACCAATTCGGTATTTAAATCAATCCCCATAATAGAATTAAGATTATACATCGTCAATTTATAACCATTTTCTGCCTTGATTAGATTATGTTCGAGATTGGATAACTGTGACTTAATTCGATTCAAGTCTATCGGGGCAATCATTCCTTCTTTTAACAGTGCTTCCGATGATTCCAGGTGGGCTTGCATCTGCTTGACTGCTTGAGTACTTACTCTTTTCATTCCTTCAGTTTGCAAGACCTGTGAATAAGCCTCAGTCACTTTATAAATAATTGCCTGTTTTTCTTTCTCCAGGTCATTCAAAGAAATTTGCTTGTTGGCTTCTGCCTGATCAATAAGTGATTCTATTTTACCTCCGCTATACATAATTCTTCTTGCACTGATAGAGATAATCGGAACCATTGGGCTAAGAGTAAAAAGATTACTATAATCACCTGCTGCCATATCTGCCTCATCAAGAGTTTCACTCGCCTGAAGGATGCCGCCTTGCAATTTTATATTCAATTTTTTTGCTCCTTCAGTTTCTTTAATCTGAGCCTGGCTTAAGTCTACCATCGATTCGGTTATTTTATAACCCATATTATTTTCCAAAGCAATTTGAATGCTCTCTTCCAGGTTTAAACTCATTGGGGAGGAAGCTGCAAAGATGAATAAATGACTTAACGTTAAAAATAATAATCCTAAGAGAAGGGTAAAAATAACTCTCCCTAAAAAATAACTTTTCTTCAATCTCATTTTTATCACTCCTTATTTTCTTTATTTTTTAACTGTTTTTACACTTTTTACACTACCTGTATTTCTTCCAAATATTTGCTCAGTCAATTTCTTAAACTTTTCCTGTCTTTCAATAAATGACTTGGTTTTTAACACCGCAAAACCTTCCTGATGAGGACCGGAAAGGATAACTAATTGTTCTTCAGGGGCGATTGACAGTTCTTTCCGTAATTTTGCCGGAATAATGATTTGCCCTTTTTTCCCTACGGTAACCGTAGTAAAATATAAATCAGAATGATCAAACATTTTTCATCTCCTTTTTTCTGAATCGTCTTACATGTTGGATATTTAGCATTTTTCTTACTTTTGGTAATAATATCACGCTTCACATATACTGTCAATGAATTGGTTTCTTTGTATATGGTTATTTTTTTTATCGGTGTTACTGCGCCCTTTCTCAATATTTGACAAAGCAAAATACCTGATTTAAAATTGATTTAATGATTTAATACTGTATCATCTTCTGTTTACAGAGTATTTTGTATTTTTTTAAACATGGGGTGATATTTTCTTCTCATCGATAGTTGGCTCTAAATGGATGGTAGTTTCAATGTTCATTTTCTCTCTTATCTTATTTTCTAATTTTTCGGAAACCCTGTGCGCTTCAATTAATTTCATTTCAGCAGGTAACTTGATGTGAAAGGTTAGCTCCTTATTATCACCATACCTATGACAATGAAGGTGATGTAATAAAACATCCTGTGATATATTATCGGCTACAATTTCCTCAATCTCTTTTTTGAAATCCTCTGATGGTTCTTTCCCGATTAAGGTACTTATTGACTCTCCTAAAATAACGTAAGTAGTATAAAATATGACTAAGGATACTATAATGCCCATAACACTATCCACCCACCAAAAATACCTTCCGATAAAAATTCCGATTAACACCATAATCGATACCAGGGCATCACCCCTGTGATGCCAACCATCCGCAATAAGTGAGTATGCATCGATCTTTTTTCCGGCACGTATTGAAAACTGTGCCAATCCTTCTTTTACTATTACCGAAATTACAAATACTATTATAGCTAAGGTGTTATAAACAGCAGATTGCTGATTTTCAAATCTCTGAATTGATGCAATGAGAAAATTAAATCCCACTATCGCTAACATAGTGCCAATGATCACCGAACTGACTATTTCTGCCTGGCCATGACCAAAGGGATGTTCCTTATCGGCCGGTTTAGATGTGATTTTGAAACCTATAATTACCACTATTGAAGTAAGTGTGTCAGAAATAGTATGCCAGGCATCAGCGATTATAGCTATAGAAAAGGTCTTCACCCCCACCCAGTATTTCAAACCAAAAAGAAGAGTATTTAGAATAACAGAGATTATTCCTTCTAAATATCCCAAAAATATTTTATATTCTTTTGATATTGGTGCTTTAGATTTTGATTTTAAAGACATTTTTTACATCCTTTATTTTAAATAAATATTTAAATGGAAACAATCCTAATATACGTTATCATTTTACCACACCCGGATTCCGTAACTGCCAGCTACAAGTTAAACCGATAATTCCACTACCGATTATTAAAATATTCATACTGTCTTTCTCGCATGATAAAAAATATGTACTTATTTTTAGTTCATATTAACTAACTTTTTAGCAAAAAATATAATTTTTTAACTTACTATCTTGCTTAATAATGTAACAAGAGATTGCAATTCATCTTCAGTTAATTTTGATGTAAACATATTGGATATTCTCCTATGAATTTCCTTATGAAGCCTTTCAATCTCTTCCCCCCTTTCTGCCATATGAATGTGCGAAACCCTTCTATCTTCATCAGAATGTACTTTCCGGATGAATCCCCATTCTTCAAGTTTGTCAACAATAGCTGTAATGGAAGGCTTGCTTAAATTTAATTCTGTTGCCAGCTCACTTAAGTTGGGATTATTTAAATTTGAAATAACTTCGAGATAATACATCTGCTTTCCGGTTAGTTCTGAAAATCTGCTCTCTGTTATTGCCTTTTGCTCTATTTTAGTAATTTTATTAGTGAGCACCGTGATGATATCTGTAAGTACATAATCCTCTTTCATTATTGCACCCCTAGAAATTAATTAGTTCATATTTACTAAATATATAACATACAAAATTTATTCTGTCAATAGCTTAAACAATTTTTCTATTTAATCATAAAAGTTTTTTTAATAATCGGGTACCTTAAAATTAAAGCCCCGGCTACAAGTGATAGATTCAAGATACTTCAAGGTTCCCTTTGATTGAAATACCGATTATAATTGGTAATTTTTCTTCTTTCCGATTAACAATTCCGTCCAGCATGTTATAGACCTCTCTAAAATCAAGGTCTTTCATTATATTTAAAGTACTGCCGCTGCGATTTCCAGATCTACAATAAATAAGATAGGCACTACTTTTATTCAATTGATCAAGATCATTTTTAAAATTACCGGAATAATAATCCAAATTGACTGCTTTTTCTATATGCTCACTGGCAAATTCCTCAGGAGTCCGCACATCAAGTATTACAAATTTTTTATTATTCATATTTTTTTTTATTAAGGTATAAGCTTCTTCCGGAGTAATATTTTCAAGGTAAATCATTGTATCAAGAAAGTTTTACTTAATTAAGGGAAAACAACGCCGGAAAATATTGCAGTAAGAGATAGAATTTGCATAAAACTGTGAATATTTGATTTCCTATATTCTATTTAAATAAATTTGCAATATCAATAAGAATATATATAATTAATATAGATTTTTTATTAAGTTTTTATTTAATTAATAATTTATTACTTTCTTAGAGTTAGAAAATCTTTGACCAAAGGAGAATAAAAGATGATTAATGACTTTTTCCAACAAACCTACTTCCAAAACAGGGTTATCGATTATATAATTGTTATCGCAATTTTTATTCTACTCGTCATATCTATTAAAATTATAAAAAGCATCCTACTAAAGTTACTCCAAACTTGGGCAAAAAAGACCACTACCACAATAGATGATAAATTTGTTAAAGCCTTCGAACAAAAAATAAAACCTTTTATAAATTTAATTTATTTTGGTGCTTTTTATATTAGTATTAAACAACTAACTATAGATTCGCAAATTGAGAGATTTTTTAATATTTTCATCATTATTCTTCTAACTTTCTTCGGAATTCGGTTTTTATTATCTATCACCATCTATGGGCTTGAAACTTACTGGGTAAAAAAGGAAAAAGACCAAGCTAAAAAACAAGCATTAAAAGGCATTATTACTGTTATAAAAATTATCGTCTGGAGCATTGTCCTTATTATTCTCCTGGATAATTTAGGGATTAAAATCTCAGCACTGGTTGCCGGCTTGGGTATTGGTGGTATTGCCATTGCTCTTGCAGCCCAAAGCATTTTGGGAGATCTATTCAGTTATTTTATCATTTTCTTTGACCGGCCTTTTGAAATCGGTGATTTTATTATTGTTGGTGATTTTTTAGGAACAATAGAAGATATTGGTATTAAAACAACCCGGCTAAGAAGTCTGGGTGGGGAAGAACTAATCTTTTCCAACACTGATCTGGTAAATTCCCGATTGAGGAACTACAAGAGGATGAAAAAACGACGGGTGGTATTCAAATTTGGTGTTATCTATCAAACCAGTTTGAAACAACTTAAGGAGATCCCCAAAATTATTAAAGACATTATTAACCAAATTGACGGAGCCACTATTGATCGAGTACATTTCTCTTCTTATGGGGATTTCAGCCTGAATTTTGAGATCGTTTATTATGTTGACAGTCGAGACTATAATATATATATGGATATCCAGCAAGAAATTAATTTTCAACTAAAAGAAATTTTCGAAAAACAAAAAATTGAATTTGCATATCCCACTCAAACCGTATTTCTTGCTAATGAAAATAAAAAATAATTGCTAATCCAATTTAAAATTACTAATCCGCTCAAGCAATCCTAATCTATTTTAGTCTAATAATTCTGTAACTTTTTTCAGCTTCTTACAGGGGTTAAAATAATTGATTTTCCCTTTATCTATCAAGTTTAATTTCTTCTATAACCATTTTTTCTTCCTGAAATAAATTATCATTACAATACTTACGACTGCCATTATAAATAAAACAGCAAAATATCCCCAACGCAATTGAAGTTCTGGAATATATACAAAGTTCATTCCATAAACGCCAACAATAAAAGTTAAAGGAATAAATATAGTAGCTATTATGGTTAATAGTTTCATCACTTCATTCATTTTATTACTAATACTTGAAAGATAAATATCCAGCATCCCGGAAATCATATCTCGGAATGTTTCTATTGTATCAATGACCTGAATGCTATGGTCGTAAACATCCCTTAGATATATACCAGTAGATTCTTCAATAAGCGATGATTCTGTTCTTTCTAAAC
>Ga0307378_10011700_pt1 | contig 11286 bp, 6 predicted proteins | sample UN1MG_FD_202238 | JGI IMG/M metagenome (GOLD analysis project Ga0307378, IMG submission 202238) | Soil microbial communities from Risofladan, Vaasa, Finland - UN-1 | ecosystem: Environmental > Terrestrial > Soil > Coastal area > Acid sulfate soil | place: Finland: Risofladan, Vaasa | collected...
CCCGCGCCGCAGCCCAAAGCCCGGCCAAGTGCCGATTGAGCCGCACTGGGTTACCGGGCGGCGAAATCCCCCGAAACCCCCGCAGGAGTTTCACGAATCGGCGGCAAGCTGCGAGACTCGACGCCCGCTGTAAAACCCCTTCGGGGTTTCTCTCGCTCTTCAGCCCCGCAACCCGGGGTGCGCTGCGCGACCCCGGGCTTTGTTGTTCGACCGCTTCGCAGTCATGTCCCCGCGCTGAAATAGACGTAGGCTGGGTCGAGCGGGCAATCAAAGACAACGCGGCTTGAGGGAGCCGTCTTCCAGCGGGAAAGACGTGTGCGAACGTTTTTGTCCAGCCAGACCCCGCTTTCCTTTAGAATCGTTTTCCAAGTTTTTCCAGCGTGGACTCAATCCGTTCCCAATCAAAGCCACGGCTCTTCACGAATTTGCGAAGTGTCTGGTCTGATTTCCCAAGATTGCAGTCGGCGCATACCAAGACAAGGTTTTCCGGAATAGAGAGACCGCCTTTTGAAACCGGATAAATGTGATCAACGTGGGGCACTTCACCAATCGCACCACCGCAGTAGGGACAATTGGGAATGATATCCAGTTGCAGACGCAGAGTGCTCCTTAGTTTGTCAGCTTCGTCCCGCGTCTTTCCGAAATATGCGGCCGCCGCGGCAATAGTAAGCTTATCCCCCCCGTACTTGCGACGCGCTTTTTCCTCCTCCTCTTCCACTCGCACGATCGCTTCCAACAGTTCAGCTTCCTGGCATCTCGCAATCTTCAAGTTGACCTCTCGGCGGCGCCCCTCGTTGAGAGTTCCGTTGAGAGCTTCATCGCATCGGCGACTCTCCGCCTGAATTATGCGAATACGAGCGTTCAAGCGTGCTACAGCTTCTCGGGTTTCGGGCAGGAGTTCGGGGCCAAATAGTGTGCTGAAAAAACCGCGCCGTTTCCTATCGTTTTCGGTTTCTCTGGCAATCTCCGATTCGAGTTTCTTGACGGCAGCGAGGCACTCTTGCTTCTTCGCCTCGACCCGTGCCTGAATCTTTGCGTACTCCTCAGGATAGTGGTCATTCCATTCCTTTAGTGCTGCGGAAAGTTCGGCAATCTCTATCTGTGCTGCGGAGAGGCGTATGTGCAGGTGCGGCAGGCTGTAAGAATGCAAAGGTTTCTTCTTCGCCCTCCCGCGATATGGCATCTTGGGTCCTTTCTAAAGGCAACCATCTCGGCGCACGTCAGGTGGATGCGGCCCGAGTGCTCGTCCATAACACTCCACCGACCACAACATGAGTGTTTCGTCGCGTTGTGGGCCGCACGCTACTGGGTGCTGCGCGTCGGAGGATGCTTGTGGAGGTCCATGCAGCGGGCCCGATGGTCAGAAGACGGCGTAGGGGTTGAGCAGCAGCGGGCTCGTATCCAGGGTCACTCAAGCGGCTCCGCATGCACTGAACGCATCGTGCGCTGCAAGAACCACTCCGCCAACAACCACAAGATATGGTATCAGGTGGAGTCAATTGAATAGCCTTAACACATGTACGCCACTGCGTAACACAGACTTCACCACCAGTCGGAAAAGCCTTCCAAAATAACGTCCTCCGCAAATCGCTCCTGAAGAATTCGATCACAACGGTGCGCTGCACTTTCGTATTTCCCTAAGAGGTCGTCACGTGTGAGGTCTACTGCGTTTTCATCATGAACGAGGATTTCTACCCGTGGTGGCCACGCGTTCGGTGCATTGGTGAGATCTATCACCACCGGTGTTCTGTAATTGTCGCACGTGTCTCCCTCTTCCAGAACCTTTATAGCGGGTTTGCCGACCCTTTTCCATTGCCTGCTTCCAACTTTCTCGTAGAGCGCACGAAAGACACAGCATTTCTTGTCGTCGTCAAGTCTTCCTTTTTCATCCATCGGTCAACTCCGGTTAAAGGTCAGAATACTCAAGAACACACCCGCTACGCTGGATAGTACGTTTTCCCTCACAGCATTGCGCGAACCCGAATCAGTTATGTGTTGGTTACCGACGGGGTGGCTGCGGCAGAACGGTGCCCCAGACTTGGGCTGGGTCGAGCGGGCCATCAAAGACGGCGCGACTTGAAGAAGCCAGCTTTCCAGCGGCGAAGACAATATGCACACGTTTTTGCGAGCGCGGCCCACCTATCTTCTCAGCAGACCGTGGGCCTCGCTCCAAAGTACGGCGCACAAGCCGCCTCCTGAGGCAAACCGCTATACCGTCGGCAACAGCGTTCGTGGTCACGTTCCGCTTCACCCGACTACGCCGCGCGTCAGATACCTTCTATCTGGTGGACAATGACCCCACCTTCCCCGACCGACTGGCGCAAAGAACCTTTTCCCAAGCTGTCTTCGACCTCCTGGGGTGTCAGATGAGCAATCAGCCAAGTTCTTTTTCGACGTCTTCCGATATCCGAAGCACATAGCCATACAGTCGTGCAACTTCTCAGCTTGCGTTTGTCCTCAATCATGCCGCTCGCCTCACTTACAACCCATTCGCCGGGCACGAGCGTTAGTTCTCGGGAAGCCAATGGTTCATTGATTTCAAAAAACACTCTGCGAAAAACCAACCTTCCGGTGCCAAACTGGAGAGAAACACGATGTAAACCCGTCACGCGAGCGGAACGGTTAAACAGCTTGATTCTACAGGTAAAGCAGGTGTCACCGATGGTGTGAAGCGGCACACCCAAAACACTGACGTTCGACGTGCCGGCTGGTTCGAGATATAATCGCCAGTCGTCTGCGTGAAAGCTGATACCTTTCCACCAGTCGTGGAGGCGAATAGCCACGAGCGAGAGAAGCCCGATTACACCCCATTCAAGTACTTTCGAGAAGACTTCTCTTGTTTCCATTGAATGATCCTTCACCCCACCCTCTCGAACCCAAATTCCCCATCCACGCAATCCACCTTCACCCGGCTGCCTTCGCCGAACTCGCGCTTGAGAATCTCCAACGCCAGCGGGTTCTGGATGCGTTGCTGGATCACGCGCTTGAGCGGGCGGGCGCCGTAGGTGGGGTCGTAGCCTTCTCTGGCGATCTCGTTTAGCGCCGCGCCGGTCACCTCCAGCTCGATGCCCTTTTCCATCAATTGCTTCTCCAGCCGGGCGATTTGTAGCTCGACGATCCGGCGGATCTGATCGGCCGAAAGCGGATGGAAGATCATGATCTCGTCGATCCGGTTGAGGAACTCCGGCAGGAACCGCGTGTCGAGCGACTCCATCACCGCCTCGCGCATCTCGTCTTCCGTGCCGCCCTCGCGGGCGATCTCTTGGACGAGCTGGCTGCCGATGTTGCTGGTCATCGCCACGATCGTGTTGGTGAAATCGACCGTGTGGCCGTGGTTGTCCGTCAGCCGGCCGTCGTCCAGGACCTGCAGGAGGACGTTGAACACGTCGCGATGGGCCTTCTCGATCTCGTCCAGGAGGATCACCGCGTACGGCCGCCGGCGAACCGCCTCGGTCAACCGCCCGCCCTCCTCGTAGCCCACGTAGCCCGGCGGGGCGCCGATCAGGCGGCTGACCGTGTGGCGCTCCATGAACTCGCTCATGTCGAGCCGGATCAGGGCGTTCTCGTCGTCGAACATTACCTCGGCCAGCGCCTTGCACAATTCGGTCTTGCCCACGCCGGTGGGACCGAGGAAGATGAACGACCCGATCGGCCGGTTGGGGTCTTGCAGGCCGGACCGATTGCGTCGCACCGCATTGGAGACCGCCTCGACCGCCTCGTCCTGGCCGATCACCCGCAGATGGATGCGGTCTTCCATCACCAGCAGCTTCGCCCGTTCGGTCTCGACCATGCGGCGGACGGGGATGCCGGTCCAGGCGCTGACGACCTCGGCGATTTCCTCTTCGGTGACTTCCTGCCTCAGGAGCCGGCGGGCGGGCTTTTCGGCCGTCCCGTCGCCGTCGGCCTCCGATTCGGCCTCGATCCGCGCGTCGAGTTGCTTGCGGCGGACGTCCAATTCGTACAGCCGCTGATAATCCTCTTCGGGGATCGGCACGCCGGAGCCCAGTTTCTGCTTGATGGCCGCGTCGAGCTGCTCGAACCGCAGCTCCACGCCGGCCAATTCCTGGCGGACCTTTTGGACGTCGCCCATGCCCAGCTTTTCCGCCTCCCACTGCTCGCGGAGACTGGCCAGCTTGTGCTTCAGCTCCTCCATTTCCGACTCGATCTCGGCCAGCCGGTCCTTGGCGTCCTCTTCCGTCTCGTCGGCCAACTGCCGGGCGGCCAGCTCCAGGTGCGTCAGCCGCCGCTGCACCTGGTCGATCTCGGCCGGCACGCTTTCGAGTTCCATCGCCAGCCGACTGCTCGCCTCGTCCATCAGGTCGATGGCCTTGTCGGGCAGGAACCGGTCGGCGATGTAACGGTGCGACAGGTTGGCCGCCGCGACCAGGGCCGAGTCCTTGATCTTCACGCCGTGATGCGCCTCGTATCGGGCCTTCAATCCGCGAAGGATGGCGATCGTGTCCTCGACCGACGGCTCGCCGATCAACACCGGCTGGAAGCGGCGTTCCAGGGCGGCGTCCTTCTCGACGTGCTTGCGGTACTCGTCGAGCGTGGTGGCGCCGATGCACCGCAGATCGCCCCGGGCCAGCGCCGGTTTGAGCAGGTTGGCCGCATCGGCGCCGCCTTCCGCCCGGCCGGCGCCGATCACGGTGTGCAGTTCGTCGATGAACATGATCACGCGTCCGCCGGCGTCTTCCACCTCGCGCAACACGGCCTTCAGGCGCTCCTCGAACTCGCCGCGGAACTTGGTGCCGGCGACCAGCGCGCCCATGTCGAGCGCGATGACGCGTTTTTCCTTGAGGCTTTCGGGCACGTCGCCTTCGACGATCCGCAGGGCCAGCCCCTCGGCGATGGCCGTCTTGCCCACGCCCGGCTCGCCGATCAGCACGGGGTTGTTCTTGGTGCGGCGGGAAAGGACCTGGATCACGCGGCGGATTTCCTGGTCGCGTCCGATCACCGGGTCGAGCTTGCCCCGGCGTGCCCGATCGACCAGGTCGATGCCGTATCGCTCCAGTGCCTGGAACTTGTCCTCGGGCGTCTGGTCGGTCACCCGGGCGCTGCCGCGGATCTCTTGCAGGGCCTTGAGCACGTCGCGATCGGTCACCGCGTTAAGCTGCAGCACGTTCCTGGCGGTCGACTCGATCTTGGTCAAGGCGAGCAGGAGGTGCTCGGTCGAGACGAACTCGTCCTTCATCGCGTCGGCTTCGCGCTGGGCCGCTTCGAGGACCTGCTGCAGGGGCCGGCTTCCCTGGGGCGTGGCACCGCCGGAGACCTTGGGAGAATGGCCCAACTCCGACTGGACGATCCGGTCGAGTTGCCTTCGGTTGGCGCCGATGCGTTCGAGGGTCGGGCCGACGATGCCTTCGCTTTCGGCCAGCAGGGCGGCCAGCAGGTGCAGCGGCGCGATCTGGGGATGGCCGTGTTCGGTGGCCAGGGCCTGAGCGGCGGCCACGGCCTCCTGGGCCTTGATCGTCAGTTTATCGAATCGGAATGCCATCGGTGGGCTCCTCTTTCTCGTGTTCCAAGTGGCGCGCGGTTGCTGCCGGCGCATACACTAAGACATGGCTGGATGAGGGGTTTCGCTTGGGATCGTGTGCCCTGGGCATTCGTACCCGAGAACGGCACGACGACTCATGAACGATTGGGCGGCACGTCCCCAATCGCGGCGAAGGGCGTTGACAACACACGCCACGCCCTTCGCTGCGCTTGGGATCGTGCCACCCACAGCCCATCCAGTCTTACGAATCCTTGACTTCGAACTCGGCGTCGATCGCGTCCTCGTCGGCTGGGCCGGCAGCGGCGCCGCCGGGCGCTTCGGTGCCGGCGCCCGCACCCGGCGGAGAACCGGCCGCCGCGTAAAGGCTCTTGCTCAGGGCGTGCGAGGCCTGTTCCAATTCGCCGATGGCCGACTTGATCCGCTGGACGTCGTCGCCCTTGGCCGCCTCGCGGGTCTTCTCGATGGCCCCCTTGACGGCGCTCTTGTCGGCGTCGCTGAGCTTGGCCTCGTGCTCCTTGATCAGCTTTTCGAGCTGGAAGCACATCGAGTCGGCCTGGTTGCGTGCCTCGGCCAGGTCGCGCTTTTTCTTGTCCTCCTCGGCGTGCAGATCGGCGTCTTTCTGCATGCTTCCGATCTCCTCCTCCGACAGCCCGCTGGACTGTTCGATCCGCACGATCTGCTCTTTGCCGGTGCCGAGGTCCTTGGCGGCGACGTTGAGGATGCCGTTGGCGTCGATGTCGAACTTGACTTCGATCTGCGGCACGCCGCGCGGGGCCGGGGGGATGCCCTCCAGGTTGAACTCGCCCAGCAGCCGGTTGTCCGGCGCCATTTTGCGTTCGCCCTGGAATACCCGCACGGTGACGGCGGTCTGGTTGTCGTCGGCCGTGCTGAAGATCTGCTTCCGCTCGGTGGGGATCGTGGTGTTGCGATCGACCAGGGGCGTCATCACGTGGCCCAGCGTCTCGATGCCCAGCGTCAAGGGCGTCACGTCCAGCAGCAGCACGTCCTTCACGTCGCCGGCCAACACGCCGCCCTGGATCGCCGCGCCGACGGCCACGACCTCGTCGGGGTTGACCCCCTTGTGCGGGTCTTTGCCGAAGACGCCCTTGACCAGCTCCTGGACCTTGGGGATCCGCGTCGATCCACCCACCAAGACGACCTCGTCGATCTCGCTCGGCTGGAGCTTGGCGTCTTGCAGCGCCTTCTGCACCGGCCCGCGGCAACGTTCGATCAGGTGATCCACCAACTGTTCGAACTTCGATCGGGTGATGTTCATCTGGAGGTGTTTCGGGCCGGTGGCGTCGGCCGTGATGAACGGCAGGTTGATGTCGGTCGACTGAGCCGAGCTGAGTTCCTTCTTGGCCTTCTCGCAGGCCTCCTGGAGCCGCTGCAACGCCATGGTGTCCTGCCGCAGGTCGATGCCCTGTTCCTTCTTGAACTCGTCGGCCACGTAGTTGATCAGGCACTCGTCGATGTCGTCGCCGCCGAGGTGCGTGTCGCCGTTGGTGCTGATCACGCGGAACACGCCGTCGGCCACTTCCAGCACCGAGATGTCGAACGTGCCGCCGCCGAAATCGAATACGGCGATCTTCTCGGTCTTCTTCCGCTCCAGCCCGTAGGCCAGCGAGGCGGCCGTCGGCTCGTTGATGATCCGCGCCACTTCCAGCCCGGCGATCTGCCCGGCGTCCTTGGTGGCCTGACGCTGGGCGTCGTTGAAGTAGGCCGGCACGGTGATCACGGCCTTGTTGACCTTGTGGCCCAGGTAGGCCTCGGCCGACTCCTTGAGCTTCCTCAGCGTCAGCGCCGAGATCTCCGGCGGCGTGTACTCCTTCCCGTCGATCCCGACCTTCACGTAATCCTGCGGTCCGCCGACGATCTGGTAGGGCACCATTTTTTCTTCGCTGGCCACCTCGTTGTGCCGTCGGCCCATGAAACGCTTGATCGAATAGACGGTCCGTTTCGGGTTGGTGACGGCCTGGCGCCGGGCCGGCTCGCCGACCAGGGTCTCGCCCTTATCGGTGAAAGCAACCACACTGGGGGTAAGCCTATTGCCTTCGGGGTTAGGAATGACCTTGGCTTCTTTGCCCTCCATGACGGCAACGACCGAGTTGGTGGTCCCCAGGTCGATTCCGATGATCTTTTCGCCTTCAGCCATGAGATGCTCCTTTTCTGATCCGCTTCTTGTCGCACAGTGACCGTGCCGGCAGGTTGCCTAGCCGTTCGGTCAAAGCAGGGATTCTGCCTTCGATTGTTAATGTAATAAACCAGGAGTCTTCTTTGCAAAGGGCGTGCCGATCCGTCTTCCTGGAAGAGATGGATCGCGTAACATGTTGTTTACAAACAGCTTGTAGCAATACATTTCCACAGATTCCTCGACGGACCAGCGGCAATCCATCCGCCGCCTGCCATTTTGACACGGTCCGAATTCAAGAGATCGGCACCCTGCCATAATGGCAGATCCCCCCCGTCAGTTGTGGCTGCGGCCAGGCTGCCGTCCCTCTTCGTTTCTCGACCGGTCGTTCGATACACCTTGCCGACCATTTGAGCAGGAAACTTCTTGGGCCGCTGGGTCGTCTGAAGAAGTGTCGGCCGTTGGGGATGCCGTATGTTTTACTGGATCGTCGCAGTCCCATCACGAAACAAGCACGAAAGCAAGGAACTCTCGCATGAATAGGCTCGTTTGTGCCGTAGCGGCACTGCTGGTGCTCGGCCAGACCGCTTGGACGCCGGCCGCCGTCGACCTGGTCACCATCCCACGCCGCGAGGCCACGCAACTGACGATCTACAACTCCGAAGACATCACGATGGTCCGCGAGCACCGGCTTCTGACCGTCAAACGGGGCGTCAACCGCATTCAATTCTCCTGGGCGAACACGCTGATCGATCCGACCAGCATCGATTTTCGCATCCTCGACCAGGCGGATAAGGTCGACCTGATCGATACCACCTTTCCCGCCGGGCGCAACGACGCGCTTCAGTGGAACATCCAAAGCCAAATGGCCGGGAAGATTCCCGTCGAAATCCGCTACTTCACCAGCGGGATCACCTGGGCCGCCGACTACGTGGGCATCGCCAACGAGGATGAAACCGAACTGAACTTGACCGGCTACGTCCGCGTGTTCAACAACTCCGGCGAACTCTACGACAACGCCCAAACGCGGCTGGTCGTGGGCAATATCAACCTGGTCGAGAAGATCGCCGATCTGGCCCAGCGGCCCGCACCAGGCACCACTTTTCGTGACGCGGACAAAGACGTCAAGGAAGCCATGGGCGAGCAGTTGCGCCGGAGCGTCGGCACTTACGACGACTACGCCAGAAACGGCAAGCTGAATCTAGGCGGCCTCGTCGTCGATGCCGAGAAGAGAAAAGACGTCGTCAAGCAGGGCCTTTCCGAGTATTTTCTTTTCACGATCGAAGGTCGCGAGGATATCCAGGACCAGGAACCCAAGCGGCTGGTCTCGATGAAGGTCGGCGAGGTGCCGCTGGAGTGCTTCTATAAGCTGACCGATCGGGACGGGGGCGTGCAGTTCACGAAGTATTATCGCTTCAAGAACCTCAAATTGCTCGATGATAACGGCAACGAAAAGGATCTGCCGGCGATGGAGAACTTGGGGCTTTCACCCCTGCCGGACGGGATGGTGCGGCTCTTCTCCGAGTACCGCAACAAGGACCTCGCCTACGTCGGCGGCACGGCGACCAAGTACGTGCCCATCGGCGATCGCGTCGAGGTGAACGTCGGAGCGGACAGCGACATCACCATCATCCGCCGGCTGAAAGATCAGCAGATCACCAACATCGTCGCCCGGCAGACTCGGCGGCGGCTGGATGACACCTGGATGTGGTACTACGACCTGATCGACTACGACGAGACGTTCTATTACGAGGAAGAGATCGTCTCCGGCAAACCGGTCGAGGCCAAGACGGAACTCGAGCGGCGCTTCGACGCCAACGTGGTCCTCTGGTCCGAAGACGCCCAGCCGAAAGACTGGACCAGCAACGGGCCGGGTGCCTACGTCGACTTGCACGAGGTGGCCGGCCGCAAGGAGCGGGTCGATCAGAACCACGTGAAATACTTTTTGGACTTGAAGCCCGGCGACAAGCGGTTCGTGCGCTACTCGGTAACATACAAGCGCCGCAAGGTCCCGCCGGAACTCAACGGATACAAGCGGCGCGAGCCGTTATAACACAAAGCCGCGGTCGCTGACCGCGCCGCATCCATCAAGGTGTCGCGAGGAACGCAGCAAGGAGTCATTCATGAGAATTACCTCGTGTATTGGGGCCCTCCTGGCAGTCGTCGGAACGTGTGGCGCCGCGACTGCTGGTGACGTGCAGTCCGTTGCGAAGAAGGCCTTTGGGGAGAAGTTTGTCAGGGTTGAAGGAGAGAAGGTTGTCTCCGCGAGCGTCTCGGAGTTATGCAAAGATTACAAGTTCTATGTAGTCCAGACGAAATGGCATTCAAAGAATCCACCGGCAAACATTCTCGAAGAGAAACCCCTTCTCGCTGTGTCGAAGGACGATACGTTTTCCATCACTTCCTACGAAGACGCTTCGAGGTTCCTTTCGAGCCTCAAGGAGCCAGTCGATAACGAAGTAGCAGCTCTCTCGAAGTGTATGGCATTCTTTGAATTGGTCAACGGAGATTTGCGAACCCGGATGCCGCTGAAAGTGAGTATTATTAAGACGTACAAGAAACAGGATCCCAAGAACTGGGACCTTGTCGTATCTGGAACAGATGTTGGCTGGAACGTGAGGGGCACGGCCAGCGTCAACAAGGATATCGACTACTGCATTCGTTTTGAAATCAACGTAGGGAAGGACGGTACCCTGAGCCTTTTGAGCCAGAAAGCGATCTATGCGTATACGTTGTACGAGTAGCAAGTGATGCCCGCACAACAAGACGGATGCAGGCGACGCGAGCCGCTGTAATGGCGATGTTTGGCGCGGTCGCCCTTGGCGCGACCGCCGGTCGCGGCTTTATGAAAACGTTACCACCACTTTATTGCGTGAAAGGAACTGAACATGAGAACTGCCACGAAACTTGCTTTGGCCGCCGCGTTGACGGTCGTGCTCAGCGCCGCCGCCGAGGCCCGCATCAAGCTGACCACGCTGCCGGAACGCGAGACCGTGCGGATCGACATCCAGAACGGACGCTTCACGCTGGTCGAGGAGGAGCGGACCGTCAACCTCCAGGCGGGCCGCAACCAGGTCGACTTCTCCTGGGCGAACATCAGCATCGACAAGGACTCGATCGTCTTCCGCGTGATCAAGGCCGACGGCGAGGTGAACGTGCTCAACACGAACTACCCGCCCAACGAAAATGCCCTCTACTGGACCGTCAGCGCCCAGAACGCCGGGCCGGCGGTGATCCGCATCTCGTACCTGATCGGCAACATGGCCGCCGAGCCGAGCTACCAGGGCATCGTCGAAAACGACGAAAAGAAGCTGCTGATGCAGGTCTACATGACGGTGACCAACACCTCCGGCGAGAGCTTCGGCCAGTGTTCCGTGCAGCCGGGCGTGGGCAAGACCACGGTCGGCTACTTCAACGACGGCGAGCGGAAGCGGATGCTGGCCGCCAAGTTCGCCGAGGTGCCGATCCAGAAACGCTACGTCTTCGACGCCGCGATCGACCAGGAGCGCACGCGGATGTACTACCGGATGGAGAACGACAAAGACAACAACATGGGCGACTTCCCGCTGCCGTACGGCAAGGTGCGGTTGTTCATCAAGGAGCCGGCCAGCGACAACGACGAGATCCGCAGCCAGGCATTCCTGGGCGAAGACTGGGC
>Ga0307378_10011702_pt1 | contig 11284 bp, 9 predicted proteins | sample UN1MG_FD_202238 | JGI IMG/M metagenome (GOLD analysis project Ga0307378, IMG submission 202238) | Soil microbial communities from Risofladan, Vaasa, Finland - UN-1 | ecosystem: Environmental > Terrestrial > Soil > Coastal area > Acid sulfate soil | place: Finland: Risofladan, Vaasa | collected...
CGGACTCCAACCCTGGCAGTCGCCTACCGCTTCAGCGTCAACAACCTCAGGCCAACATCATCCGCTTGTTTCGCCTCCATCTGCGCCTCGCTACGCCAGGTCCACCTCAGCCCAGGCTGTGGCCGCGATTTGGGCCAGGGCCTGTCACGGCCTTGGCTACATCCATTTACCCAAGGTACCTCCTGGTTTTACACCCATTCTTGCGCTAAAGTTCCACAATCGGAAAGTGACGGAGGAACCATGTCCACGGATAGCGACCCATTGCCAGAACCGGTGGCCTTATCATGTTACGAGGCCATGGCCGAGGATTATGCAGCGAACATTGAGAATGCCCCCTATAACGCCTTCTACGAGCGACCGGCCGTGCTTTCCCTTCTCCCCAATGTAGACGGCCGAGCGGTATTTGATGCCGGATGCGGCCCGGGTTGGTATGCCGAATATCTGCTGGCGCGCGGCGCTTCGGTGACGGCCGTGGATGTCAGCCCCAAGATGGTGGCCTTGGCCAGGTCACGCCTGGGTGATCGAGCCCGGGTTGTGCAGGCCGACCTTGGGCGCCCCCTGGACTTTGTACCTGACGATGCCTTTGACCTGGTTCTTGCCCCCCTGGTGATGCATTATCTGCAGGATTGGCAGCCGGTTTTCGCTGAGTTCCAGCGGATTCTACGCGTTGGCGGCAGATTACTCTTTTCAACCCACCATCCGACCATGGACTATCTTCTGTTCCAGACGGCGAGCTACTTCACAACCGAGTTACTTGAGGATCAGTGGCGGATAGGAAAAGTCCGCTTTTACCGGCGTCCCCTGACCAGTATGATCGAAGCGCTGGCCAAGAGTGGATTCGTCGTCGAGCGGATCGTAGAGCCCCGGCCGACGGAAGAGTTCAGGCAGGCCAATCCGGCGGATTACGAAAAACTTGCGACCCAGCCCTGGTTCATTGTGATTCGGGCCAGGTGTGATGACTCGCCCGATAACCGGTAGGTAAAGGGCCGAGGGAGATGACACTGGTTAAGAAATAACCCATTTACCCCGGCGTGGTCCAGCCCAGTTTGGTGAGACAATCCGACTCACCGGCGTTATAAAAAAACGGCCGGCTATCGTTACTTCGAGAACAAGGTAAGTTGTGTCGGAGCTTATTGGGGGTGTACGCCGTCTCCGCTATGGAGCTGGCTACCACTCAAGTGCAATGACATGCCAGCGCAGGGCAATGGCCCAGGCCAGCAAAGCGGTGGCCATCACGATCCACAGGCCGCCACTGAGCATTCTGTTGCGCAGAACGCTTTGGTTAACATCTGGCTCGAAAGTTACATATTGCAGCCAGACGGCCGCCATAATTGCCGGGTAGGGGGCCAATAGCAGCCAAATCCGGCCGGTTTCCGCTCTGGTTAGGCCGCTGAAATCTAGAAGAAGCAACACGATCCAGAAGGCAATAGCCATCGAGACGATTCCCTTAGGAAATTTCGAGTGCTTATTTAAGAATGGCCAACTGGGGGCCAATATCATCACCGGCAAGCCGGCCAATATGAAGAAATCTACAAGGTTTCCAAGGAGCCAGAACCAGTAGCCGCGACCTTCCGTAATATCATGTTCCCGAATTGCTTGACTGATGTCGAATAAGCTTACACCAAATAGTAGCCAATAAAGCAGCCAGATTGAAAAAACCCCAAGCGCCAAAAGAGCTAACTGCTTGGCCAATAATCTTTTGGAATGGGACTCTTTTTCCTCGTGAAGGGTCAGGACAATGGCATAAGCTCCGACCAAAGCCGCGACGCCAAAAGTGGTCGGGCTCATGAAACTCATCACGGAAATGATAAATCCGGCCGCAAGGAACCAAGCTGACTGCCGGTGTCGTAGGCCTGTGTCGGCCAGGTAGAAGGCCAGTAACGAGAGAAAAGGGTAAACCGTGTCAAACAGGGGAAAGAATACCAGTCGAGCCGGGATTAAGACCACCAACCCGGCCGCGATCCATCCGGCCAGGGCGCCCCAGCGGCGACTGGCTATCGCGTATGCCGGCCAGATGATCAGTGCGGAAATCAGCGGCAAAACCAGGCTTACCAGGGCATTACCGGCAAGGATCTGATCACTCATATTCAGAAACCGGTCATCTCCTGTTTTGATATCACTCGCCCAATCGCCAAAAGGCTTAGCGAGCATGGGCAGTGATTTCATTATTTGGTTGCTACCCCAATATATCAATACGATGCCTGGCGGTTTTGTCCTGACATGGCCTGAAAAGTAGAAGCTAGTCATGTGTTCAGGGTATTCACGCAGGAAGTCGGGCAAATCTTCTATTTCTTGGGCCGCCGTAAAATAGCCCGATGCGATATCTGAAGCAGAGCGCTCAAAAAGAATATCCGCCGGGTTTGCCCGAAATAATAAAAGTATCGACAGTTGAATCAACAGCGCTGCAAGATAGAGTAAACTACGAATTGTCCAGGCATACCTACGGCTTGGCTGGCCTGGTAGCCGGCGGCCGATCCAATACCAGATCACCAGAAACAAAACGAAGGCGATAATTGTTAACAAAATCAACTTGGGCTCTGGTTGGGGAAGTAAACTCCAGCGCCATTGTTTGGGTCCTCTAACCAGCGGGGATAAATCGAATAGAATGACGACAGAAAGCAAAATAGTTAGGATAACCACAAACGGGATAAACCACGAGTCACGCTTCATGAACTCAATTTTAAATTGATTTAGCCAACTTGGGAAATGACAACACACCACGGCCTGCAAAAACAAAGAAGACCTTCTTGTACCTTGGAAATCCCCATCCCCAGTATACGCATCGCGGGTTGTCCCAAACCCTACCGTATTCATCGCCTCGATGAATACGGTAGACATGCCAGTGAATAAGACCCCCCCACCTGAAATCTATCATCAGCACTAAAGCGGTTTCGGGTCAATATGGCCTGGAACCGCTTTAGGCCCCAGGGGCAAGAACGGCATTTAGCCTACCATCTATGATGATATCAGGGGCATGGCATCGGTGAAAAGGTTGCGACCGCGAAATATTTACCCCTCGCCGGTGCCTTGCCCCTAGTATATCACTGGTCACCTTGCGCCTTCGCCAATGGCCAGCCGATAGTTTTTGCCTGATTCCGTTTTCATCTTGACAGAAATAGAACAAATGTGCTATTATTTAGCCTGTCAAACATCCAAAATATTGACCGTGCCTTGCTAATATTGCTGGCCGGGCCATCACCAGAACAGTGGGTTTCTCTGAAACCCTCGCCGGTGAAGGTCCGGCCTTTTTTATTGGCGTACTGGAGAAGGCAGCACGGCTCGAATAAAGTCAGAAGGAGGAAAGATGACCATCATGGAGAATCAAATGAACAGTGGAAGTAAAGCGTTCGGCTTTTCAACCCAGCCGGCCGGATCACGGCCCAAGATCAGCCCAGCAACAGCGCCAGAACAAGAGGACATCATCGGCCGTCTTATGCAAATCAAAGGAACCCCGACGACTATTCTGCTGGTTCTGTTGCTCACCAACCGGGCATTTAACAAACAACAGCTTCACTTACTGACTGGTATCAGCCACAAGCCGATCCGGCGTGCTTTAATAAAGTTGCAGGAATTAGCGGCCGTCAGCGAAGATGAAAATAAACTTTGGCGGATCTCCGGCGTGTGGCGCTACCAGATTACGGCTCTCATCATTGCTAGTAATTTGGGCGTCCCCTTAGAACAATTATCCAATTCATCTGGCACTATCTCCCCATCGAATGGCACTATCTCCCCATTGAATGGCACTATCTCCCCATCGAATGGCACTATCTCCCCATTGACGGATGCTTTGTCCCATTTGAGTGGCATTTATTCCCCATCTGAGAGTTCTGTTGTTGTTGTTGATAATATAACTGAAGAAACAGATATAGATTTACAACAACAACAATCTTTTAATTCTGTTGTGCAGCCAAATTCAGTTGCTGGCACTATATCCCCATCCAGTGGCACTATATCCCCATCCAGTGGCACTATGTCCCCATCCAGTGGCACTTTGTCCCCGTCGGTTGGGGCCAGGTCCACAGCGAACGACTCAAAATTATTAACGGCCGTTGGTTCAAATAGGGAACTCGCCACTATTCTGCGGCATATGGGAGTGATCGGCCGGGTTTATGAGAAGTTACTAGCCCGACAAGACCTCATCCTGGATTCCACCCCGGTTCTGGCCTGGTGGTGGTACTCATTGGCCCAGGAGGGAATCCGCCGGCCGGAAGCCCTGGCTATCCGCTTCTTGCTTTCTCGCGAACCACCCCGAGCCGGTTATTTGGTCCTGGTTCGCTTGTGGCCTAAGGTTGACAGTGACGACCGCCTGGCCATCGAAGAAACGGTCCAGCGAAACTGGTCGGCTGAGGAGCTAAGCCATTATTGGTCAGACAGCTACCCTGAATGGACGGCCGACGCGTTTATTGCTCTGAAGGAGCTATACCTGGCTAACCCGGCCGTCTTGGGACTGTGATCTTACTCATGCGTTTGTCATTAAATCTGTGATGCGGTATGACTGATAGCGAGAGGCACAGAATTGGGCGAATTTTTGCATCAGATTATCGAACAAGGCCGGTTCTACACCCTGAGTTGGGTAGGCGGCAAAATGGTTGTCCCTTCACGGGTATATGCGCTGGCTTTCACCTCGCCGGCCGAGATGCTGCTGGTTGGGGAAGATCCCGATGATACCCAGCGCTGGGTACCTGGGGGAGGAATCGAGGCTGGCGAGACACCTGAGGAAGCCCTCCGCCGCGAACTCATGGAGGAGGCTGATGCCTCGATTATCGCCCTGGAAGCGCTAGGATCGCAGCAGGCGGTAGATGAGCAGGGCAGCCTCACTTACCAGCGCTTCTATTGGTGCCGCGTGACCCTGGCCGAGCAGAAGTTCCCCCGGACGGAACAGATGCTGCGCTACGTCGTCTCCCCGGCCGACTATCTGGATACCTTGGCGTGGGGGCGGAGTGATCCCAAAGCGCCTATGTTGTTGGAGAAGGCATTGAAGATTGAGGGAAGATATTCGGCGAATTCTGTTTCATAGGCATTCCAGGGTTTGCATAAATAACCGGGAACCATTCGACCCCGGATCTCCTTGGCCCAGGGTATCCGGGTCATCATCTTTAAGATTGCTATCTTCTGCGGGTAAATAGGGGGACCAAACCTCCAGATCAGAGAATATGATTGACATAGAGAATTCTGGATAAACGTTGCGACTCGTGCTTTGAGTACACCTGAATAATGGCCTCTGGATGTTGCCGCGATGAAGGTGGACAGTTAAGAATCGATTTAGGAAGGGAATATGAAATCAACATTTTACAGAGAGATTCATCTGCGGAGCCGGCCGGTGGGCCTGCCGGTTCTCGATAATTTTGAGTTGCTAGAATTTCCGCTGCCTGCGCCGGTTGATGGTGAGGTGCTGGTGCGAAATCTTTATATGTCGGTGGATCCCTATATGCGCGGCCGCATGCGCGAGGGCAAGAGTTATGCCGCCGCGTACGAGATTGGCCGGGTGCTGTATGGCGGCGCGGTAGGGCAGGTAGTCGAGTCCCGCAGTGAGGCTTTGGCGGAGGGGGATTTGGTTTATAGCAACAAGGGCTGGCGGGAATATTTCACGGCCCCGGCCGGTAAGTTAACCCAGATTTTCCCGGATGTGGCCCCGCTTCAAAGTTTTCTGGGCGTGTTGGGCATGCCCGGCCTGACGGCCTATGTGGGGTTCTTGGACCTGGGCCAGCCCAAAGAAGGGCAGACAGTTTTCGTCTCGGCCGCGGCCGGGGCGGTGGGCTCCTTGGTCTGCCAGATCGCTAAAATCAAGGGTTGCCGGGTGGTGGGCAGCGCGGGCTCGGCCGAGAAAGTGGCCTGGCTGGTTGAGGAAGCCGGAATCGATGCCGCCTTGAATTACAAGGAGACGGCCGATCTGAATGACGAACTGCGGCGACTCTGCCCCGAGGGGATCGACATCTATTTCGAAAATGTGGGCGGCGAACATTTGGAAGTGGCCCTGAAGCGGATGAATAATTTCGGCCGGGTGGTGGTGTGCGGGATGATCGCCCATTATAACGCCAGCGAACCGGTGGCCGGGCCATCTAACCTCAGCCTGGTAATCAGCAAACGCCTGTCCATAACTGGTTTCATCATCAGCGACCACCACGACCGGTTGGCTAATTTTTACACCGATCTGGGCCGCTGGATGAGCGACGGCCAGATTAAGTGGCGGGAGACCATCGTCGAAGGATTGGAAAACGCGCCCCAGGCTCTCATCGGTCTTTTCTCCGGCGATAATATCGGCAAGATGGTAGTCCAGATCGGGGCAACCCTTTCTTTAAAACCCCCTTCTTAAAAACCGGGTTTATGTCATGCGCCAGTAACCGCGAGCATGTCCAGCGCTTCAGCAATGGCTTCTTCCCCAATGACGGATTCTCCTCTCAGCAGGCTCTCTTCCAATGTTTGTTGACCTAAAACCTCACGCAGCTCCTCTATCATTTGGTTATATTCAAGTAACGATACAGGCATCCGGCGAATTGTCGTCTCGTCACGTAACGAGGTGGCAGCCCCCAGGAGGAGTGCGGCCTGCTGCTCTTGACCACGAGCCATCAGCAACTCGGCCGTCCCTTCCAACGCCTGAATCACCGACTCTTCCTCAGGGTACTCTTTAAGGATTTCCAGGCTCTCCTTAAATAGATCGCCGGCCTCAATAAGTTTTGCCTGCCGGGTGGCTATCTGACCGAGGCCAGTGAGGGCCCAGGTTACGAAGTGCGATCGGCCGTATGGCCGTAACCGGTCTAGAGAAGTCTGGGCAATTTCGCGGGCCGGCGAGTAGTTACCGGCGCGCATCTTAATCCCCGCCCGGGTCAATTGATAAACCGCCTGCTCACCAAAGAGCTTAAGCGGCGTGCAAAGTTTGACGGCCAGTGTTGACACCTTATCCGCTTCTTCAACTTTACCCATGCCGGCTAATAACGAACCGATATTCCCGGTAATAATGGCCACATCCCGGGCGTTATCTATCTCCTTGGCCAATTGCAACGCTTCCTGGTAATAATTCCTGGCTTCTTCGTACTCACCCAGGCGGGCAGTAAGGTTTCCCAAATGATTGATGGAAATTATTAGCCTTTCTTTCTGATCCGTCGTTCGACAAATCGACACCGCCTCTTGACTGACAGCCCTGGCCTCCAACAGACGGCCTGGGACCAGAATAAGAATCTCGCTGATCCTCTCCAAGACTTTGACCTGGAACTCGGGATCGATTTCCTCGGAAATCGACCAGGCGTCTTCCAACCAGGATAACAATTCAACCCGGGCGTCAAGGGGAAGAGATTCCACCAGAATCCCACGCCCGGAGCCAACCCTCAACACGGAAGAGAAGGCTTGGGCGTCCACCGCCCGGATCATTGCCGCCCGTATGTTGCCATACTGCTCTAAAAAGAGCGTAATATTCCCATCTGGGCCATATAGTCGGAGGCGTTCTTGAGGGTCCTCATTGGCAACCGTTGCATAATAATCGATATGACGTCTAACAATCATGCCTTGATTCTCGCTGTCCTGAAATCTTTGCCAGGCGTCCTCGCGAATGGTCTGCAACATCGAGAAGCGCGTGTCGGCGTCAGCGCCGATGATCTGTTGAATCAAGCTCTTGTCCCGTAAGGAGGCTAAACCATCCAGGACATCAAAAGAGTCGCCCCCAAAACAGACTACCTCGGCCGCCGCCAGCGACCAGCCTTTGACAAATATTGAGAGTTGAGCAAAAAGCGCCTTCTCGCCCTCATTCAAAAGAGAATAACTCCAGTCGATGGCGCCGCGAACGGTCTGTTGTCGCGCAGGTGCATCCCGCGGTCCTCCAGTCAGAATCTGCAAGCATTGCTTTAACCGCTCTAACAGAGCGCCGGCCGGCATTATTCTTATCCTGGAAGCCGCCAGTTCCAGAGCGAGGGGCAAGCCGTCCAGCCGGCGGCAGATAGCGACCACATCCTGAACGTTCTCCTCAGTCAGCAGGAACCCGGGGCTGGCTGCGCTGGCCCTTTGACAAAACAGGGCCACAGCTTCGTTTTGAGCCAACACTGCGGCCGTCATTTTCTTGTTCTGGGCAGGTAACATAAGCGGGGGTACCGGGTAATCATGCTCGCCATAGACCCTCAGGATCTCCTTGCTAGTCACCAAAAACTTCAATCCGGGCGCCGATTCAAGCAGTTCGGCCAGCCTCGAGCCGGCTGCCACAACTTGTTCAAAGTTATCCAGCACCAGCAGCATTTGCCGCCGTCCAAGATATCGCTTGAGCCCTTCGCCGGCCGGCATTCCGAGGCTAAGCTTGACACCTAGAACTTCGGCGACTGTGGGCAAAACCAGGTTGGGATCGTTCACTGAGGCGAGCTCAATAAATCTGATTCCATCTGGAAAATTGGCGGTTAGATCTTCAGCCACCGCTAACGACAAACGGGTCTTGCCCGTCCCGCCCGGACCGGACAAGGTAACCAGCCGCACCTCATCGCGCCGGAGCAGCTTCGCCAGGGCCACTCGTTGACGCTCCCGGCCCAGAAACGGCGTTGGTTGGGCCGGCAAATTATTGTCTTCAGATTCCAAAGTAGCCAGCGCTGGAAAATAGGCCGGTAAACCAGGTCCCAGGAGTTGATAAATGTGCTCCCGGCCGAGCAGCCCCTTTAGCCGGTGTTCGCCAAGATCCAACAGCTTAAATTCATCTGGCCGATCGGGGGCGAGAAGCGTCTGGGTAGCCGCGGAAAGCAATATTTGGTACCCGTGGGCCGCGGCACAGAGCCGGGCCGTCCGGTTGACAGCCTGGCCGTAATAATCGCCGCCCCTCGGCTCGGCCGCGCCTGTATGCAGAGCCATGCGGACTTTTAATTCCTTGATCGGCGGATCCCATTGATGTTGTAGGAGCTGACGTTGGGTCTGATAAGCCGCCTGCAGCCCCTGATCAGCGGTTGAAAAAGCCGCGTAAAAGCCGTCTCCCGTATTCTTAACCACCACCCCACCGCACTCCTCTATCGTCGCCTGGATGAGGGAATTGTGCTGGGGCAGGGCGCGCTGCATGGCCCTGGTATGCTGCTCCCAGAGTAATGTACTGCCTTCAATATCGGTAAAAAGGAATGTAACCGTGCCAGTTGGGAAATCAGCCATTCTGTCTTTTACGATATTATAAAGATCCAAACTTTGTGGAACCAGCTAATATGAGCCGATTAAATATTCGGAAGTATCGTCGCTACTCAGTTTTTATGCATAAACTTTGAAAGTATTGGCGAGCTCAAATACGCCCTACGTCTACATCGTCCACGAATTGGATGAGCCCCTGGAAATAGTGTTGCTGATCATCGTAAAGAGCCAGGTGGCTACCATTTGGGCAGTGATGGTAACGGCCTTGCTGCATCTCGCCGGCCATCCATTCCAGATGTTCCGGGTCCATCGTGTCATACCTAGCGCCAATAACCAATGCCGGTACCTCGATTTTCGCCAGGTCGGCCGTTCTGTCCCATTCCAATAGTTTACCGCTGGCGCCGAGCTCGGATGGCCCTTGCATCGGCACATAGATATCGGGGTTGATATGATTAAAACCACGGTTCACCGGATCCGGCCATTGTTCAACTGGCATGCGCAGTATGTGGTAAATATAGTGATGCGCCATCAACAGGTCCATATAGCGCGGGTTTTCGTAATCCTCGGCCGCTTCAAAAGCCTTGATCTCTGCCAGCACTCCGGCATCGATGCCGGGCATCATCACTTCGGTCGCGTATTCGTTATATTTGGGGATGCTGGCCATCATATTGGAGATGATCAGGCCCTTGAGGTGCTGCTGGTACTTTAAGGCGTACTCGATCCCCAGGATGCCCCCCCAGGATTGGCCGTAAAGGTAGAAGTTATCCCGATCCAAATTTAAAGCCAGGCGAACCTGTTCTACCTCTTCCACAAAGCGTGGCAACGACACCAGTTCGGGCTCGGCCGGTTGGTCGCTGTAGTAGGAACCCAGTTGATCATAGTAATAATACTCGATACCGGCCGAGGGGAAGTAGCTGTCGAAAGCTTCCAGATATTCGTGAGTGGCGCCCGGTCCTCCATGTAAGAGCAATACCTTTTTTGTCGGATGATTGCCGGTGCGTTTGGTCCAGACATGAAAGATTCCCTTTTCCGTCTCTACGGGAACCATCCTGACCCCACCACTCAATATGTCGTCCCTTCCGCTGTTGTCCAGGTAATCGGCCGGAATAGCATGTTTACCCGCCATCTGATCTTCCTCGCATGTGTTATGTAAAGTTTCCAAGCAAGCCTTATGTGAACTTCGAAAGGTTTGGGATTCTTCGTTCCTTTAGGCCATCGCCGCCAGGGCTGCCTGGGTACGGGCCACGTCCGGCTGCGCCTGGAGGGCCTCGAACGATTCCAGCGCCTGGGAATATTGCTCTCCGGCCGCGTCCACAGCCGACCGGGCCAGCTCCAATTCGGCCAGCTCAATCCGGGTCCGGCCAATTTGCCAACGGGCGTCCATGTCGACAAAAATGGCCAGGGCCTGTTGCAGCCGCTCTTCAGAAGAGTCATAGTCGCCGGACAGCCGGTGTACGATGCCCCAGGCACGGTGGGCGACAGCCAGGTAGGGTTGGTGGTTGTCCTGCCCGGCCAATTCTTCCAATAGCTCGGCATATTTTTTTAATGGGGCCACGTCCTGTAATTGAGCGGCCGCTTCAACCAGCATCATATAAACGATATGTTTGTGGGCCATCGTCCCCCGCTTGACCGGTTGGCCGGATAGCTCCAGGGACGCCTCCAATTTTTCCATTACCAGGGCGAACTCGCCCTCTGCCTGCAAAGGCAGAGCGTGTCAGTAAAATTGGTTGCGTTGCCATTCTTCAGGTAATCCAGACATGGAAACCATGTAATCGTACGACTCGATGGCATATTCGCTGGCCAGATCGTTGTCGCCGCGTAAGGCATGAATCGCCCCACTCAGGGCGACAAAGAAACAGGTTTCGCCGATGCGTTCCCGTGGGTACTTCTGCTCAAGATCACGCCACTTTTCTTCAATGGCCAACACCTCGTCCCAACGATCAAGCCGGTACAGGCATTGGGCCTGGATACCCAGGGCATTGGCGATCTGGTCCGTCGCCTGGATAACGGTAGCCAGTCTAGCCGCTTCCTCCAGGTAAGGCATAGCCCGGTCATACTCGCCCACATACAGTAAAGCCACACCGTTCCCCCGCAAGGTATCGATTTTCTCCCGTTGGTCGTCGAAAGCCTCATCCTGGCTGATAACCAGTCGTCGCTGAGCGACGGCTACATGTTCGCGCAACAGGCTGCGGCCGTCCAACACGTT
>Ga0307378_10011703_pt1 | contig 11284 bp, 9 predicted proteins | sample UN1MG_FD_202238 | JGI IMG/M metagenome (GOLD analysis project Ga0307378, IMG submission 202238) | Soil microbial communities from Risofladan, Vaasa, Finland - UN-1 | ecosystem: Environmental > Terrestrial > Soil > Coastal area > Acid sulfate soil | place: Finland: Risofladan, Vaasa | collected...
CTTCGTCGAGTTGTTCGGCGCGTTCTAGCTGACAGTACAGATACCCCCGCCCGCGGCACGCGGCGCCGGGGTCACAGGAAGCACAAACCGGAGCGGCCTCGGCCGCTCCGGTTCTTTCTATCCCCCGGCTCCTCCGCCACCATCACCCCGCCCCGTTCGAAGCAAGACGGGGTCGCGCCCGTTCTAGGCCAGGCCCCGCCCGCTTGTCGTGCAGACCAGCTTGCCGTGCTTCACGCCCCGCGTGCTGATGAGCTGGTCCGCTATCTCCTGGACCGCCTTCGCCCTGCCCTTGACCACAATCACTTCGAGGCAGTTATGCTCGTCCAGGTGCACGTGCGTGCTGCACGACACCGCCCCGTGAAACTTGTGCTGCAGCTCCGTCAAAACGTGCGTCAGCTCCCGCGTCCCGTGATCGTAGACAACCGTGATCGTCCCCACCACGATCCCCTCATCACCCTCCCATTCGCCCGCCACCAGATACTCGCGCATGATGTCGCGGATCGCCTCAGAACGGTTCCTGTAGCCCTTCGCTCTGATACGCTTGTCGAAGGCCTCCACTAATCCCTGGGGAATCGACACACCGAAACGCGCTACTGCCATGTAACACCTCTCGCCAAATCGTAGTACCGCCACCTGGCCTTGTCAAGAAGCTGTTTCGTAACGGGTGTGACCGAGAAGTCTAGGTCCGTACGAGCGACATTCTTGTCGCGACCGATGCTTCAGTCGATCGGCACAAGAATGTGCATCTTACCAGCGGGGCTGTTCAGCCACACCTCGCAAGAACGGTCACACCCTCTCATGACTTCAGTGCCACGTCTGTCTCCGCCCCTTGAGGCATTCTGGGCGATGCCAGGCGAGGTGCACCGCGTGAGAGTGAGTTATGAAACAGCCTCGAGGCTGGTCGCAATCCGGAACTGAGGCGAGAGGACCCCCCCGGGGCGGAAAAGGAGAGGCCCCCGCGTCTAGAGGGGGGAATCGACGCGAGGACCCCGTCTGCGGGTTACGCAGACATACTTTTATACCACGCCACGCCCTGAACGAAACCTGTACTTTGTCCTCGCGGCGACAGAAGGCCGCACAACCCACCCCGTCGAAACTGCCAAGGGTTCGCCGTTGTGCCGGCCAGCCACGCTCTGCCGTCACGCCTCGACGGCCGCTTCGATATGCGACCCATAATGGAGGAAACCACATGTCGGCGAGCCCGACCGCGGCCGGTTACCTGGACATCGTCGTGAAATCCGCCCTGGGCGGCCTGCTCATCGCCCTCCTGCTGTCTCTCGCCCGGCTCAGGCACTATGTCATCACCGGCCTGCTCGTCTCCATCCCCGCCGTATCGCTCTACACCTGGTGGTGGATCGGCCGGGAGCACGGCGCCGAGACCCTTCGCCTCTCCGTGCGCGCGGCCATGTGGAGCGCCATCCCTTGGGTCATCTACCTCGGCGTCGTCTATCTGCTCGCCGGGCGCGTCCCACTGTGGCTCGCACTGGGCGCCGGTGTCCTTGCCTGGCTCATCATTGCAGCAGCCTTCGCCTTCGCCCTGCAGGCTCGCGCCTGAACGCCCATTCCGCACACTGCTCGGGCGCCGCTCCACCTGCGCGCCACCGCCGTCACCATGCTATAATGACCCCGCGCCGGAGTGGCGGAACTGGCAGACGCACGGGACTTAAAATCCCGGGCCGCGAGAGCGGCGTGTGGGTTCAACCCCCACCTCCGGCACCACCCGCTGAACGCCCCGCCGCGCCAATCCCTTCGGCTGCTGTGGATGATCCTGGTGTCGCCCGTCGGGCATCCTCCCTCTGGCGTGAAGCCGAGTACGGCGCACGGTGGTACCGACCCGAACGACGCACTCGCCCAAATAGCGCAAGCAGACGCAAGTGTTTGGCGATATGTGTGTAGGTGGGCGTAGCCGAACTGCTGTAGAATGGTTGGGTAGACGAGAATCGGGGATTCCACTGAGAGCGACGTCCGGCCCCGGTGCTCAACTCATCAGGAAAGCGCCCACTCAGCACGATTCACCGGGGCCGGACGCCACTTCTAGAGTACCCTCTTACCAGCACAAATACAACCTCTGTTCCGCTATGTGAACGCTCCTACTCCGATCTCCTCCGGCCAGCGTGCTCCCGTACCGTGCGCGCGACGCCCAGAACATGCGAGATCGCCCGCGCGCCTACCCGAAGTTGTCTCACCCACATCTCGATGCGCTGCTCGGAAAGCTCAGAGATAAGCGGAACGACCGCCAGAGACCCTATCACCTCGCCGTTCCGGTCCCGGACCGGCACGGCGACACCGCCGATGTCGCAAAGAGCCTCCTCCCTGCTCACGGCGTACCCGGACTCACGCACTTTCCGGAGCTCCTCCAAAAGCTGCGCTGGCGATGTGATCGTATACTCCGTCGCGGCTGGGAGACCTCCTCGCAGATAGGCGGCGACTTCCGACTCAGACTGGGCCGCCAGCAGGCACTTCCCCGCAGCTACTGTATGAAGCATCGGGAACACCGTCGGCTCGGGGTGGACGGCAAGCGAGCGACGGGGCAGCGCGTGTGCCGAGAGCACGGCTTTCGTTCTCCCCGCGTCGGAATGCACGAGGTAGACGGTGGCGTCAGCCGAGCGCGCGACCCGCTCCAGCAGAAGGGACAAGAGCTTATCCACCGAGGCGGTCCGCTGCAGAATCGGAGCCAAGCGGAGCCAGAGTATCGGGTCTATGTGATAGCTCCCCGTTACACGGTCTTTGCGGACCATCTGCTCGGCCGCCAGCGACTGCAGGAGCCGGTATGTCGTAACTCTGCTCAGGCCGCGTCGACGCGCCAGTTCCGCCACCAACTCGCCCTCGCGCATGTCCCAGAGTGTCGCCATCAGCCGGAATGCACGGCCGACCGACCGTGTTAACTCACGACTCGCAGAACTGGGACCAGCAACTTCTCCCGCGTTTTCCGCAGGCGGGGCAGGTGCCTCCGGGTCCGCCTCCTCCATATAGCCTCGAAACGACTCGTGGCTCAGCAGGGAGGAGATCTTCTCCGCAGCTTCGCGCAGGACCGGCACGCGTGTCCTCAGGTAGCCTTCGTCGAACTCGGCGCCTACAAAGACCAGCGACAGCCCGCCCCACGCTCCTCCATCCTCGGTCTGCAGCGGCACCGAAACACTCGTGGATACGCCGGCGTCCCCTCTTCGGTTCAGAGAGTAGCCCTCTCGTCGCACGGCCGCCAGTTTCTCCCGCAAGCGACTGGCGGACCCCGCCCTATCTGGAGCGACCCCCTCGAGCTCTGCAGCGATGTACTCCTGCAACTCCTCCTCAGACACGTATGCCAGGTAGTATTTCCCTCCCGCAGTCTCGTGCAGCGGAACCCCTCCTCCATGGCGCGGGTCGATGTGGACCGGCACGGACGGCAGCCCGTAGACAGGCACCTCGATCCGGCGCCGGTTCTCATCGGGCATGACGATGACCGTGGTCGCTCTCTCGGCCCGAGCTATCTGGTCCAGGATGCCCTGTATATCCGATATGAAGGCAAGGGCGGGCCGGATGAATGGGCTCACACGAAACCAGAAAGTGGTGTCCGCCATGTAGGCGCCAGTGTCTTCTTCGTGTGAAACCATTCCCAAGGCGACGAGGGTGCGCAGCAAACGTAGCGCTGTCGTCTTATGGAGTCCCTGCTCGCGGCAAACCTCCGCAAGCCCCTTGCCATGGGGTGAGCGGTGTACGCCACGCAAAACTCGCAGGGCTCGCACGACGGACTTGAGGACGGGTTCTCTTGGAGCACCTTCCTTCCCCTCTGCTATGGAAACTCTCCTGACCAAGCTCGATAACACTCGGGGGCTACAACCGAGCCAGCGACCGCTCCAGCAGCCGCTGGTGCCCCTCCTCATCCCGCCTCATATCTTCGAAAGCCTTCTTCAGCTTCGGATCGTCCGTCGCTTCGATCGCCCGGGTCCACAGTGCGATCGCCTCCCGCTCCCCCTCCACGTGCGCCTCCAGAATCTCCTTCACCCCGTGTCGCGGCTTGAGCTGCGGCAGATCCGCATTCGGTTCCCCGCCCAGCGCGTAGATCATCTGTGCCGACTTCTCCGCATGCTCCAGCTCCACATCCGCAATCAGCTTGAGCTGTCGCTTCAGCTCCTCATCCTCCACCTGAGCCATGTGCTGCGGCAGGAGCCACAGCGCCCCATACTCGGCGCCCAGCGCCGCATTCAAAGCCTTGAGCAGCTGTTCTCGCTTCTCCTCAGCCACGCGTCGCCTCCTTCTCCCCCTGCCCCATCTTACCCCACCACCGGCCGCTCTCCTGTCCCGCTCGAAGTCCACGTATCCCTGCCCCGCCGTCCACCAGACACAGGAGTTCCATCCCACTCGGTCGAAATACAACACCTATGGCTCTGGTTCCCTCCCGAGCGGCTCCGATAGGCCTCTATCACGAAGCTCGAACCGGGGACCGTGTCCTGGACGCAAGTCCCATAGGAAATTCGAAGTGTGAGGCAATCATGACCACCTTCAGGCGAACCGCTCTGTTCGTAGGACTCCTCGTCGCAGGTTCCCTCCTCGCCGGTTGTCCCGGCATGCCCGGTATGCCGGGAGGCTCCCAATCCCAGCAGAACATGCCCCCGGGAGTGCTCCCACCTCCGGGCCTCGAAAGCGGTGGCGCCAGAACCCTCATGGGCACGACCATCACCGCTCCCGACAACGCCTACCTCCTCGTATCCCTCGACCGCGTGGGCTCCGAGCCGTCCGTGCCCCCCGAGTGGCAGACCTGTCGCCGCGTCACCCCGCTCGAAAGATGTCTCCTGCTCGAAGGGATCAACTACGACGGCCGCGCGGAGGGTGCCCCGAAGGATGTGAACCAGCTCGTCCCCTACGAGCAGCTGCGGCGCTTCGAGTGGAAGTACGAGGCCCGGCCCGTGCCCCCGGCAGGGGAAGGCGCCGAGGGCGAGCAGCCCTCGCCTAAAGAGAAGAAGGGCTCCGAAGAGAAGAAGGGCTCCGAATAGGGGCCTGTCCCACGCAAAGCAAGCGGCGCGCTCGCCAGAGCGCGCCGCTTTTCCATTAGCCAGCGGAGGGAGCAGCTCGCGGACCCGCTACTCCGGATAGAGCCGCTTGATTTCCTGCTCCACGACAGTGACGGCGTCCGCCGAGTTATACGAGGCCCGGGGCGAGTTCGGCCGGTGCCACAAGGCCACCTTCCGCTCCCCCTCCGGCCCCGCCAGCGTGAACTCATAGCGGTTGTTCACGAGGACCGTGGCGCAGCTCAGACCCTCTCGCTGCATCTCCGCGCGGCCGGCCGGGTTCCCCATGTCGAAGAGCTGCACGCGGACTCGCTCCGCCTCCCGTCCCGCCAGCGCCTTGAGCAGGTTCGCCGTCTCGATGTGGCAGTCGGTCTGCAGCGGCGCGCACATCTTTACGAGAATCTTCGCCTTCGGTGAGCCGAGATCGGCCGTTGCGCCTTCGCCGGGGCGGATCAGCTCGGCCCTCCCGAGCACCTTCGGAGTCTTCTCCGCCACCCAGCGGAGTGCTTTCCTTTTGGCGGCGGCCTGCGCCGATATCTTCGCCCGAATCTGATAGCCCACTCCCGGCGCCTTCGCCCGCGGCGAGGCGGGCGCAGGGTATTCGAGCGCGACGACCTGCCCCACCTTCGGCTGCCGTCCGCTGATGACCTCATCGATCCGAAGCGTGCCCGACCACCGGGCGACGTCGCCCGCGTCGTACATCTTCTCAGACGTCAGCAGCACCCCCACGACCTCGGCCCGATACATTCTCTGGGCCGAGCTTGCAGCTTTCACCGCTACGTCAGCACCGTTCACCCCGAGACCAAGGATGCAGCAGGCGAACGCGCTTGCGACTACGGCCAATGATCTCATCTCTTACACCCTCCTCGTGGAAGCCATCGTAGCACTCACTATCACGGCGATCAACGCGTCCAACACCCCGTCGCCCTCCGGCACACCCATCGAGTCCGCCCAGCCCTGTGTGCTATAATCCCCTCGCCCTATGCACATACAGCACGACAGCCCCGGCTCCCTCGTCTCGCTGCGCGACCTGACCTTCACCTACCGCGATGCCCCCGCGCCCGCGCTCGCAAACCTATCCCTCGACCTCCACGCGGGCGACCTCCTCGTCGTCATGGGAGCCGGAGGCGCCGGAAAATCCACCCTCTGTCGCTGCCTCAACGGCATCATCCCTCACTTCCTGAAAGGCACGCTGGACGGCACGGCGCTGGTGGTCGGGCGCGACACCCGCCATATGCCCGTATCCGAATGCGCCCGCCACGTCGGCCTCGTCTTCCAGGACTTCGAATCCCAGCTCTTCGCCACCAACGTCGAACTCGAAACCGCCTTCGGCGCCGAGAACATCGGCCTCCCGCGGGAGGAGATCGCCACACGCGTTAGACACCTGCTCCACCTGGTTGGCCTCTCCCATCTCACACGCCGCGCCCCCGCCTCTCTCTCCGGCGGCGAGAAGCAGCGCCTCGCCATCGCCGCCTCCCTCGCCCCCAGCCCCGCGGTTCTCGTCCTCGACGAGGCCACCAGCGACCTCGATCCCGTCGGCAAGATGAGCGTCTTCCAGCTCGCCCGCGAGCTGGCCGACGATCCCGCCGGTCGCGCCGTCATCTTCGCCCACCACGACGCCGAGGAGGCCGTGCATGCCACCCACGTCCTCCTTCTCTCCCGGGGGAAGCCCCTCGCCTTCGGCTCACCCGGCCAGGTCCTCGCCGACGTGGACCTGCTCTCCGGCAACGGCGTCGCTCCGCTCGCCGTCACTGCCGCCTTCGCCGCGCTCGGCCTCGACGGCAGACCCCTCGACGAAGAAGATGCCGTCGAGCATCTCCTCAAACGGGGCATGCGAATCAGCGGTGAAGCCGTCTCCCGATGGTCGGAGCGCAACGCCTCGCGTGCCTCCACCTATGGCGAGCCCGTCATCGAGGCGCGCGGGGTCACGTACGCCTACACCGAAGGCGCGCCGGCCCTACGCCGCATCGACCTCTCGATCCGCCGCGGCGAATACATCGCCATACTCGGCCAGAACGGCTCCGGCAAGACCACGTTGGTGAAGCACTTCAACGGCCTGCTTCGCCCGTCCGAAGGGGAGGTGCTCATTGCGGGCGAGCCCGCGGGCGGCCAATGGCTCCGCGCGCTCGCCGCCCGCGTCGGCTACGTCTTCCAGAACCCGGACAGCCAGATCTTCGCGGCGACGGTCTTCGACGAGGTCGCCTTCGGCCCGCGCAACTTCGGCCTGACCGACGACGACGTCCGCACCCGAGTGCGCGAGTCTCTCGACGCCGTCGGCTTCACCGGCCGCGAGGCCGAAGACCCCTTCTCCCTCACGAAGGGGGAGCGCCAGCGGGTCGCCGTCGCTTCCGTCCTCGCGGGCCGCCCCGACGTCCTCATCTTCGACGAGCCCACCACCGGCCTCGACGACCGCGAGTCCCGCGCCATGATGGCCCTCATCGACGACCTCAACCGGCGCGGCCACACCATCGTGCTCGTGACCCATGCCATGTGGCTGGCGGCCGAGTACGCCCATCGCGTCATCGTCATGCAGGAAGGAAGGATACTCCTCGACGCCCCCACCCGATCGGCCTTCAGCCGGGACGACCTCCTCCGCCGCGCCGCCATCATCCCCCCTCAGATCGTCCGCTTCTCCCGCCGCCTCGGGGGAACCGCCCTCACCCTTGCCGAGCTCGTAGAGGCCCTGCGCCCGAGCTAATCGGCCCCGCCCGCCTCGGCCGCCGCCGTGGCCCGCGCCGCCTCTCGCTCCCTCTCCGCCAGCCGCTCCAGCAGCCCGCCCTGCTCGACATACCCCCGAATCCCGTTCACGATCCCCCGTGCCGCCCGCTCGCGAGTCTCCTCCATCGCCAGCGCCGCCTCGTCCACCGGATGGCTCAGATACCCCACCTCGACCAGCACCGACGGCATCTCCGTGTACGAGAGCACGATGATCGACTTCGGGTGCCGTATCACTCCCCCGTCCGGAAGCCCCACGGCCTTCACCAGCTCCCGCTGCATGACGCGGCCGAAGGCGAAGCTGTCGGCCTTCCGGTAGTACGTCTCCGTCCCCCGGTGCTCCATCGGATTGCTGCGGCGCGCGTTGGCATGGATCGACACGAAGAGGTCCGCCCCCATCTCGTTGGCGATCTTACACCGCGTCAGCAGCTCCGCCCGCTGCTCCTCTCGATTGCCGCGCCTCCACGGGCGGACGGGGTTGTCGTCCACGCGCGTCAGGCGAGCATCCACTCCCATCGCCTTCAGGTGGCCGTAGACGCGGCGCGCGATGTCCAGGTTGAGCGGCTTCTCCTGCAAGCCGGATCGACCGATCGCCCCGGTGTCGTGCCCTCCATGCCCCGCGTCGATCACCACCTTCAGCTCCGCCAGCTCGAACCGGCCCAGCAGGATCCGAACCTCTCCCTCCTCCACCACCACCCCGTGTCCCGTCGGCCTCTTCAGGGCGATGACCACCCGCTCCGTCCCCGGCCGCCCCGGCGCCGGCTCGATGGATACCGACTCCACCACTGGATCGACGACCTCCGGCATCGGCCCCCGTATCTGGTTCTGGGCGTTGGCGATATCGACGCCGATAACCATCGGGTCGTACATGTTCACCGAGGTGCAGTAGGCCGTCCCGAACACCGCCAGCTTCACCGCCGCCACCCGCGATGACGTCCGCTCGAACTTCACACCGGTCACGATCACCGGCGAAACGTCCGGCGGCACCTCTCTCGCCTCCGGCAGCGGGAAGTCGATCTCCAGCCTGCACTTGTCCTCGCTCTCCCGAATGCGGCACTGACGCCGCTCCGTCATCTCCACGACGACGCGCGTCACCTCCCCCGCGGGCTCCGGTGCGAGGCTGTTCTGGTGAATCCGCGCGCTCTTCAGATAGCTTCCCTCGATCCCGAAGGCGGACGGAATCTGGGCCAGGTCCATGTCGAGCAGATCGACGAAGAACCGCGGGGGGTCGCTCAGCTCTCCGATCCGGTACGTTATCGGCGCCTCCGCCCCCACCGTCAGCCGGTACCGGTCTCGCAGTATCTTCAGATCGAACTTCCGCACCCAGGGATAGATGGACACAGTCCGGGATGGCTCGTCCCACCGCACCGCGCACCCCAGCAGCGACCCCACCGCCCGCGCCGGCAGAAGCATCCGACCCGTCACCTGCCGCGGCGGGCCAGGCATCTCCCGCAGCACTCCGTCCCGCGTCCCCTCCGGCCGCTTCCGGTAGACCATGACCTCGTGCCCGCTCGCCGTCGCCATCCGCACGGCTTCCGCCGTCACCTCGTGGGAGGCCCCGAGATACTCGAGGCCATCGAGCAGCGGCACGTACACCTCCTCGCCGACCACCTCGAACCTGACCGGCGATCTCACGCGGTGACCCCTCACCACCAAGGTGTCCCCCCATGCCGCCGAAATGCAGCCCAGCGCCAGCAGCGCCCATACTGTGATTCTCGCGGCGATCCTCACCTGCATACCAAGACCCCGATTGACGCCAGGAAACGCGAGTATAGCATCGCCCTCGCCGCCCTCGCAACGAGCACGGGCTTCGTCGTTCTTGTCCTTACCACGTCCCACCCGCGCCACCCAACACGCAAGGCGAGCCCCCTACGTGCGGCAAAGCTCCGGAACCATCTACCCGGCTCGCGGGTCTAATACCTGAACGCTTGGAAAAGGGGGATGACCTGACATGAAACGCTCCGCTGTCTCGTTCTTCGCAGTCCTCTGCCTTGCGGCGCTGGGCCTCTCCGCCCTCGCCGATCCCGGCAAGCCCGCGCCCGTTCAGACACGCCTCAAGCGCGTCGCCCTCTTCAAGAACGGCCTTGGCTTCTTCGTCCGTGAAGGGACCCTTACCGAAGACCACCGCGCCGCCCTCGTCGGCCCCTTCGCGGCCCCCTCGCATGGCACCTTCTGGGTCACCGCGCCGAGTCGATCGGGATTCCTCGGCGCCGTCGCCCGGAAGGCCACCGGAACGGAAGAGATCCCCGCCAGAGACCTCGTCGAGCTCCTGCGCGGCAACGTCGGCCGCCCCGTCGCCATCTGGCTCAGCGACGACCCCGAGTCCACTCTCGCGGGCAAGCTCATCGCCTTCGCCCCGAACCGCCCCCAGTGGCGGCCCGAACCGTACGCAATCGGCGGCGGGCAGCCCTCCGACCTCATGCCGCCGCCCGGCCCCGGCAACTTCGCCCTCATCGAAACCGATGACGGCATCGTCGCCATCAACCCCTACCGCATCGCCCGCATCGACTTCCCCGAGGGCAAGCCCTCCACGGCCTTTTCGCGGTCTGTGGAACGAGTCGAGCTGGAGGCCTCCTTCTCCAGTCCCAGCGCGGGCGACTGGCTCTCCGTCAGCTACCTCGCGCGGGGCCTCACCTGGGCCCCCAGCTACCTCATCGACATAACAGAGCCGAAGCAGGCCCGCCTCACGGCCAAGGCGCTCATAATCAATGAAGCCGAAGATCTCGCCAAGACGCCCGTCGACCTCATCACCGGCTTCCCCAACCTTGAGTTTGCGAACATCATGAGTCCAATCGGCATGAAGCAAGACCTGAACTCGTTCCTCCAGTCCCTCGCCAGTGGTGTCAGCCGCGCCGAGCTCGCCTCCGTCATAACCCAGAACGTCGCCTTCATGGGGGGGGAGATGCGCGGCGGCTCTTCACCCGTGCCCGACTACGGCGACGCGGCCGCAGGCCAGGCCGCCGCCGATCTCTTCTTCTATCCCATCGAGGCAGTCACGCTAGGCCGCGGCGAGACCGGCTACTATCCCCTCTTCACGGAGAGCGTCCCCTACTCCGAGTTCTACGAGTGGAAGATTCCTGACGCCATCGGCGCCGAGGGACGCTATCGACCCCAGCGCGGCGAAGAGCCCGAGCAGCCCGAGATCGTCTGGCACAGCCTCCGCATGACGAACCAGACGACGACGCCTTGGACCACCGCTCCTGCCCAGCTCACGAAAGACGGCCAGATTATCGGCCAGGACACGCTTCACTACACCGCCCCCAAGGCCGAGACGGTCGTCAAAATCACGCACGCCGTCGGCGTCAAGGCCGAGCAGGCCGAGATCGAGGTCAGCCGCGATCGCGAAAACGTCAAGTTCTATGGAGACTACTTCGACCGCGTCACCATCGAGGGCACCCTGCGCCTTACGAACTTCAAAGATGAGCCCATCTCGATAGAGATCACCAAGACGCTGTCCGGTGAGGTCGAGCAGACCGCCCCGAAGGCCGAAGACACCACCCTCGCCCGCGGCCTCAAGGCCATGAACCCCGTCCACGAGCTCACCTGGAAGCTCGACCTGAAGCCCGGCAAGAGCCGCGTGATCA
>Ga0307378_10011704_pt1 | contig 11284 bp, 4 predicted proteins | sample UN1MG_FD_202238 | JGI IMG/M metagenome (GOLD analysis project Ga0307378, IMG submission 202238) | Soil microbial communities from Risofladan, Vaasa, Finland - UN-1 | ecosystem: Environmental > Terrestrial > Soil > Coastal area > Acid sulfate soil | place: Finland: Risofladan, Vaasa | collected...
TGTCTATTTGTCTTCTACGGAGTTTAATGTCTCACAAGCATGGTACAAGCGTTTCAACGATGGTTCTATGGGTGGCACACTTAAGTCCTTTACAGGCTATGTGCGTGCTGTAAGAATACATAATATTTAAATATAAGAAAGTTGCAGTTGTTGGTTTCTGTAACAACACGCGAAGCCCTCACACTTGTGGGGGTTTTGTTTTTATACCTATATTTGCTAAAGTCATTTATTTTTAGTATATTAATTAGTATAGTATGAAAGAATTTAAAAAGCCAGATGTTAAAGCTCCTAGGTTTAGACCACAGGTTCATAGTATTATGAGTGCTGAGTTCTTTGAAAAGTTTAAAAACAAATATCCTAAGCATAAAGACTTAGACAATGTAGTATTAAGAAGTATAGTAAAAAAATTTAATAATCTTGTTTATCAAAATGTAATAGATAATAGAGATGGTATACAACTGCCTGAATCAATAGGTTGGTTATTTATTGGTACATGTGAACAAAGTAAAAAAGTAAATATTGATTTTAGTAAGTCTCAAAAATATGGAGTTACAGTTACCAATAAAAACTGGGAATCAGATGGTAAATTAGCTAAAATATTTTTTACTAACTATGCTCCAAAACACAAAATGAAGAATAGAGAATTTTGGGGATTTGTAGCATGTAGAGAATTTAAAAGAGCAGTAGCTAAAACATATCCAGAAAATTGGAATATGTATGTAGCTGTTGATCCACATAAAAAAATTAAACTTTTATATCAAAAAACAGTTTTAAAAAATATGTATAATTTAAAACAAACTAAAGATTTAGAAAATTATAATGAATTTGACTTATGACAACAATTGGAGAAGCAATTTCAAGAGTAAGAAATACTTTAAAAGCAGTTAAAGAAGATCCTTTTTTAACTGATAGAACTATTTATTATTCTTTACTAAAATATGCACAAACTCTTATTAAGAGAGAAGACAATCAGTTTAAGTTAATGAAGATAAGTTCTATCTTTTCAGTATTACCTTATATTGAAATGATAGATGTAGACAAAGTAGATGCCGGATGTATTGGTATTTTCTCAGGTTGTTATTTTAAAAGATCTAAAGAAAAACTTCCAACTATTCTAGATGGAGTATTTGGTCCTATTATCCGTACAGTATCTTCAATAGATGGTACTATAGAAATGTATAGAACAGATCCAGGTACTTGGGTATCTATGACTAAAACTACAACTTGGAAATATAATAGAAACTTTTATTTTTGGTATTTAGATGGTTATCTTTTTGCTCCTAATATAGATTGGGATGCAATAAGAATGGAAGCAATCTTTGAAGGAAAACTAGATACTTGTACTACTGAAGAATGTGGTATAAAACAAGATCAACAATTTGCTTTACCTGAATACTTATTTTCAGAGGCAGAACAATTTGTAATTAAAGAATTAACTATGACTATGCAAGTTCCAACAGATGGTGCTGATGATAGTCAAAATACACTTAGATAATGGATTTTAATTACACACTTAAGTATAGAAGTTTTAATCAACTTTTAGAAGATGTTTCAGTAGATCTAAACACTCTTGCTCTTGAAAATATGATAGAGCCTCAGCAATTAATTAAACTGGCTAAGAAGTTAAATTATGACCTTGGTTTAAGAATTAATCAAACTAAAGAAGTTATATTAGAAGTATGTCATGGTAAAGTAAAATTACCTGATGATTTTTATGTATTTAATTTTGCTTTGCTTTGTGGAACTTACACTGTAAATACAGGATATAATATTGGCGGAACAAATATTCAAGAAGTTCCTTATGTAGAAGTTCCTTCTACTGTAGATGTATGTTCTCCTATTACAGTTAATTGTAGAACATGTAATTCTAATCCTTGTAATCATACTGCAGGATGTGATCTTAATTTTCCTATAGTAGATCCAATTCCAGTAGCTTATGACCCTTTAAATCCTTATGGTGATACTTGTATACCTCCAAGAGTTTTTATGAACTGTAAAGGAGACAAATATGAACTTATTCAAGTTGTAGCTGGTGGAGAAACAAGAACTTATTCTTCAATTGCTCCATTAAAAATGAGAACTAGTCAAGAAATAGAATGTGATTGTCCTAATTTATATTGGAACACTTCAGATGAAGGTTGGCTTAAAGGAGGATTCTTATTTACTACAAGAGATACAGCTAAAGTTTATTTAAACTATCAAGGTGCAATGGAAGATGAGAATGGAGACTTATTAGTTCCTGATCATGATCTTATAAATGAATATTATGAATATGCTTTTAAATCTAGGATACTTGAAAACTTATATTTAAATGGAGAAGATGTTGCACAAAAAATGCAAATGGTTGAACAAAGACTTAAGGCAGCAAGGAATGCAGCATTAAGTGTAGTTAACACTCCAAACTTTAGAGAGTTACAAAATGTATGGTTAGCAAATAGAAAAGCAATGTATGGTAGATATTATGATATGTTTACTAGTTATAGACCAAATAGAAGTATTATTAGATAACTATGGCAAAAAGTAATCAAGATAGCGCAATTTCAAATAATATCAATCTATTTAATAAAGGACTTAATAAAGATACTGATCCTTCTTTTATTGGAGAAGGAATGTGGACACATGCCCGTAATGCAGTTAACAATACTATTGAAGGAGATGTAGGTACTTTGTCTAATGAAGTATCAAATTTTTTATGTGCTATTACTGGTTCTACAATGCTTACTGCAGTAGGGCCTAAATATATTATTGGAACAATATATTTATATTCTGATAAATGGATTATTTATACTGTAGGATATGATGCTTTAAATAAACCTGTTATGTCTGAAATAGGTTTATTAGAAGAGGAAAGATGTATTTATAGACCTATTGTTCAAGATGCATGTTTAAATTTTAATGTAAATAATTTAATATCTGGATCAGCAAGATTAAATAAAGATTGTTCATGGCAAGTATATTGGGCTGATGGTTTAAATCCCGATAGAACTTTAAATATAGGAGATCCACAAACTTGGCCAGCTGATACTTTTACATGGCAATTAACTGGAGTATCAAATCCTATAGCTTATCCAAGTCTTGTTAACTATTATACGGATGGTACAACTCAAATTTTATGGCCCAATGTAGTATGGGAACAGTTATGTACAGATTCAAGTAATACAACACAAACATCTCCAGGTGTTTGGCCAGCAGGTCATCCAATACCTGGATGCATTACTTGTGTTGATCTTAATAGTTTAGACTGTGATGGAACAAGGTTAGCAAGAATAATGCAAACTCCTTGTTTACAATTAAGGGTGGGAGATAATGGAGGTAATTTAAGTAATGGTAGTTACTATGCTTATATTGCATATACAATAAGTCAACAAAGAGTAACTGATTATTTTGCACCTAGTAATGTTCAACCTATTTTTTCTCCCAATGATTTATCAGGATCTTTAATTTTAACAGTTGCAGCTGACACAGTAAATTTTGATGAATTTGAATTAGTAATAGTTTCATATATTAATGCAGCATTAGTTGCAATAAGATTTGGTTATTATAATACTCAAGTTACAGATATATTTATTGATCAAATGAGATTAGATTTAATAGATGTAAATTCAGCATTACTTCCTTTAGTTAGTCCTGTATATGAAAAGTCAGATCAAATGGTAGATGTTGGTGACTTTTTATTAAGAATAGGTCCAACATCTAAATTTGAATTTAATTATCAACCTCTTGCAAATTTAATAAATACAGAATGGGTTTCTGTAGAATATCCAGCTAATTATTATGTTAAAGGAGGATCAAATGCATCTTACTTAAGAGATGAAATATATGGTTTCTTTATTAGGTTTGTTTATAACACAGGAGAAAAAACTGTATCATATCATATACCAGGAAGACCTGCTGTTACTTACCCGCCTGTTGGTTTAGATGAAAATGCAGGTTACACAGATCCATTAAACAGTTTACCTGCAGATAATTTATTATTTGAAACAATAAATACTGCTACTATAACTAGTCTTGCACAAACTACTTTACCAGATGGTGGTTTAGTTGTTGCTAAAGGAAATATGGGTTATTGGCAATCAACAGAACTATATCCAAATAATAAACCAGAAGTTTGGAATAGTAGTTCTCAATGTTGGACTGGCACAACAAATCCTTTGTATGATCTTTGTGGTTTACCAATAAGGCATCATAAGTTTCCAGAAAATATAACTCAAGGTTCTGCAATAACAAATCATTTTACAAATCCTCCTAGTACTCAACAAGTAGGAGGTCAATCAATAAGATTATTAGGTGTTCAATTTAATAATATTAGATATCCAAAAGATAATAATGGTTTTGATATTCCAGGTATTGTAGGATATGAAATTTTAAGAAGTTCAAGAGAAGGAAACAGAACCATCATTGCAAAAGGAATGATTAATAATTTTAAAGACTTTTATATTAAAGGAGATCAATCTAATAATAGAAAAGGTTTATATGCTAATCATCCTTATAACACTATTTTTCCAAAAGGTAATAATGATAATAATCCAAATGCACATGATTATCAATTTAATGATCCATATGTATATGTATCTGATGATAACAATAATAAATTAAATCAAAATGTACCAAAAAATATTACTTCTTTTCATTCTCCAGAAACAAATTTTAGAAGTCCTTATTTAGAGGCAAGAGAATTAAAACTATATGGACATTTAAAAGGAGTAGCTACAGAAAGATTTATTGAACCAGCAGCTCATCCTAAGTTTAAATTACTAAGAAATGAAATTTTATTTATAGTTCTTATTGGAGGTTTAGCAGATGCATTATTAAGAGTACTTGGTAAGAGAACAAAAAATTATCCAAAAGGTAATTTTACTATGCCCTATGTTTCTAATATTACACAAGGAGCTCAAGCTGGTATAACTAATCCAGCAGCTCCTGGAATAAACCCTACAACAACTAATGCACCTAGTGCATATAATGCAGCTAATCAACAATTTAATACTAATATTGGTATTTATACTAATACAGGAGCCGCAATAACAGATTTTTTTACAGCAGGAGATAGTTTAAATAATATTTATTTAAGACATGCTGGTCAAGATGGATTTACTCCACCTATTTTACAAAACTTTCATTTTACAAGAAGGTTTGGAGGAAATAGTTCAACAAGTACTTATTCTAATGAAGAAACAGGATTTGGTATGATGCCTAACTGGGCTCAAATTATTAGTGGTGGAATAATGTTTACTTACTACTTTTTTGAAGGAGCACAAACTACATTAAGAATTATTCAAGCATTTACAAGAAATAGACAATATGCTTTACAATTAATAAGTCATGGTTTCTATGATACTTTTGTTGCTCCTGTAAATTCAGATGGTAGTGGTGCAACAGCTAGAAGATTTATAATTGAAGACTCTTTATATGTTAGAGATGAAATACAAGATTTTCCTGAATATCTAAACACAAATACTAATTCATTTGATAGGTATTTAATTAACAATATAGATAGAGGATCTTTTGTTGGTTTAAGAACTAATAGAAATAATGGAACAACAGATGGTCCTAGACTACTTCTTAATTATAATGGTAGTACTCCTACATCAGGAATGGATAGATCTTTATTAACTGTTGGTACTGCACAAAATGCAGGTTATGATATTAATTTTAGTACTAAAAAAACAAATACTATTACTGCAAATATTGCTAGTCATTATGCTGCAATTAAAGTTAGGATACAAAATTTATTTGGTCAACTAGAAAATATTAAACAACTTATCATTACTCCTTGTGAACAAACTTTTGATTATACTACATTAGTTCCTTCTTCAATTCCTTGTGGTGATTTACAATTAAAATTAATTCCTACTTCTCCAGTTATTTTTGGAGGGGATACTTTTATAACAAGATACACAGAAAAAAATACTTTCTTTTTATTTTACAATTGGCTATATAATGTTAATGATGGTTTTGAGTATAATTACTTTATGAACCAAATGATTCCAGAAGCAAGATTTTGGGCCAATAGTGAAGAGTATGATTTTTCAGATTTTACAAGTCCTAGTAACTTACTTGGCGCATTGTTTCAGGGACAAGGTCTTGGATCTTTTGGTACAGGAACATTGCCTAGTAATTTTTATCATTTAGATAATAAAAACTATAATTACAATAATGATAACATGAATTTAAATGTTATTAATAATGGATTGATGGGAGTAAAGAATGCATATTTTTATTTAGCAACTTCTGGAGTTAGAGACTTCTTTGTAGAGTCAGATATATTATTAGACTTTAGACAACAAGGAACTTTTGATTACCAAAAATCATATTTACCATATAGGTTCACAGATTTAGAAGATCTGTTTAGAATGGATCCTGATAGAATTACACAAGGTAATTATTACATATATGACTTTTCATTAAGTGCATCAACATTACCTAATAGATTAGCAACCTCTGGTATTTTACAAAGATTAATATATGATCCAAATATTACTGCTTTGTGTTATACTTATCATCCTAATAGAATAATTTATTCTTTGCCGGGAATTAATTCAGAAGTAAATCAATGGTATATATTCTTAACTAATAATAAAAAAGATTTTAAAAGTAATTTAAATACAGTTAAGTCTTTTGCTAAAACAGGTATGTTCATTACATTTGAAAATGACTCACCTGTTTTTTATCAAGGTGTGGATAACTTAAAACTTTCAGGATCAGGAACTAAAGTTATAGTAGGTGATGGAGGTTTGTTTCAACAGCAAGTTCAAAACACAAGTGCTGCTGATAGATCTTATGAATATGGTTCTTCACAAAATAGATTTTCAGTAATATCTACTCCTGTTGGTTTATATTATATTTCTCAAAATCAAGGTAAAGTATTTACTTATAGTGAAAACTTACAAGAAATTTCAGATGCAGGATTAAAGTGGTGGTTCTCAATATTCTTACCATATAAACTTACAGAAGATTTTCCTGATTATCCTAATATAGATAATCCAGTAATAGGTATTGGATGTACTGGAGTATATGATAATATAAATCAAGTTATATATTTTAGTAAAAAAGATTATAAACTTAAAGAAGCATACAAAGGAAGAGTAATTTATAATTCTGATAAAGATTATTTTACATTGTTAAATGTAAATGGCACTCCACAACCTACCATTTATACATTAAAAACATTGTTAGATGCAGGTCTTGTTGAAGATGCTTCTTGGACAATAAGTTATGATCCAAAAAATAAATATTGGGTAAGCTTCCATGATTGGCATCCAGATTTAGTTTTGGCAACAAAGAATTCTTTTTTAACTACAAAAAATAATAGCATGTGGAAACATAATTCTTTATGTGGTGGATTCCAAGCTTACTGTAATTTTTATGGTCAGAACTATCCTTTTGAAATTGAACTTGCTATTTCAACTGGAACAACAGTAACTACAATAAAATCAGTTGAATATTATTTAGAATGTTATAAAAGAAGTGAATTTAACTGTGTAGACCAATTTCATATATTAGATTTTAATTTTGATACTGCAGTATTATTTAATAGTGAACAAGCAACAGGTTATTTAAATCTTAATTTATTCCCAAAAAATAATGTAACTTTAAGTTTGGATTATCCAAAAATTAATACTTCTAACTTAGCATCATATGATATACTCTTTTCTAATGAAGAAAATAAATATAGGTTTAATCAGTTTTGGGACATTACTAAAGATAGAGGTGAATTTCCAATAGGTTCTGATTATCCTCCAACAGGTCCTCTTATTGGTAATACAACTATATTAAATGGAAATTACAGTCAAGATTACATATGGTTAACTTCATCTAATGGATATGATAAAGTATTAAATCCAAATAATTTAAATTATAATAAATCAGAAACTCAAAGAAAAAAATTAAGAAATAATTTAAATTCTTTATTTTTAAAAAGAGAAATATCTGGTGATGTAAACATGGTGGTTAAAGTAACTAGTACTAAAAACCAAATATCTCAAAGATAATGTATAATAAGAAACTACTTTCTAAAATAGATTTAGGAAAATTTACTAAATCAGATCCATATAAAAAGGATATTATATATGATCCTATGGGTCAATGGAAATATCCTGGACAAAATACTAGAATCCCTTCTGGTAATATTACTATGAAAGGACTTAATAAACCTCTCTTAGGTGTAGCAAGTACAGGAGAAAAAAAAATGATGCAACCTGGTCAAGAATATAATTTTCCAGGAGCAGATTATGTAGATGAATTTCCACAAGCAAAAGAAGGAATGATAGTTGATCTTTCTCCAGCACAAATAGAAGAGTATAGAAAAGGTGGTTATATAATAGAAGACTTAGATGATTATGCAAATGGAGGTCAACCATGTCCAGAAGGATATGAATGGGTTGAAGCAATTGGAGATTGTTTTAAAATTAATCCTGATGCTAATGATATTTTGTATCCTCAAACAAAAACTCCAGTAAGTGCTGAATATGCTGCTGAAAATCCTAATGTAATGCCTTATGTTTTAAATCTACCTGAAGCACAAGCAGGATTACCAGATTGGATGGCAGATAATAAAAAATTTGGTAAAGATAATATTAATTGGTATCAAGCATGGAATCCAAAAAAATGGGGACTGAATGATTATTCAGAGTATAGTTCTTATAACTCAGCATTTAGAAATGCAAGAGCTTCTAAAGAAAAAGAATTTGTATATAAAGGTGAGAGATATAATACAGATTTAATACCTAAAAAAGAATCAGACTTGTATTGGGAAAGTAAAAACTTTTTAAAAGATTATTATAAAAATGAACCATATAAGTTTAATGGTGAATTTGATTCAGATACACCAAGAGAATATCTTATAAAAGAGTCTTATGTTAAAGATAAATATGGAACAAGTTGGGTAGAGTTATATGATAAAATAGAAGCTACTGATCCTAATGATCCAAAATATATAGAAATGAATGAGTTATTAGAAAAAATTAGGACTGAAGAATTAGATATTGAAAATAAAACTAATAAAGATTATGCTAATTATCAGAACTCTATATTAACAAAGGCAAAACAAAAAGCAATTGATGGAAGATTAGCTAGTCTTGATAAACCTTCATATTTTTCAATCACCAATCAAAAACCAAAATCAATGAGAGCAGATGGTTATTGGAATGAAAAAGATAATAAAACTTTTATGTATACAGAAAGTATGCCGGGTAAACTTAACACTACCTATGTGCATGAGCTTTCTCATAAAGGAGATGACTTTCTTGATGTTTTAAATACAGTACCACAGATAGATATGGAAAAATTTAATAAGAGTCCATATATTAAAACATGGGATCAGAAGCATTTTGATTATGTTTCAAATCCTACAGAAATAGAAGCCAGAAAACTATCAACATTATTTTATTTGTTTAAAAATAAAAAGCCGTATAAGTCTGGTAAAATTACACAAGAAATACTTGATGATCTTTATTCTAATTCTGAGAAGTTACCATATGATATCAAACAACTTTTAGATTTATATGGTGTGCAACAAGAAGATTTACTAAAATATTTGAATAGTAATTATGAATATAAAAAAAAGAAAGGAGTTTTTTTAAATCAAAAACAATTTGGTGGACCTCTTAATAAGTTTGTAGAAGGTGGTAAACCAGACAATGGTATTATAACTCAAGAAGAAATAGATGCTGCTAACACAGCTATGATGAAAGCAAGGTTAGCTTATGCTAATGAGTTTGGTAACCCTGCTGCTAAAAGAATGATTAATCTTCCTGATGAACCTTATCAGTTTGACAATGGTGATATGGGTACACATTATATGGCTAGTATGGATAACTATGCTGTACCACAAATACAAGATGAGAATGGTCAATTAATGCTTGGAGACTATGGTCCAGATTCTAGAGAGGCAATGAGATTTGATTCAGATGAAGATGCTAATTATTTTGCAGAGAATTATAAAGATGTATCTCCAGGTTTTTTAAATCAAAAGAAAAAAGGTGGAGCTTCTGGTTGTCCCAAAGGAGAATACTGGAACGGAACTAAGTGTGTAAAAATTCCTAAAAACACAAGGATAGTATATCATACTGATAAAGATGTATATGACAAAGCATTTGCAGCTGAGTCAGATAGTTCACATTTTTATAATAATGCTAAAAGTGATTTTAATAAAGTACGGGCACTTCAGTCCAGAATTAGAACTTCTGTTGGTGATGCAGCACAAGATAAAGCACGGGATGCCTATCATAAAGAAAGAGATAGACAAGAAAAAAAATGGTATACAGATAATTATAAAGATTCTAACGTAGGTGTTACTATAAATCATAAATATAAAGGTCCAAAATCTGGTTTAAAAATAAAACCAGTTGGTTTAGAAATAGAGATGGATGGATATGCTTTTCCTAGATTTAAAAAACCAGTAGTACATAATGTTTATGAAGAACCAATAAAAGAAGAAGAATTTATTCCTATGCCTATTAAGAAACCTGAACTTATTAGTACAACTACTGGTGATATAATAGGACAATCAGAACAACTTCTAGCTCCTGAATATTCTGCTAATTATCCTGAAAATAGAATTGGATATGATAAATATAATTGGTATACTACAAAATCAGGACTACCTAAACGTAAACCAAATACAGGAGGTTTTTATAAAAAAGCTAGCAAAAAAGTAAAAGATCTACAAAACTACATGGAAGGCTATGAAGATGAGGATGGAAACTATATTCCTGGAGAAATTGAAAAAGCAAAACAAGAAGGTAGACAAATTAAGTTTAAAGGAAACATTTCTAAAACTGATAAGGAAGCTCAAGAAACATATAATAAAGAATATGATGAATATGAAAATTTAAAAAATTACCAAAATCAAATTATGAATTTGATGCAATATAAATTAAATAAGAAACAATTTGGTGGACTTCATAAGTTTCCAGGAGGTGGTTCTTCTAGTTGTCCTAAAGATCATGTGTGGGATTCAAATACAAAAAAATGTGTTAAAGTTTATACTTTAGCTAATAATAAAAAACTTATAGATGGTGTTTCAAATTGGGCAATGCAATCTAATGATCGAGATAAAATAACTCCTGAGTATAATGATCAAATAAAACATTATTTATATTCTGGTGCTTATGGATATGATCCTATAACTGGAACATTACATAAATTACCAAAAGAACAAAAAACTGTAGCTGATGCTGAGACTAAAAAAATTCTTGCAAAACAAGATGATAACGCAGCATATAGACAATCAATAATTGATGCAGGTTTTGATCCTGAAACATTTGGAAAATCAAAAGGTACA
>Ga0307378_10011705_pt1 | contig 11283 bp, 15 predicted proteins | sample UN1MG_FD_202238 | JGI IMG/M metagenome (GOLD analysis project Ga0307378, IMG submission 202238) | Soil microbial communities from Risofladan, Vaasa, Finland - UN-1 | ecosystem: Environmental > Terrestrial > Soil > Coastal area > Acid sulfate soil | place: Finland: Risofladan, Vaasa | collected...
CGACGCACGCAAGGAAGAGCTCCGTCGACTAGGCGGAATAAAAACCAAATAGCCAAGGGGCAACTCAAGGAGGTGATACGCAATGAGAATAGAGAGAACCGTAAGAGAATTCGGTATCAAACTGGCGACCGGCGTAGGATGCGGTCCTGGTACTCTCATCAATGTTGACAGTAACGGCGAGGGACAACTCGCGGATAATAGCAGTGGCGCATATGCCCACGGCGTTGCGTTGACATCGGGTTCCGGCACAAAAACTGCTGGAATATCACAATACGTAAATTGCTATCTGAACGCGCAAGTGACAGATTTAGGCAATATAACATTAACCCCGGGTAATGTGCTGTATTTAGGCGAATCAGGATTGATCGTCAATTCAGCACCGGGTACAACCGACCAAGTCATTGGATTTGCGCTAAATGCTACTACAGCATTTATCGACATTTCCACTGAGAGTCTAATATAAGGAGGTGATACGCAATGGTAAGCCAAAGAGGTTTTACAACAACTGATGGCATAGACCTTAATGAGATTCTGTACGGCACCGTTTTGCCTATCATCGACTTATATAACGCTGAAGAAATGCTTGATCTTCGCTCAGCTTTGACAGTCGATGGTGACGAATCTTATTATAAGTTCGATGCCAGTGGTAAGTGGAAGTTCCAAAAACTCGCCGAAGGCGAGAAGCCGGCTTCTCGTAAAAAGGAATACGGTAAAAAGCAGAAAGATACCGAGAAATATGGTCTCGATATTGATTACACGTTTGACTGGTTAATGAGTGATATGTCCAGCTCGTCTGAAATCGCTAGTTTAGCGAATAAGGCAATCGAGCGTGACAGAGCGCTTATGACCGCAGTTATTTTGGACGTTGCCTTAGCCAGTACCACTGATGGTTGGTGGAATGGTAGCTATACGGCAGACGAAAAAATCACTGCTCCGCCAACATGGGGCGTGAACGTCTTCACAGGCGCTCATACGCATTATGTTGCATCCGGTTCAACAACCTTGGCCTTGACCGACATCACTGCTGCAAAGCAGTTGATTAAGGAACAAGGATTTACAGGTGCGTTGATCGGGTTCGGGAATTCTGACTTTATGCAAAAAGTCGAAGACCTGGCAGGTTGGAACATCGCGGGAAATTCCAACCAGCTGTTAATTGCTAACCCTATTTCTGAAAGGGTTGCGATTGATGGTTTCTCAGGAAGAATGCTTGGAGTTGATTGGATTGTTACTGAGTGGATGCCGGATGATTATTTTATGATCATAGGTTCACGTTCAGGACAAGCGAAACCAATTCGCTTCATTCAAAAGAAAAATCCATCTGCACATGGGTTGCTTCTCATGCCCGGCGGATATGATCCTCGATACCCAATTATCGATGCGACTTATATTCACTGGTTAGCAGCACAGGTGTTGTATCGCGGTGCGGGCGTTGTTTATCAATTAACAGCAAGCGCGTACTCGAATCCAACCATTACGACTAACGTAGTGGAGTAAAAATTAACGACTGAATGATAAAGCGGGGGGCCCGTAAGGGTTCCCCCGCATTACCGAACGGAGGAATGAAATGACTAAAGCAATTAAAGTAGAAAAGAAGTATAAGATCGTAATGAGTTTCACGTACAAAGGACCCAAGGGAACATGGAAGCAATCAAAAGCTGTACGCATTGGACCGGGGCAGGCACTCCCTGAACTAGAATCTCAAGAACTTTCGAGATTAATGCATGAGGGCAAAATCTGTGAAATAGGTAGTGACGGAATAGTCATTACTAACAAACGATTTGTTGAAATGAACGCAGAACAAATCGATAAAATGTTTTCCGGAAAACCAGAGCTTGCCGTTCTTAATATCATAAGAGCATCAGACTTTGGCGCGGAGACATTAAACAGGATATTAGTTTTCTGTGAGAGAAATAGGCTTAAGCAAGCTGTTGGAATTGTTGAAGAAAAGCTTCAAAAATTGGTTGCAGCTTAAAGATTCTTTGTCAAGGAACGAACGAATGAAAGGAAATATAAATGAAAAAGCAAAAACTGTTGATTTTGACAGACACCCCTCTTGTGCACACTGGTTTAGGAAGGATTTGTCGTGAAGTAAGTAAAAGGTTGAATAACAGCTTTGAAATTGCGGTTGCTGGATGGCACCATATTCCATTGAAACACGATTTACCGTATTATGTCTACCCTTTGCGGAAGACGAACGACGAATCTGGCCAACTTGCAATTGTGTTAAACGATTTTGTCCCAGACGTTCTCTTATGCATCGGAGACCTCTGGGATTTTTTAGTTATAAAGGATGTTCTTTCTCAATTCAAAGAAACTCATGAGCTCAAAACAGTCGTGTGGATAACGGTTGATGGCGAGTATCTGTGGGATTCGTGGGGAGACACGCTTCGAAGTTTTGACAGCGTTGTTTCTTTTAGCCATTATGGCGCGAAAGAACTGAAGAAATTAAGCGCAGGGACAGAGATAGAAGTTGTTTATCCAGGTGTAGATGAAAATATTTTCAGCGCTTTCCCTAGAGATCATGAATGGGGTGGAGACAACATTATCGATGTTGCGAATACGTTCACGGTTCTCTCGATTGCTCAAAATACGAGTAGAAAGAATTTACCGGTAACGATAGACGCGTTTGGCGAGTTTTGTAAAGACAAGAAAGACGTACTATTGTTTATGGTAACGGATCCAAGAGATAATCTTGGCTATGACCTGTGGACAATTATAAAGAAGGCCGGGATTGGAAATCGATGCGTTATCGCAAAAGACGCTGGCGCTAGGGGAGCAGTTGATGATATGAAGGTCAACCTTCTCTATAATATGTCAACCGTTCTTCTTAATACGGCGATTGGCGAAGGATTTGGGCTTCCTCTGTTGGAGGCACAGGCTTGTAATTGTATTCCGATGGTCACAAACTATGCCTCTGGGGTTGAGATAGTGGAAGACAGAGGTATTCTTCTTGATGTTGCGGCAATGGTTTATGGCGAATATGGCGTCAAGAGGGCGGTTGTTGACCAGCAAGGAGTAGTTGATAATCTCAACAAGCTTTACGAAGCGTGGAAAGCAAAGAGTTCTTTGATAACTGAGTATCAAGATAAGGGAAGAGAATTTAGCAAGAAGTTTACTTGGGACAGAACAGCGTCCGAACTTTCTGCCATAATTCAGAAGACAGGTCTTGGAAAGAAACGATCGTGGGTTAAAGAAAAAGTAAAAATCCAAGACCTTAATCTTCTAGAGGTTGTTCCCTCTTGGGGCAAGAATTGCGGGATTGCTGAATACTCGAAAGAGATGGTTGAAACAATCGAAAAGACGGGAGAGATCGTCAACATATTCCCGTCACAAGATTTAGACCAGCTTGTATCGTGTGTTAAGGAAAAGAAATATAACGTTGTTGTGTTCCAACACGAATATAGCTTTTTCCAAGACCGCTTTAAACTTGAGAAGGCTCTTGACGAAATCAGGGCTCTCGGAGCGAAAAGCATTGTTGAAATGCACACGTTCTCTCCGATTCGTCATTATAACAATATGTTAATGACGAAAGCAGATGAGGTAATTGTTCATTGTGACATGTATAAAGAAAACATGCTTGGTGGTAATACAGCGAACAATATATCTGTGATAAAGCTTGGGTGTAAAGAGCCTTTTAGTTCTGACGTTGCTATGGCTAAGAAGAATCTTGGAATCGAAGGAAGAAGTCCAATCATAGGCTCCTTTGGATTCATGAGAGACCAAAAGGGGTATCACGACATAGCGAGAGCGGTCAAGGAAATGATAAACGATTATCCAGATGTTGGGTTTCTTCTTGTTGCGCCGAAACACGAGTACGGAAGCAAGTCTTATGAAGAACAGTTTTATAAGTTTATCGAAGACCTTGGGATAGCGGATAGGACAACAATTGTTCGCGAATACATGGATGAAGAAAAGCTTTTATCGACATTGTCTTGCGCTGATGTCTTTATCCTTAATTATAAAGAGAGTAAAGCCGGCGGTGGTAATTCGGCGGCGATTAAAACTCTCATGCGAGCTCAGAGGCCGATTATCGTTACTGATACGTTTTACTTCGGCGACTTGGGCGATGAAGTGTGCAAGATTAAAGACATGAACAAATACACAATGATCCAACAAATTTCGGAGTTTATAAATAAGCCGGAACTTGCAAAGCAGTACATTGAAAGAGCAAATAAGTTCCTTGATGATAATTCTTGGACTAAAAACTCTAAAAAACACATGGAAGTTTACGTGTCTTGAACGAATGAACGGAGGGGAAAATGATTAAAGTTGCGATAGGTGTTCCGACTTATAACGATAATGAAAGAATCCGCGAGCTGTTTACAACGCTTTACATGTATACAGATTTCCCAGAAGACCAATATGAATTGGTCATGCTGGATGATGGGACTCAGGATAAAACGAAGGTTGAAGGACTGAGGGAATTAAGTAAAGATTTTGGTATTCCGCTCATTGAAAATCAGAAAAACGAAGGGATTCCATACAGCTGGAACCGCTTGACGGAACAATATGATGCCGAGTATGTCATTATTTTTAACGACGACATACAGTTCAAAGACTCAAAATGGCTTCATAATTTTGTCTATTTTATGGACAATAATCCTCATGCTGGCGCTGCTGGGTTTCCTCTTGTTCACATTGACCCTGTAACAGGAAATCGAAACTTGAACATTGATTTACCTAACGAGGATGTGAACCCGGGAAGAGTTGGTTCTCCTGTCGGTTGTGCTTTTGGTTTTAGGAAAGCGCTTTGGGAGAAAATCAAACAACCTGATGGTTCAACAGGGTTCTGGGAAGCTTTAGTTAGTTTCCACGAAGAGCTCGACTTTGGTTTTGAAATAGCAAAGGCAGGATATGGAGCATACATGCTTCCAACACCATCAGTTGAGCACTGGGGATCAATGACGTTCTCAAAGAACGCTGAATTATCTGTGAGAACGATAATCGACTATATCCCAAAGTGGGAATATCTAGAAATTGTCAAAAATGGAACAGGTAAACTTTCTCTACCGTTTGAACAGCATTATTCGATAGCGGAAAAGGATAAAGCGTTTAGGATGGACTACAGCCGTGTCATGTTTGCGAAGAAATGGGACTGCGAAGATAAGTGGAAATATCCACAAGAAAAAGTTCATAGAGAATATGTCGATACGCTTCCAAAGGTTCTCGTAAAGTGGCTTGATAAAGAGGGGAAAGAGCGCGAGGTGCAGATGTGAAGATATTATACTTGGCTCACCCTGAAGCAGACTACGGGGAGTATTATTTATTCAACGGCTTATGCCATTTGTTTGGATCCGATAGCATCGTAACCTATCCGTTTAAGAAAACGTATTATGGGCTAATCGCCGATGATTATATTCTAGACGATGGGAAGACAGGGTACACAACGCCGGAAGGGCATATCACGGCGAAGGAAATGAACGAAGTTTCTTACGAAGAAGTTTTAAGGAATATCAAATCTTTTGATTTTGTTATTCTATCTTCTGGGAGAACATACGCCGCGAACGCTCTTCGGCAATTAAGAAAAGACCTTGGGATGATACCTCGACCTCTTATTTTCACGGAACACGAGGATGGGGAGAATTTCAGGTTTGACATATTGCAGGAGTTCGACCCTGACCTGTTCTTTAAAAGAGAGCTACTTGCTGAAAGGCCGCTAAATGGGGCAATACCTTTGCCGTTTTCATCAGCAAACGATAGTTTCCCAGAGTTTAACGACAGCGAAAAAACGATAGATGTATTTGCGTCGTTTGGAGCGACTTATCCGTTAAGGACAGAGGTTATACAGAAACTTATTGAGTTCAATCTCCCAAATACGCATTTTGGGATTGATTCTGAAATTCGAGGAGATTTTCAGGAGAGAAACAAGGGCCGGCTTTCTTATGAAGGGCATTTAGAGATGATTGCAAAATCGAAGATTGCCGTTTGTGTAAGGGGACACGGAAGAGACACGGTTCGGCAGTGGGAGATACCGGGATACAGAACGTTGATGCTTATTTGTGACCCAGGTATTCGAATACCGAACAATTTTGAGGATGGGAAAACAGCGGTATTCTTCAAGGAGGATTTATCTGACTTGAGGGAAAAAATTGATTATTACTTAGCTCATGATGAAGAAAGAGAAAATATCGCAACTGCTGGAAGGGAGCACATGCTGAAGTACCATACCAATAAAGCAAGAGCCGAGTATTTTATGAATGTTTTGAACGAACGAAAGGTGGTTAAATATGTCTAACGAGATTGATCCAATAGAAAGAGTGATGCAAGAATCAAGGGGAAAAGGATGGTGGGACGGCCCGGACAGATACCAGAACGTAAACAGAAATGTAATTACGGCCGCTCAAAGAGACGTCCTTCAGGATGTTATTGCGGTGCTTGCCCCGGGGCCAAACGGATGGGATATGGGTGGACCCGGATTTGAAAGAAATGGTCTGCATTGCAAGGGGTTAAATATTGTTGGTGGGAAAGATTTAACATGCGACGCAACTGACTTGCCGTTTGAGGACAATTCAGTTGATTATATCGTAAGTAGCCACGCAATCGAGCACATGATTGATGTGGAAAAGGCGTTTAGGGAATGGGTGAGAGTTTTGAGACCAGGCGGTTTGATGGCGCATAAAATGCCTGATAGGAGATATTTTCTCCATGACAATGCAAATCCTAATCACGCTCAACCCGATTTAGCTCCTAGTGAGATGACCTCAGACGAAATGAGAGTGCTGCTAAGCAGGATAGAGGGCTTAGAGATTTTACTCTTTGATACGCACCAGAATAATTTTGATTTTGATATTTTGGGGCGGAAGGAGGTTCTAGATGGATAAGAAAACTATACTTGTAACCGGTGCAAGCGGATTTATGGGATCGCATATTACTGAAGCGCTTGTTGACACTGGACAATATAAGGTTTATGCCGTTGACGATCAATCTGGTGGAGCCAACATTCCTCAAGGGTGTTTCTTCCATAATCTTGATTTGAGGGATAGAAAAAAGACGGTTAATTTTATAGAGAGAACAAAACCAGACATCATATACGCATTAGCAGCAAACGCAAGAGAAGGAGCTTCTTTCTTCCAGCCGTTATCAGTTGCCGAAAGAAATATAAATGTTTATATGAACGTTCTTGAGCCTGCGATTAAAACAGGCTTGCAAAAGGTTATTTACTTTAGCTCAATGGCTGTTTACGGAGAGCAAGAGCCCCCATTTGATGAAGAGTACGAGAGCAAGCCATGCGACGTGTATGGGTTGAGCAAGAATTGGTGCGAGCAAGCGACAAGGATGTTATCTGAAGCCCACGGATTCAAATATGTAATAATCCGCCCTCATAATGTTTTTGGAGAAAGACAATGCTTATCCGATGTCTATAGAAATGTAATTGCTATCTTCATGAATAGGATTATGAGGGAAGAGCCGATATATATTTATGGTGACGGTAACCAGAAAAGAGCATTTTCGTATATCGAGTTTAGCAAGCCCTGTTATTTAAAATGCCTTGACGATGATATTCAAGGAGAAGTATTTAACATCGGCGGAATTGAAGAAATCACAATTAACCAAGTCGCCGAAATAGTAACGGAATGCTTCCCTGAATATAAGAAGCCAGAAGTTATTCACCTAGCTGATCGTCATGGAGAGGTGAAATACGCATGGTCAACGTATGCGAAATCTGTTGAAACGCTTGGGTATAAAGAGAATTGCGGAATCGCGGATGCCATTAGAAAGATGAGCGTTTGGGTAAAAGAACAAGGGCCGCAAGATTGGACGGAAGAAAAATTGTCTATAATCAATGAGAAGGTTCCACTAACGTGGACAATGGACAGGAACAAGAAGAAGGAGGACGAATGATGGCTACAGAAACAAAAGAACTTACGTTAGATGATAGAGATGCGAGAAGGTTAATGAAGATTAAAAACGTGATGGAAGAAGCGACGAGGGTTTGGGATTCGGCCGTTAAAATTATTGTGCCAGAGTATTTCGAGGAATTCAAAGGAAAGAACATTGAGGTTTTATCTTTAAATCCAGAGTCAAAAATAATGACAGTTAAAATTGATGATCCCGGTGGAGGTTAAAAATGGTTTATGAAATAGAATTGATGGGTCAGTTAGCAAGAGAGGTTGGGGACACAGATTCGAGCAATTTATATTACTCGTCTGACGAAGTCTTCAGCTATCTTAACGATGGGTTGAAGGATTATAACCTGAAGATGCCACAGCAGTTTAGTGTGGTTGGAAGCGGGAACACAGCTTATTATTCTCCGGAACCTACCGAGCAACAGCAAAGACTTATCGTTCTATACTCGGCAAGGGTCATGCTGAAGGGTGAATTAACAAAGCAAGCTCGCCAGGCTATTGTTCACACAAACCCTACGGGTAGGACAGATTTAAGTATGCGTCCAAAGTGGACTCTTGAGGCTTTACAGGAAAAGAACAAAGAGATTCGCGAGCTTGAAAGAATTGTAAACAATGCTGCTCTTAATTCTGGAAGCGACAAAAGAGTAGATTCTATGGAACTTAGAAATAGTTCATCAACTGAAGTCGAGGGACTGCCTATTACGATAGTCAGTACAACTAAATGACATTAAGCCCATATCTTTCAAAAGTTATCGCAGGAATTCGCCAAGATGTGAGATGGTCTACCATCGAAGTTTGGAAAGAGTCTAAATATAAAACCAGTTCTAGCGATGCTTATGGACGTACTTCTTCTATAACGAGTGGTTCACGTATGTTTTCTGGGTCACTAGGGTGGACTAAGACTAAGGAAAAAGAAGCTACTCCCGGAGGATATTATAATCTCGGAGACATGAACATAACAGCTTCTTTATCAGCAAAAACTGGTTCAGGAATAAATTTAAGCGACGACGGTATCTATCTTGTAGCTGAAGGCGTAAAGTTGGCAATCGTTAGGATTACAGAAGCGCCAGAAACAAAAGATATGTTGATTGCATGTGAAAGAATAAGCCAATAACAAAAGTAAAGGAGGCAGCAATGTCGGAGAACGAACGAGAAGTAACGCAGGATGATATTTGGGTAAAGGGAATTAAAACAATTGTTGGACACCACAAGAAGTCGCTATTGGATTACGTTGATGCGCTTGAAGTAAAGACTCCCGGTGCAAATAGTGCCATGGGGGCTGTTAAGGCTAAAATTCATAACGATTTAAGCCAGATACAGTTAAGTATCGGTATTTTGTTTGAAACTCATCGGGCTGGTGGAAGTATTAAGCCTTTTTCAGACAGTTTCAACAAGGTTAACCGGTCAAGTAACATAAACAACAGGAGACCTAATGATAACCATAAGCTACAAAGGTCTAACGCCTAAAGGATACGGGAAAATTAGGAGCATTGGTACTCTCGTTCCAAAAGTTGCTAGAGTCTCTCTACGGAAGCATTTTTATCCAGTTAGAAATGCTATCGTTAGAATGGCGCCAACATTAGCCGAGGAAGCTGTAGAGCTAAGCCGCGGTGTATATGCGTCCGGACTTATCGGAGACCCTGGAAGCGGAAGATTTTCCAAGACAGGAGGACAGCGAAGCGTCCAGGCTGCATTAGCAGAAGAAAGACCTGTTGTCGCTGGCGGAGCGACGATTGCTCTAACATGGGGTAGCGTTCCTGTTATTAATTCTAAGATTGGATTCTCTTGGACAACAAGCCGAGGGCAAACAAGTAAGACGAATACAAGCGAACCGTTATGGGGAAATTTAATACAAGCGTGGGAGGGAACAATCCCTGGCGCGGCGAGAATAACTTCAAGAGGACCATATCCTTTACGTCCTGAAAATAATTTAAGTGTCCCTTATATGGACAAGGTTGTCCCGCCTTATCATATGGTAAGAAAAGGATACAATATGACTAGAACCGCATTTCAGCAAGCAGTTAGAGCGGATATTAAAAAAGCAGTTCAAAAGGTAGGTTTAAAATAATGACTGTTTCTGTAAGCACACAATATTTGAGAGATGTAAACCAATCGATTGTATATTTTCTTACTAATGAAATTTACGCTCGTTCTGGCGCTGGTTCATATTCAACTGGAACCTTGCCTGGATTCTTTCCAGGTATTGAAATAAATCTAGGGTATGTTGATGACTTAAATAAATTAAAACTTCCATCTATGTTGTTCCTCCTGTTTCTGTTTCAGGCGGAGAAGATTTAGCATATGGAAATCATGTCAAGATAGAGGAATTTAATTATCAAATACTTGGTTTTATGGGCGGTCAGCAAAGCCATAACGATAATCTTCTTCAGAGGGATAAACTCATAGAAGACATAAAAGCGTTACTAGAAGACCAAGATTACATAACGTTAATGCAGTTTAACGGAGCCGATGTTGTTGATTCTGGAGGTGACATAGAGATTAGCAATGTTTCCTTTACGTTCTTACCACCAGAAGAACAGCCAGAAGCAGCACGTTTTAGGTTCGCAATAGAATTTGATGTTGAATACATCAAAGAAATTTGACACGAACGATAAGATAGTTCTTACGCGTTTTTGATTGATTGAGTACTAATAAAAAACAAGAGGTTAAAAGGAGGTGATAGTATATGCCAGTATTAGCATCAGAATTAGTAAAACGTAAAAAAGAACACGTTTTTGCCGAGGGGTATGAAGTAGATACCGCGACAGAACTAAGTGGTGGCGTATCGGCGGATGAAGAAGTTCTGCATATTTATGGACAGGACGATCCGATTGTTGACATTACTGTTAACAACGCTACTCTTTCAATAACGGTTTACGATAAAAAGGAAAACAACCGATTGCTCGACGTTCTTCAGCGTATTGACCCTGGAACGGTGACCAATTTTAAGTATGATTGGGCTAACGTATACGAAACAAGTGTTTGGGCGAATCGTTTTAACGCTACAAACACCCAGTATACAAGGTCTATATTTTACAAGAACTGGTTGCCTGTCCCTGGATTAACGTCAGGGGACACAAACGCGAAGGGTACACGATCCTTTGCGGGGAACGCTGGTTTGCCGAAAGAATACAACAATCCCATTCTGGGAGAGAAGGTCGCTTTAACGACCGGAGCTAGTGGATTAAGTTGGACAGCGCAGTTAGGAAAAGCATCTCCTCTAGCTGTTCCGAATGCCACAGTGGAACCGGGAGTCGCAGCACCGGCTACGTTGTATGCTATCAGGGTAATGGCGGTGAATGAGCAACGAGACGGAGGTGGTCTCTTAACTCATTTTGACGCAGACGACTTGGCCATAACAGCAGGAATGGTCAGCGTTTCGGGCGTCATTGCAATCAATGGAGCAGCATCTCCTACGGGCGACTTAAATAAATTA
>Ga0307378_10011707_pt1 | contig 11281 bp, 14 predicted proteins | sample UN1MG_FD_202238 | JGI IMG/M metagenome (GOLD analysis project Ga0307378, IMG submission 202238) | Soil microbial communities from Risofladan, Vaasa, Finland - UN-1 | ecosystem: Environmental > Terrestrial > Soil > Coastal area > Acid sulfate soil | place: Finland: Risofladan, Vaasa | collected...
CTGGGTACATATCTCGGCTTAAATCTGGTCGGTCTTTTACGTTCCATTAACAATACATCTCCTACTTCTAGCTCTGCTCAAACGGAATATCCTCCGGTTCCAACTCTTCAGTTCCCGTTTCCTCTGTCTTCTCCTCTATCTTCTCCTCTATCTTCTCCTCAGGAAAAGGGGCTAATGCCTGCCTATCTAAAAATACCACCCGGTTGGCGACCACCTCCGGGCGGGAATGTTTCTGTCCATCTTGATCTTCCCATACGCGGGTATGCAATCTACCCTCAGCATAGACCAGTCTGCCTTTGGTCAGAAATTGATTGCACTGTTCCGCCAGTTTATTCCAGGCAACCACGCCGAACCACTCCGTCTCCTGCCGTCGCTCGCCTTCGGGAGTAGTATAGACCCGGTTAGTAGCCACCCGAAATGAGGTTACCGGATTCCCGTTGGGGGTAAAACGCATTTCAGGCTCACTGCCCAGATTACCAATAATCATTACCTTATTTAAGCTTGCCATTTCCCCAAAACTCCTTCTCCCCCCGGTAGGTGGGGAATAAGCTTTCTGTTAATCCTCCAATTTTACCAATAGATGCCGCAGCACTGCCTCCGAAATCTGCAGATTGGCTTCAAGCTCCTTGGTCAGTGCAGGCTTCATTTTGAACCGAGCTAATACATAATTACCCTCCATAAAACGCTTTATAGAAAAGGCTAGCTTTCTTTTGCCCCACTGCTCCACTTCAGAGATAGTACCGCCTTTGCCGGTAATAAACTGGGTTACATTATCAATGGCCGCCTCCATTTTGTCTTCCTCAACCTCGGGGCTGATAATAAATATCAGCTCATAGTCACGAAATGGCTCGTCTTTTGTCTTGGCTACCGGCTTGGATTTACCTTTAGTTACCATCTGCTCCCCTAAAAATTACATCATCGTAGTATATCATACCACAAGCGTGCACACAACACACCATTTGCCCATTATCACCCAGCTTGACACATAATATCAGCTCTTGATAGACTTGAACTAGCTAAGGGTTTAATGTCTGAAACCCTGGCTTAATCAGGCTGGCCCCGTGGTGTAGTGGACTAACATGCCACCCTGTCACGGTGGAGATCGTGGGTTCAAATCCCACCGGGGTCGCCATTTTTATTTAAGCTGATGGCCAGTATAATCGCAGTCTGCACCAGCAAGAAGAAGGGGACCAAGAAGAAAGCCGTCGCCAGCGGTACCCTCAGGGAGAACTACGGGCTTATCGGTGATGCCCATGCCGACAACAAAACTCACCGCCAGGTGAGCTTGCTGGCCAGGGAAAGCATCGCTAAGATGCGGGGGCTCGGTCTGGACGTGGGCCCGGGAGACTTTGCCGAAAACCTGACCACCGAGGGCATAGATATAGTCTCGCTACCGGTAGGTACCCGCCTCTCGGTAGGCAAAGAAATTATCTTGGAGACCAGCCAGCTGGGTAAAGAGTGCCACCACCGATGTGCCATCTATAACCTGACCGGAAGTTGCATTATGCCCGAAGAAGGGGTGTTTGCCCGGGTGATTCACGGTGGCCTGGTTACGGCGGGAGACAGCATCAAGGTAAAGAAGGGTTAAGCCAGTGGAGAAGGAAATAGAATCCTTTCCCATAGTGCGGATTACGGAAGAAGGCAAAAGCCAGAGTGAAGACACCGTGGTCCGGGAATTCCCGCTTACTATCGTCCTCAACAACCAGGAATTAGTCACCCTGCTCTGCTCACCCCAAGACCTGGACTATTTGGCCATTGGCTTTCTGGCATCGGAAGGGCTGATTAAGAGCCAGGATGAAATCAAGCAGATAACCGTTAACGACCAGGTTGGTGCGGTACACGTGGCCACCAAGAAGGGCTTTTCCGGTGAGCTTATGCTCAAACGCCTGATAACCTCGGGCTGTGGCCGGGGGACTTCTTTTTACAGCCCGACCGCCCAGCAAGAGCTGAAGATAGAATCCAATATCAGCCTGCCGGCGGCTAAAGTTTTCACGATGGTAAAAGAATTCCAGCAGCGCTCCCAGGTTTTTCAGGCTACCGGCGGTGTCCATAGCGCCGCCCTGGCCGATAGCCAAAACATCATCCTCTTCAAAGAGGATATCGGCCGGCATAATGCCATCGATAAAATCTTCGGCGAGTGCATACTGAAAGATATACCCACCCGTGACCGCATCATAATCACCAGCGGTAGAATCTCCTCCGAGATACTGCTCAAGATAGCCAAGCGGGGGGTGCCCATACTTATCTCTAAATCGGCCCCGACCAACCTGGGGGTGAAACTGGCTCATGATTTGGGGGTAACTCTAATCGGCTTTGTCCGCGGACAGAGGATGAATATTTACGCCAACGAGCAGAGAGTAGCCACCGATGGCTAATAGAACCGCCGAATTAGGCGACCGGATTCTGAGGCTAAAGAAAGAAAAGAACGCGGTTATCCTCGTCCATAACTATCAGCTGGGTGAGCTTCAGGACATCGCCGACTTCATCGGCGATTCGCTGGGCTTAAGTCAGAATGCCGCCCAGACCGATGCCAGGGTGATTGTATTCTGCGGGGTTTACTTCATGGCGGAGACGGCTTCTATCCTCTGCCCGGATAAAACCGTCCTGCTCCCCGATATCAATGCTGGCTGCCCGATGGCAGACATGATTACCGCCGAACAGCTGAGGGAGAAAAAGAGAGAGCTCCCCGGTGTGCCGGTAGTCTGCTATATTAACTCGTCAGCCGAGGTAAAAGCCGAATCAGATGTCTGCTGCACCTCAGCCAACGCGATAAAAGTAGTGGAAAGTCTGCCGGCTAAAGAGATTCTCTTCGTGCCCGACCAGTATTTAGGGCACTATATCTCCACCAAGACCAGCCAGAAGATAATCCTCTGGCCCGGCTTCTGCCCCCCCCACGCCCGGATACAGCCGGAAGATATCATCCGGCTAAAACAGGCATACCCCTGCGCCAAGGTGATGGTTCACCCCGAATGCACGCCAGCGGTGATTGCCCTCGCCGACGAGGTCTTGAGCACCAGCGGGATGTGCCGGTTTGCCGGTGAGACCGAGGCTAAAGAGATAATCGTGGGCACCGAGGTGGGTATAATCTACCGGCTCAAAAAGGAAACCCCGACCAAGCTATTCATCCCCATCTCGGAGCAGGTAATCTGCCCGCATATGAAGCTGATTAACCTGGAAAAGGTGCTCTGGTCCCTGGAAGAGTTGTCCCCCGAAATCAAGGTCCCCGAGGCGACTCGCCTCAGGGCGAAGGCAGCCGTGGACAGGATGCTGGCCATCGGCAGGCAGGACTGAGCCGGCGGCAGGTTTGACAGCCCCTGAATCAGAATGTTAAAATTTAATAGTAGCCACATTGAATAATGCCACCGCATTGGTTCAGAAAACATAATGCTCAAAGGAGTTGATTCATGCGCGAAAAGGTAGAAGCAATTCTTGATAAAATAAGGCCCCATCTGCAGGCAGACGGGGGAGATGTTGAGCTGGTAGATGTAGACGATGACGGGGTGGTCAAGGTAAGATTGCAGGGTGCCTGCATGGGTTGCCCCATGTCAACCATAACCCTGCAGCAGGGTATTGCCCGTATCCTGAAAGAGCAAATACCCGAGGTTAAAGAAGTAATCGCGGTCTAATTAGAGAGACAATGCCAATATACGAATATTTCTGCTTAGATTGTGAGCACAAATTTGAGCTGCTCCAACCGATGAGTAAGGCTGAAGAGAGCGGGGTATGCCCGAAGTGCGGCGGTCCTGCGCCCAGGGTGCCGTCTAAATTCTGCCGAAGCTCAGATGAGACCTCAGCCGGCGCCAGTGCCTGCGGCACCTGCGCCGCCGATAGCTGTAGCACCTGCTCTCTATAGGGTGGGCTAAAAGTGGACAAACAGAAGAGACAGCTTTCCTGCCATTCCTGCCAGGCCAGGGTGGAGTGCTCTCCCGGCGAGCCACCCTGTGAGGTACTGCGGGGCTGGTTCACGGTGACCCAGTGGGAAGGCCCGGGGGCAGTTACCCACCATTACTTCTGCTCCTTCAGCTGCCTCAAGTCCTGGATAAGCACCCAGCTTCCCGAAGTCCCCGAAGTATTCCTGAAATCCTTCGGCGAGGAAGAAAGCCAGCAGAACCCGAAATAGCCCCTCTTAGTGCCCGGCTAAAAGTATCGCCCAGGTGGGGATTAAGTCCCCACCTTTTATTAAATATAATATTATCGCGGCTACCCGTCCCGCCTTTGCAATGCGGGCTGTTTTTGGCTACAATGCTACCAGATAACGTCACCAGTAAGGAGAAATAACCGTGGCTGAACCGGGCAAGGTCAGTATGGAGAAGATTGTCTCCCTTAGTCAGCGGCGTGGTTTCATCTTTCCCAGCAGTGAAATCTACGGCGGTCTGCAGAGCTGCTGGGACTACGGTCCTCTGGGTGTGGAGCTGAAGCGGAACGTGAAAGATGCCTGGTGGCGGTCAGTGGTTCAGGAACGCGATGACATCGCCGGTCTGGATGCCAGCATCCTGATGCACCCCCAGACCTGGGCCGCCAGTGGCCACCTTGAGAGCTTTACCGACCCGCTGGCTGAGTGCAAGAACTGCCACCTGAGGTGGCGCTCCGATGACCTGAAGGACAAAAACTGCCCCACCTGCGGGGGCGAATTGACCGAGCCACGCCTCTTTAATTTGATGTTCAAGACCTTTATGGGCCCGCTTGAAGAAGAAGCTAACGTGGTTTACCTCCGCCCCGAGACTGCCCAGGGTATCTTCGTTAACTTCCAGAATGTGCTCAATACCACCCGCAAAAGGCTGCCCTTCGGCATCGCCCAGATCGGCAAAGCCTTCCGCAATGAAATCACCACCGGCAACTTCATCTTCCGCAGCCGGGAGTTTGAGCAGATGGAGATTGAGTACTTTGTTAAGCCGGGAACAGATGAAGAATGGTTCAACTACTGGCTTGAGGAGCGGCGCAACTGGTACGTTAATCTGGGCATCAAAAAAGAAAACCTCAGGCTGCGGGAGCACGGCAAAGAAGAACTGGCCCACTACGCCCGCGCCTGCTATGACATCGACTACCAGTTCCCCATGGGCTGGGCGGAGCTGGAAGGCATCGCCAACCGGGGTGACTTTGACCTGGTGCAGCATACCAAATCCAGCGGTAAGAGCCTGGAATACTTTGATGAGGAAACCAGGGAACACTTCCTCCCCTATATTATTGAGCCCTCCGCCGGGGTAGACCGCTCGGTGCTGGCTTTTCTGTGCGATGCCTACGATGAAGACATTGCCGAAGGAGATCTGAGAGTGGTGCTCCGCCTCCACCCCAACCTGGCTCCGGTCAAGGCAGCCGTCCTGCCCCTGAGCCGGCGGGAACAGCTGGCTGAACTGGCCAAAGAGCTATATGCCGACCTGCGCCAGTGCTGGACAGTGCAGTATGACGATGCCCAGAGCATCGGCCGCCGCTACCGGCGTCAGGATGAGATTGGCACCCCCTTCTGCATCACCGTTGACTTCCAGTCGCTGGAAGACAAGCAGGTTACCATCCGGGAGCGCGACAGCCTGAACCAGATACGAATCCCCATCAGCGAGCTGAGGGCAACGCTCGCCGCCAAGCTCGGTGGTGAATCCCTGTTTGTCCTGCCGCCCGGCGGTAGCATATGGAAGCAAGGCGAAAATAGCTGAATACAGGCATAACTATGTCCCTGCTAGACCTGATCCGACAGAGAAGAAGCGTTCGGGATTTTCTGGACAAACCGGTGGAGCGGGAAAAGATAATGGCCTGCCTTGAGGCCGCCCGGCTCGCTCCCTCCGCCTGCAACTCCCAGCCGTGGAAGTTCATCGTGGTAGATGATAAGCAGCTAAAGAACAAGCTGAGCCAGGTTGCCTTCAACGGTATCTATTCTATAAACACCTTCTGTAAAAAGGCGCCGGTCATCGTGGCCGTCATTTCGGAGAAGGGTAAATTTATCGCCCGCATTGGCGGCATGTTCCGCAGCACCAGATACTACCTGATTGACATCGGCATCGCCATCGAGCACTTTGTCCTCCAGGCTGAGGAGCTGGGGCTGGGCAGCTGCTGGATAGGCTGGTTCAACGAAAGGGCGGTGAAACAGGTGCTGAATATCCCGCAGTATAAAAAGATAGACCTTCTCATCGCGTTGGGCTACTACGATAAAGCCAAAATCGGCCCCGACCACGGTCGGGAGCCAATGGAAAAAATCGCTGCCTTCAACACCTACCAGGCCCCAAAGCCGGCTGAGCAGCCGGGCCATAAGGGATAGAGATTGAAAATAATTCACTTTGCCGACCTTCACCTTGGGGTGGAAAACTACGGGCGGCTCAATCCCGAGACCGGTTTGTCCAGCCGCCTTGAGGACTTTTTAAGCTCTTTTGACCAGGTGGTGAACTACGCCATCGATAATAGGGTAGACCTGGTCATCTTCTGCGGTGACGCCTACAAGAGCCGCGAGCCCACCCAGACCCAGCAACGGGAATTTGCCCGCAGAGTGAACCGCCTGGCTACAAGCGGTATCCCCGTCTTTCTGCTCATCGGTAATCACGATTTACCCAATGCCATCGGCCGGGCGACGGCTATTGAAATCTTTGATACCCTCGCCATCAAGAATGTCTATGTCGCCAACCGCCCTGACATCTACCCCATTAAGACCAGGAGCGGCATTATTCAGATTGTCTCCCTGCCCTGGCTCAGGCGCAGCGGCCTCTTAAGCCGGGAGGAGACCAAAAACCTCACCTTTGAGCAGATAAATCAAAAGCTGCAGCAGATACTGACCAATATCATTACCGCCAGCATACCCCAGCTTGACCCCAAGCTGCCGGCGATACTGGCCGCCCATGTCTGGGTCTCCGGAGCCAAGGTAGGCTCGGAGAGCGCCATGACCATCGGGCAGGAGCACGTATTGCTGGTGAGCAATATCGCCCAGCCCGCCTTTGACTACATTGCCCTGGGGCATATTCACAGGCACCAGGTCTTATCAAATAATCCGCCGGTGGTCTATGCCGGCAGCCTGGAGCGGATAGACTTCGGCGAGGAAGGGGATGACAAGGGGTTCTGTCTGGTGGAAATCGATGAGAAAGATGGCCAACGAGAGGTTTCTTTTACCTTCCACCCGGTAGCCGGGCGCCGCTTTGTCACTATCAATGTCAACATTGAGAGTGCCGACCCCGACCCCACCCTGACCGTGCTCAAGGCAATCTCCGCCGAGAAGGTCAAAGACGCCATCGTGCGCCTCCAGATTAGCCTCCCCGCCGAGCTTGAAGGCCAGCTGAGGGACAGCGACCTCAGGGATGCCCTGAAGGAAGCCCACTATCTTACCGTCAGCAAGGAAATAGAGCGGGAGGCTCGCTTAAGACTGGGCGAGTTTGCCGCCGAAGAAATAACCCCCCTCGACGCCCTCAAAAAATACCTGGAGTCAAAAAACGTCTCCCCGGAAAGAACCAGAGTCCTTCTTGAATACGCCGAGAAGCTGATAGAGGGACAGGGCTAATACCCGCCGGTGTCTTCCTCTCTTCCTTCCTCTTTTCTGGGAGGCTTGGGTTGGGGGAAGTTGCGCATGCGCCACTGGTTAAGCAGGCGGACGACGTCCTCATCCTTGCGGTCATACCAGTAATGGTAGAAATCGGCGACGGCAAAGTGGGGCGTGTAGCCGGTGGTGACGGTGACCACTCTGTCCGCCCTCTTTTCCAGCTGTTTCAGCGCCGCTGCCGAAGCACAGGGCACGGCGACTATTATCTCCCGCGGCTGGCGGTGCCGCACCGACGCCACCGCCGCCATCATGGTGTAGCCGGAGGCAAGGCCATCGTCAATGATTATGGCTATCTTGCCGAATACCCTCGCCAGCGGCCGGTCTCCCCGGTAGAGCAGGCTGCGCTGTTTGACCTCCAACCTCACCTTGCTGGCAACATCGTCTATCTGCTGCTTGCTCAAGCCCAGCCTCTTGACCAGCTCCTCATTGAGCATAATGGTGCCATCATCAGCGATGGCGCCCAGACCGGCTTCAGGGGTAAGGGGAATGGGAATCTTGCGGCAGACAATCAGGTCCAGCTCCACTTTGAGGGCACTGGCTACCTCCAACGCCACCGGCACCCCGCCGTTGGGAACCGCCAGCACCACCACCGGCTGGCCGGCATACTCCATCAGCCGCAACGCCAGATGCCGTCCGGCATCCTGGCGGTTCTCAAAGATAACCTCGGGTCGATTCATTGACATATTAGCCTCTTTTCACCAGCTTAAACTCAGTCACATCCACCAGCCCCAGGTCGGTCAGCTTGAGCTCAGGGATTACGGGCAGGGCGAGAAAGGAAAGGGTGGACAAGGGGGCGGGGAGGGTTACCCCCAAGCCCCTGGCTTGCTTCTCCACATCGGCCAGTTTCGCCACCACCACCTCCAGTGGCTGGTCGGAGAGCAGCCCGGCAATGGGTAAGGCCAGGCTGGCCAGCACTTTACCATCAGCCACCACCACCAGACCTCCCTGAAGCTGCTCAACTTCTTTAATTGCCGTATAGATATCCTCGTCACTGGCGCCAACGGCAATAATATTGTGCGAGTCATGGGCGATAGACGACGCCAGCGCCCCCCGCTTCAAGCCGAAGCCTTTAACCAGCCCCAGCCCGATATTACCGGAAGCCTTATGCCGCTCCACCACTGCCAGCTTCAGAATGTCACGGCTGATGTCGGGTAGAACGGCGCCATCCTTAACTTTAACCCTTTCTGCCCGTTTGCGGGTGACTATCTGACCGGGAACAACCTCAATTATAAGCTCGGTCTCCCCCACCGCCGGTAGCCGTAGTGCCTGCGGAGCAAAAGGCTTGATATTCACCGTATTGGTCAGCCCTTCGCCGCCGGGCTGATATGCCTCAAACAACGGCACCCCGTCTCTGGCGACCAGGCGCCCCCGGTAGAAAGCCATGGCTATCTGCATCTCAGTTAAATCACTGGTGACAATTAAATTAGCCAGATAGCCGGGGGCGACCGCCCCCAGATAATTTAGCCGGAAGCGCTCGGCGGTATTAATCGTCGCCATCTGGATGGCCCGCACCGGGTCAAGCCCGTGGCGAATCGCTTTGCGCACCACCGCGTTTATGTCGCCGTCAGTGAGCAGGTCAACACAGCTGCGGTCATCAACCACAAAGAGGCAGCGCTTGTAGGTCTTATCGCTGACCAGAGGCAGCAGGGCTGCCAGGTTCTTCTCCGAGGAGCCCTCCCGAATCATGACATACATTCCCTGCCTCAGCTTCTCCTTCGCCTCAGCCAGGGAGACCGATTCGTGGTCGGAGCTGATGCCGGCGGCAATATAGGCGGTAAGATTTTTACCGCTAACGCCGGGGGCATGCCCATCAACTACCCTGCCCTGGAACAGCTTGAGTTTGCTCAGTACTGCTTCAAAACCACCGATAACGCCGGGGAAGTTCATCATCTCCCCCAGCCCGATGCACTCTTTCCAGCGGAGCATCTGGCGGATATCCTCCAGCTCAAGGCAGACGCCAGAGGTCTCCAGATGGGTGGTCGCCGGCACGCAGGAAGGCGCCATTAAAAAGAGCTCCAGGGGCAGGCGGCGGGCGGAGTTCAGTACATATTTTATCCCCTTGAGCCCACTGACATTGGCGATTTCATGGAGGTCGGTCACCACCGCCAGGGTGCCCCGCGGCACCACTGCCCGGGCATACTGACCGACATCAAGCATGGAGCTCTCCAGATGGGTGTGCCCATTAATCAGACCGGGGGCCAGATACTGGCCCGCCAAATCGAGCACCTCTCTGGCCTGGTGATAGTCCCCTACCCCGGCAATCCGGTCGCAGTAAATGGCGACATTGCCCGGCTCAACCTCACCGGTAAAGACATTGACCACCCGGGCGTTAGCCAGAATCAGGTCGGCGGGGAGTTCCCCTTTAGCCACCGAGATTAACTGAGCCAGCTTAGCGACCACTAGTCCTCCATGACACAGATATCAGGTAGATTGCGGTATTTCTCATCCAGGTCCAGGCCATAACCCACCAGAAACTTGTTGGGCACGGTGAAACCGAGATAGTCAATGACAACCGATCGGCGCCGTCGCGCCGATTTATCGGCCAGGGCACAGAGCTTGAGTGAGCCCGGCGTCTGCTTACTCAGATAGTCCAGGATAAAACCGGTGGTCAGACCGGTATCCACGATGTCCTCAATAAGCAAAACATCCCTGCCCTTGACTGGGGTAAGCAGGCCCTGCACCTGGCTGACCTTACCCGAACTCTCAGTACCACCATAGCTGGACAGGCGGACGAAGTCTATTTCTAGGGGTAAGTCAAGGTGCCGAACCAGGTCAGCCATAAACATAAACGAGCCCTTCAGAATGCCGACCAAAAGGGGATACTTACCGAGGTAATCTCTGGTGATTTCAGCCGCCAGTTTCTCAACTGCGATTGCTATTTCTTTACGGCTGATAAGAATGCGGGGTTCAGGTTCAGAACTCATCACCGCTAAAATTATAGCCTTCCGCCCCAATTCTGTCTACCAGAAAAGCTAAAAATTATTCTTCGGCTGTCACCCGGGTCTGCCCTTCCATAGCGCCCGGATGACCCAGATGACCAAGATATAGCCACCAATCGCCGCCAGAGTGAGCATGGTGGCAATTGCCACACTGAGGGGTGCCCACGCCTCCGGTGAGAGCACGAAGCGGATGTAATGCCAGAGGGTGCCGAGAAGACCAACGGTAAATATGGCGATTATCCATACCCCCACCAGCCGGCTTTTCAGCTTCTTCAGACTGGGTGAGATAAGAAGATAGAGGCTAAGGGCATAGATGCCAACGATGGTCAGTATAACCAGAAGCACTACCCACAGGCTGGGCGGTGATGTGGACAGGGTAATCTCCCAGATTAAACGGATAACCACCGCCCCCAGCGACAGGGTAAGGACTACCAGAAACCATATTCTGAGCAGCAAATACTTCGCGTCGCCCAAGATTAAAGCCCCTTAATCTGTCAGATAATTAATTGCCCACTTAATGGCATCCTCACCGCTAAGCTCAAGCTCATAGTCGGGAGACAGGCCCTCACCCTCTATCAGACGACCGTTAGGGGTGAGCCAGCGAGCGGTGGTGATATACAGCCCGGAGCCGTCTTTCAGCTGGCGCAGGACGTTAACACTACCCTTGCCATAGGTCTGGCTGCCGGCGATGGTCGCCCGTCCGTAATCCTGCAGGGCGCCCGCCAGCACCTCGCTGCCACTGGCGCTATAATTATCTACCAGAACCACCATCGGCAGGTCAATAACTTCATTATCCGCCCTGACTTCAATAGCGGTTTGCTCCCCGGTATTA